>Ga0172373_10003408_pt1 | contig 23287 bp, 23 predicted proteins | sample Lak10m_2_FD_114546 | JGI IMG/M metagenome (GOLD analysis project Ga0172373, IMG submission 114546) | Freshwater microbial communities from Kabuno Bay, South-Kivu, Congo - kab_092012_10m | ecosystem: Environmental > Aquatic > Freshwater > Lake | place: Democratic Republic of the Congo...
AACCCTTTACGGGCGCGACAACACTTTGGGGATTCATGGAAATCTGGAGGACTACGAAAACATCCACCGCACAGATTTACAGCAATTTAAATCTGAACACTACAGCATGGATCGTTTGATGTTGTTTATTTCTGGCGATGTGGACGATGCTTTGTTGGATGATTTTTCTACTATTTTGTCGAACTATTCAGGACGGCCCATAGAGATTGAGCAACACGAATTCACTGGGACATCCGGCAAATCGAAGGAGGCCATATACCATTGGGTTGAAGGAACGAGTCAGGTGAATGTGAATTTGGGCCGGCATGTGAAGCCCGCAAATCAGCGTGAGCGATTTGGATTAACCTTGTTAAACTTGGTTTTAGGTGGATATTTTGGTTCTCGGTTAATGCAAATTTTGCGGGAGGAAAAGGGATTGACCTATGGCATTGGATCTTACTTCAAACCGGCGTTCAACGATTTTACTTGGACTATTTCGGGGGATTTAAAAAGCGAAAACAGTGTTGAATCGTTGGTTGTTATTCATGAAATATTCACGGATTTGAAATCTAATTTACTTTCTGATAACGAGTTAACCAAAATCAAACAGTATTATTCAGGTCAATTTCGCGGAGGGTTCGACGGTCCGTTTGCGATGGGCGGAAAATATCAGCACGCCATGTATCGGGGATTAACCATGGATTACTACTCAACCGTACTTCCCGGCATTTGGGCGGTAACCTCGGAAGAGATTATGGCATTGGCCAACAATTATTTAGATCCGGAATCGTTTATACATGTACTTTCGGGTGATACCGATAAAACTTAATACAGATCTTGGTGGTGTTTCAACGGAATATCTGGTTTTGCTTGTCTTTGATTTTGACGTCAAAACTATGTGCCGTTGTTGTACCCTCCACAATTTACAGGGCGTGTTTGGACAGGCCCACTTTCACATTAACGGTAAGTTTATCGCCCCCGTCTGACGCATGTGGCAGTTTTGCCTATCACCGCTTGTACGGCAGAGAAGATGCAATTTCACCCTGGAAATTATTGAAACAAGTGTCGCTGTTGAACATATTTAGCATCAGCACCACGTTGCCGAACACCAAGGCTTGGGAGGTTTATGTTTCTACCTCTTTTGCATGCAACGGAACAGACACATTGGTTTCCAATCATGTGTTTGTTGACAACAAGGCGCCTTCACAATTCGAGCCCGATAGCATCTCTGTTGAGTTTTCAAGTCAGAAGGTTATTGCTGGATGGAGAAAACCCGTAGACCCCGATATTTTGGGTTACAGTTTATTCAAACTTGTGGGCGGAGGTAACGCGTTGATTAAGGATACATTTTCTACATTTTACCGATTCGACACCACTGTTTTCAATCCAAAAAATGGCAACAACTCATTTTCAATTGCTGCTTTTGATAGTTGTTTAAATGGAGGTCTACTAAGTAATTATCATTCGCCTATTAAACTTTTGGTATCGAAAGATGCCAAGTTTTGGTGCGCGAAAAAGTCGGTGCTCACCTTCACCAAATATGTGGGGTGGACAGCTTCAAAATACGCGGTTTGGAGACTTTGTATCACCGACAATCAATGGTTGTTTCTGGGTGACATAATGGCGGATTTGGTCAACGACCCTTCAACCTACAGTTTCATTGATGCAACATACGAGCTGAACAAAGTCTACGTTTACATCGTTCGTGCACACAAGCAAGGCGCCAACGTTACGAGTACTTCCAACCGCATTGTGGTTGACTACACTTCAACAGCCAACACCATACCCATCACTTTGATCAGTGGTGTGAGCGTCATTGGGAACGACCTTGTTCGTTTGGATGCGGTTTGGAAAAAAGACGGTCCCTCCTCTACCCTTGCCGTAGAAAAATACACAGGTGGCGCCTGGGTGAACATCCAAAACAGCTCTACCGCTGGCAATGTTTCACACCAAGACACCAGCACAAAGACACAGCAAGATGTTGGAGAATATCGCCTCATACGAACCAATGATTGCGGCATTAAAGACGACACCTCATTTTCACACAAAACAATATTACTTGCTGAAAATCAACGTGTTATGAGTTGGAATAGCTATGTTGGTTGGACAAATTCATCGCTTACAACAGACTTTGATTATCACCTGGAAGTAAAAACCGGTTTCACGTGGAACCCACTATATTCTGGCAAAGGAAGTTCCTTTATTCTACCCACCAACCTCTACGGGTGGCAGACTTTTCGTGTCAAAATTTTTAGTACTGATGGCGTCTTACCGATAAACTATGAATTGTATTCGAATGAAAAATTGGTTTACTTGGGATTCGACAGCAGTCAATTTGATACCACACTCGTACCCAGTGCTTTTAATCCGTTTGGAATCAACCGGGTCTTTAAAATTTCCAACCCTGCCATTTCTCCTGGAGAATCTACCCTCACCATTTTCAATCGCTGGGGTGAAATCCTATTTCAGGGGGATGCGCTTGTTGGTTGGGGTGGTACAGACAAGTCTGGGGACATAGTTCCACAAGGAACGTATGTCTATCTCGTTCAAGCTTCTTACCGAAACAAAAAAACAAGACATTCCGGAACACTGTTACTCATCCAATGAACACCATTCAATTTTTAGGAAAATCACGGTTTTTGGATCAGAAAACCAGAAACAACTTAAGATCTTTGCTTCACAGGGTAGCAAAAAACAAGGGCTGGAAAATTAGCCAACTCACCTATGTCGTTGTTGATGATGAGCACTTGCTTTCAATTAATGTAGAGCACTTGCAACACGACACCTACACAGACATCATCACTTTTGATTTGTCTGACGGCCAATCCAAAGGGGTGGATGGTGAGATTTATATTTCTATTGATCGTGTGAAAGAAAATGCCATTATTCATCATCAGAGCGTAGAAATGGAGTTGGTGAGGGTAGTTTCTCATGGCTTGTTACATCTCTTGGGATTTAAGGATAAATCACCAAACCAAGCAAAAGAAATGAGACAAGAAGAAGAGGCCTGCTTATCTTTGTGGTCCTCTTTGAACTAGCGTTTCACGTGAAACGAAATCAACATGACTACTAGATATGATGTGATTGTCGTAGGCGCCGGCCATGCTGGTTGCGAAGCTGCTCACGCAGCAGCTACCATGGGTTGTTCTGTTTTGCTGGTAACCATGAATATGGAAACCATTGCTAAGATGAGTTGTAACCCAGCAATGGGTGGTGTTGCAAAGGGACAAATCGTCCGCGAAATAGATGCGCTTGGTGGCATGTCGGGCATCATCACCGACAAGACCATGATACAGTTTCGGATGTTAAACCGAAGTAAAGGCTTAGCCATGTGGAGCCCGAGGGCACAAAGCGATCGTTGGCGTTTTGCTGAAGAATGGCGTTTGGCCTTGGAGGGCAACCCCAATGTAGACTTTTTTCAAGACAGTGTAAAGTCTTTAATCATTGATAATCAATTGGTTAATGGTGTAATCACCACCATGGGTATGGTTTTCGAAGCTGAAACCGTTGTACTAACAATGGGAACATTTCTGAATGGTTTGATTCACATTGGGCGCAAAAATTTCGGGGGTGGCAGAATGGGTGAACATGCTTCTGGAGGTATTACAGAGCAATTGGTGGACGCTGGTTTCACCACGGGTAGAATGAAGACCGGCACGCCACCACGTGTTGATGGCAGGTCGTTGGATTACAGCAAAATGGAGGAGCAACCCGGAGATGACGGACCTTTCAAGTTCAGTTATTCAAGCGTTACCCAACCCCTATCTATACAACGCAGTTGCTACATCACCCACACCAACGAAGCCGTGCACGACGTTTTGAGGGAAGGGTTTGTAGACAGCCCCATGTATAATGGCAGCATCACGGGTCTTGGTCCCAGATACTGTCCGAGTATTGAAGATAAAATCAACCGCTTTGCGGAGAGAAACCGACATCAAATCTTCGTAGAACCCGAAGGGTGGAATACGGTTGAGGTTTATGTCAATGGTTTTAGCACATCGTTGCCTGATGATGTCCAACTCCGGGCTTTGAGGTTGATCCCTGGTTTTGAAAACGCCAAGATTTTCCGTCCGGGTTATGCCATAGAGTACGACTTCTTCCAACCCACGCAATTGAACAACACGCTAGAAACCAAACCTTTGCGCGGTTTATACTTTGCAGGGCAAATTAACGGAACCACAGGTTATGAAGAAGCGGCGTGCCAAGGATTGATGGCTGGCATCAACGCGGCGCTTCGTGTTCAGGGGAAAGATCCTTTTGTTTTGGGCAGGCACGAGGCATACATTGGTGTTTTGATCGATGACTTGATCAACAAAGGAACCGAGGAGCCTTATCGCATGTTTACATCGCGGGCCGAATACCGTATATCGCTACGGCAGGATAATGCCGATGAGCGTCTTACTCCAAAGGCCTTTGAAATCGGCCTTGCCTCGCAAGGCCGATTGGATGCTCTTCACCAAACCAACCGTAAGGCGGATGAAATCATAGATTTTCTGAGCAAAACCAACATCACACCTTCAGAGGTAACCGATTTCTTACCCGCGGATGTGGCCGCGATCAGCGAAAAGCAACGCGCAAACAAACTATTGTTGCGTCCTCAAATTGAACTCGACCACCTGTTGGCCATTCCACACATTGGCGAGGCGTTGAATTCCCATCCCTTGTTGGCCAAGGAGCGCGCCAGTATTTCCATCAAATACAAAACATATATCGACAAGGAAATTGAGTTGGCTGATAAGATGCACCGACTAGAAGACACCATGATTCCCTCTAATTTCGACTATATGAAACTAAACAGTATCAGCATGGAGGCCAGGGAAAAACTAACGAAAATACAACCTCAGACGCTCGGACAAGCGAGTAGAATTAGTGGTGTAAACCCCGCGGATATTCAGGTATTATTGGTTTATTTTGGCCGTTGATACAATGAAAGAGACCCCAACTTTATCAAAGCTCACCCATCTCACCAACATGGGGTTGGGGTTGTGTGTAGCATTAGCTGCGCTCTTTCAGTCCTGTGCCAACCCAGTACCTCCCGCTGGGGGCGACAAAGATACTTCAGCACCCATTTTACTGTCGGTGGAAAGTGCTCTTAAGTCGAACAGAAACCAAATTACCCTACAATTCGATGAAAACATCACAACGGTAGGTACTTTGGTTTATTCACCCAAAATTAAAACATCAAACACACCCAGCGCAAGCACGGTAAAAACCCAAAGAAATACAATCCGTGTTGATGTTCCGGCCATCACCAATTGTTTCTATTTAGACAATTGGGTGGTAGATTTCAACGAGAAAAATCCGCTCAAAAACAGTTCCCTACTTTTGAATGGTGATAGCGGTGAGGTTATCATAAAAATCAAAACTAGCAACTCAACAAAATCCAAATTTGGGGTATACATTTTCCGGGACTCTTTGATTTACTATCCTAAATCAAACAAAAACAATATATACCACTTTCAAGGTTTGCCATCGGGTATTTATGAAACTGTCATTATAGAAAACGACAACAATCAAAAGATCGAAAACAACGAATCATACAACATTTTCTTCAGCGTAAACAGACCCAATGATACCTTGTTTGTGTCTTTATATCCACCCAAGAAAGCCTATAAATCGGCCTATCTTCTTTCAGAAACCAAATACCCCTATTGTTTGATTGGTTCACCCATTTCCCACGAATGGCTATCATTGACAGACTCGCTAAACCTAAAACAAGACACCCTACTTTTTTCAGGCACAATATCAAAGCGGGTGCAAATGGATTTGAGTATTGATTCTTTCATTACTTCTAACCGCATCATTAATCAAGCAGAAAAAAAACTATATGGGGTATTAGACAAAGATACACTCACCAGCAGGCTGGGTTTATACGGTTTTAATACTTCAAATTACTCATCCACTTACCATACTTCGCAGGGTGATACTGTGAAACACTCATTTATTGCACTGAGTAAAAACACAATTCAAAACAATACAGATTCTGCGGTTTACATAAAGGTATTTAATAATCAAATCAATTACATCCTTAAACTCGGCAAACTACAACAAACACAAATCATCCTTCCAGAGGGTTCGTATAGTTGGGTTTCTTGGATCCATTCAAACCAGGAAAACGATGATCTATCACAACCTTTAAATATTGATGGTTCAGATTTATTTATGAGCGACATCAACATGCAACAAGAGAGTTTTTATTCCTCACTAAAACCATGGATTGTGAAAAAAAACCTCGAGAATACGTTAATATTACCAGAATTGTGTTTGTATAATACTGGAATAACAACAAAATAATTTTGGTTTCACGTGAAACCCCTCGTTTATAATCTCATCGAAATACAAAACTGTTGAAATGTATGAGGTATTCAAGAATATTAGACTCAGTGATTGTGGGTTTTTATTTAAAAATAATGACTTAACCACAGTCATTCCTTTATTGTTAGAATCTAATATATATAATTATAAATCAATGATTTAAATAAAAAATATTGTGGATGAATGTGTTGGTTGTAAAATTACAAACTAAAATTTTGAAAGTTATCAGCAAATCCACATAACTATATTATATACTACGTAATATTCTTTTTAAATGATTAAATCTTATTATTACTAAGTCTGTGTGGATGAGTTTGAATGCTGGTGGAAATAACATCGATGAGAAAACAACGTCAATGGTTTAGATTTGTAACATGGTAGAAAAGATTCAACAAATCCATCAAGAGGTTTTTGCTTACGTGTTTGATGAAAATCAAAAGGCTGAGCAATTTCGTTTGGCTTATCTATCAAAAAAAGGAATCATTACAGAGTTGTTTGAAGTGTTTAAGACTTGTTCAGTTGAAGAGAAGAAGTCGTTGGGAAGTGTGTTGAATCAATTAAAGAGAGAAGCTGAATCCAAATATCAAGAGCAAAAAGAAAAGGAAGAAGCCCTGAGCGATCAGCAGCATAATGCCGAAGATGTTACTTTACCTGTTTATCAATTCCAATCGGGTGCGTTGCATCCTTTGAGAATTGTAGAAGATCGGTTGTTGGAGATTTTCTATTCATTGGGATTTGATGTGTCTGAAGGACCTGAGATTGAGGATGATTATCACAACTTTGGGGCCTTAAATTTCGCGGAGGATCATCCAGCAAGGGATATGCAGGATACTTTTTTTATTTCTGAACATGTATTAAGGACTCACACGAGCTCGGTACAAATCAGGGAGATGGAAAAGGGAAATTTCCCTTTGCGTTTGGTTATGCCTGGACGGGTTTACCGCAACGAAGCTGTAAGTGCCAGAAGTAATTGTTTTTTCCATCAGATAGAAGGGTTGTATATTGATAAAGGGGTGAGTTTTGCGGATTTAAAGCAGACTTTATACTATTTCGTACAGCAGTTTTTCGGTGAAGGTACCAAGGTTCGTTTTAGGTCGAGCTATTTTCCATTTACTGAGCCCAGCGCCGAAATGGATATTTGGGCAGGTTTGGATACAGAAGAAAATCGTCGTTTAACCAAAGGCACCGGCTGGTTGGAAGTGTTGGGTTGCGGCATGGTTCATCCCAATGTTTTAAAATCTTGTAACATTGACCCGGAGGAATGTTCAGGATTTGCTTTTGGTATGGGTATCGATCGTATCACAATGTTGAAGTATAGGATTGCCGATATCCGTGATTTCTTTGTGAACGATGTTCGCATGTTAAAACAATTTGCTGGTATTTAAACATTTGAAATTTGTTCTAATTTGACCGCCACGAAAAAGATATTTTTTGCCTCTGACTTTCACTTGGGAATGCCCAATGAAGCGATTTCTTTGGAGCGTGAAAAATCCATTGTTGATTGGTTGAATTACTGTGCACCTCAAGCAGATGCTATTTACTTGGTTGGGGATGTGTTTGATTTTTGGTTTGAGTATAAAAAAAGTGTTCCCAAGGGATTTGTCCGGTTTTTGGGTGCTGTGGCCAAGTTGACAGATCAGGGAATACACGTATTTTTGTTTCCTGGAAACCATGATTTATGGGTTTCGGATTATTTGGTGAAGGAGTGTGGCGTTGTGTTGATTTCTAACGAGTATGAGTTTGAGTATAGCGGTAAAAAATTCTTCGTTCATCACGGCGATGGGTTGGGTCCGGGTGATCGATCGTACAAATTATTGAAAAAAATTTTCACCGCTCGCTTCGCTCGCTTACTTTTTCAATGGATTCACCCCAATTGGGGCATCGCCCTGGCACATGCCCTGAGTAAAAAAAGTCGCCTGTCACAAAACCCTAAAGAGGATCTTTATCTAGGTAATTCCAAAGAGCACCTCGCACAGTTTGTATCCGCCCACGCATCTTCTCCAAACGCGGCGGATTACTATGTATTCGGACATCGTCACCTGGTATTGGATGTGTCGGTGAACCAATCCCGGTACATCAACCTTGGAGAGTGGTTGCATGGCGGTCAGTATGCGGTGTTCAACGGTGAATCAATGCAGTTGTTGCAATGGCCATCGCACCAACCAGCGAAAGCACAAAACCCCTAAAACCGCGGGCTTTCCCAAAGCTTTTCCAAACACACCCTTCCACCAATCCGCAGAAGAGAACCAAAACTATCGGTATCTTTGCAACAACATGCTTGAAAAACTCGAAGCCGTTTACGCCCACTTTAAAGAAATAGAATTGCTGTTGAGCAGTCCGGAAGTGGCGAACGACGTGAAACGGTTCACCAAACTGAACAAGGAATACCGCGATCTGGAAGAAATCGTACAGACCTATTTTGAATACAAGAATTGCTACCACCGCATTGTAGAGGCGCGTGATATCCTAAAAAACGAGAAAGACAAGGAGCTGCGCGACATGGCCAAGGAAGAGTTGGATGAATTGGAGCCCTTGCAAGCGGAACTCGAAGAGAAAATCCGCATTCAATTGCTACCCAAAGATCCCGAAGATGCCAAGCCTGCAGTTGTGGAAATTCGCGCAGGAACGGGTGGCGACGAAGCCGGAATTTTCGCTGGAGATTTGTTTCGCATGTATCAGCGTTACTGCGACGACATGGGTTGGCCCATTTCTGTGGTTGACGACACCGAGGGAACCGCGGGTGGTTATAGCAAAATTATTTTTGAAGTGCCTTACCCCGGAACCTATGGGGTGCTAAAATACGAAAGCGGGGTTCACCGTGTGCAGCGGGTACCAGCCACAGAAAGCCAAGGAAGAATTCATACATCTGCGGTGAGTGTGGTTGTTATGCCCGAAGCAGAAGAGGTAGACGTGCAACTGAATCCTGCCGATGTAAAAATGGAAACCAGTAGGAGTGGTGGTGCGGGCGGACAGAATGTGAACAAGGTAGAAACCAAGGTTCAGTTAACCCATATTCCCACAGGGTTGGTGGTTGTTTGTCAGACCGAACGCAACCAGCTTGGAAACCGAGAGAAAGCCATGAAAATGTTGGCGACCAAGCTCTACGAAATCGAATACACCAAGCACATGGAGGCCATTTCTTCGCGACGGAAAACACTGGTGAGTACGGGCGATAGAAGTGCGAAAGTTAGAACCTACAACTACCCACAAGGTAGGGTTACAGATCACCGAATTGGTCTGACTTTGTATAATTTGTCGACCATCATGAACGGTGACATTCAAGAAATTTTGAACACATTGCAAGTGGCGGAAAATACGGAGCGACTCAAGGAGAGTGAGTAAATTGAAAAGAAAAACGTGTTGGGTGAGGCTGTGGTGGTTGCTTCACCTGCCGACACATTGAAAGTACGCTGATTAATCGAGCGTAAATGAAAATTTGTTAAACCCCAGCGGCTTGTTGTGAAAGGCTGCGGTCTGTGTGTTGTCGGGGAGTGATTTTTTTGATAGTAACCCCTTTGCTGTTTAATTTTGCGCTGCTTTTCATGGCTTTTTGTAATTAGGTTTTGGGCGATATACACAATAGACGTATCCTACCCCCAATTTGTTGTCGGATAAAAGCGTGAAAAGGTCGAATATCGACCAATGGCAAACAGTTGTCGGTGAAACTTAGAAAATGCTATCGAACACTTTCTTCCCGTCGGTATTGAGCAGGTAGTCGGTGGCGCAGCGTTCGGGGTGTGGCATCATGCCAAACACGTTTTTGGTGGCATTGGAAATGCCGGCGATGTTGTTGACGGACCCGTTGGGGTTGGCCTCGTCGGTGATATTTCCGTCTGCATCGCAGTATCTGAAGAACACTTGTCCGTTCGCTTCAATGTCTGCCAAGGTTTGTTCATCGCAGTAGAAACGTCCTTCACCGTGGGCGATGGGCACACAAAGCACCTCGTTGGCATCGATTTTGCGGTTGGCGACCAAAAGGGTGTTGCCTGCTTTGAGGTGAACATTTTTGCAGTTAAACTTCATGTTGGTGTTGCGCAGGAGGGCGCCGGGGAGCAAGCCACTTTCGCACAGAATCTGGAAACCATTGCAGATACCCAGGACAAAACCACCGTTTTGGGCGTGTTCGGCTATGGCGGCCATGATGGGAGACAGCTTGGCGATGGCACCAGAACGCAGGTAATCTCCGTAAGAGAACCCGCCGGGCACAAAAATGTGGGTACAACCTTGCAGGTTAGTGTCTTTGTGCCAAAGTTTAAGCACGGGTTCACTTGTGTACGTTTGTAGGACCTTGATGAGGTCTTGGTCGCAGTTAGAGCCAGGGAAAATGACAACACCGAACTTCATGTTGGTGCAAAGGTACATTAATTGTTTTGGTTGATGGCGTCTTTGTTCAACAACCCCAACGCCAGAAGTGCGTAATAGTTGACGGCGCGAACAGGGGTATATTGGAAGCCCTGAAGTTGATCCGCGTGTAAGGTATGGTACACGCTGTTTTGAAGGGAAGGGGTGATGCTATCGCTAGGAATGGGCGATGGTAGTTTGAGTGTTTCTAACAGTTTGCTGAAAAATGTGGTCAGGTAAAGGGTTGTGCCACGCAGGGCGATATGGGGTTGTTTTGCGCCCATGGCATCGGATAGTTGATTGAAAAGCTGCTGATATTTCAGGTTTTCGGCCACACAGAGGTAGCGGTTAGACCAGAGGTTATTTTCGTAGAGGTGGAGCATGAGTTTGGCCACATCTTCAACGCCAACGAATCCATTGCTACCGATGGGATAGAACGGCATTCCTTTGCGGATCATGTGATAGAGTTGGTTTGATCCACTTGTGCCATCGCCGTAGCCGAGGATGATACCGGGGTTGACCATGGTTACTTGTAAACCTTCTTCACTGCCGCGCCAAACTTCTTGTTCAGCGAGGTTTTTGCTGATGGCGTATTGGCTGTTGTATTTGCTCTCAACCCAATCGGTGTGTTCGGTAATGGGGGCTTCGTTTTTTGTTCTACCGATGGCTGCGACCGAACTGGTGTATACCAATTTGGGGATGTTGTTTTTGAGGCAGGCATTGACCACGTTGCGGGTACCGATGACGTTGTTTTGCATGAGGGCGTCTTTGTCTTTTCTTTCGAAGGATACTTTTGCGGCGCAGTGAAAAACAACATCTACTTCTAGGATGGCATCGCAGAGGTCGTCGATGTCGAGTATGTTGCCTGTAACCCATTGGGGCTGGAAGGCGTTAGGCAGTTGGTAAAATTGGTGAATGTGGGGAAACAGACCTTCCGATTGGGGGTTTCTGCGCAGGGCAATCACGCGGTATCCTTGTTTGAGGAGTAGGCACGAAAGGTGGGCGCCGAGGAAGCCGGTTGCGCCAGTGATAAAAACCGTGGGTTTGTTCATTTTCCGATGCAAAATACCTGAATTCGGAGCGAAGTCTGAGAAAAATCTTTCGGGAATGTACCTTTGTGTTATGAAGCACATTGCGATTGTGAATGGACCCAACTTAAATTTGCTGGGCACGAGGGAGCCGGAGATTTACGGCGGGCAGTCGTTCGACGATTATTTTCAGGGGTTACAGGCCCGATGGTTGGGCGTGACATTGACGGCATTTCAGAGCAATGTAGAAGGAGAAATCATCAATGAGTTACAGCGATTGGCGAAATCGGGTACTTGCGACGGCATTGTGTTGAATGCGGCGGCTTATTCGCACACGAGCATTGCCATTGCAGACACCTTGAAGGCCATTGAAACGCCGGTTATTTTGGTGCATATTTCCAATGTTTTTTCTCGGGAGACGGAGAGAAAGACCGATTTGATAGTTGCCTCGGCCAGGGGTTTGATTTGTGGGTTGGGATTATCGGGATACGACTTGGCGGTTCGTGCATTGATGTGATAAAGAGGGTTGTATCTTTGTACTATGGGACTCAGACAAGACAAGTTTAGCAAACAGGTGCAGCGCGACCTCAGCGAATTGTTCAATATCAAGAAAAACGATTGGTTGGGCGGTGCGTTTGTGACGATAAGCAACGTGAATGTGAGTCCCGATTTGGGTCACGTGAAAGTTTATTTGTCGCTGTACAACAACCCACATCGCGCGGCAATTATGGCGCAGTTGGATACTTTGAACAAGGAGATTCGACATGCGTTGGCTCAGCGTTTGCGCAACAGTGTGAAGAAGATGCCCGAGGTGCATTTTTACGAAGACGACATACTGGATTATGTGTCGAAAATGGAGGATTTATTGAAATCGCTCAACACGCCGAAGGATTAATCGATTTTCTTTGGGTGCATTCCCTATTCCAATAAAAGGTTGGATTGAGGGGTCAAAACCCATTGATTGACAAAGTTCTAGGTTGGAGGCCCTATTTTTGTGGGGCATCAATAACGGGGTTTATCAAACTTTCATTCAACATATCGAGGCGGTATTTCTTTTCCAGGGCCAATCCCACGGTGGTAAATTTGATCACAGGTATTTCTTTGTTGGGGTATTCGGTGGGGGCGATGGCTTTGGTGGTATTGATGAGTGCGTTGAACGGGTTTGAGACCAGTATTTTTTCGGCCTACAAGAAAACAGATCCTGATTTACTGATTACGCCCCAAAAGGGCGTGGTGGTGGAGTTGCCGATGGATGAAGGTGGCGGTAGTTCGGTGGTGAATCGGTTATCGAAAATCAAGGGTGTTGCGGTGGTGTCGAAGGTTTTAGTGGGAAAGGCGGTTTTGAAGTATGGCGATCAGCAAACGGTGTGTCAGGTTTGGGGGGTTGATGATGCGTTTAAAAAGCGTATCACGTTGGATTCTTTGTCGAGCGCGGGGGTGCCGCGGTTTGTGGATGAGCGAGTGGCCGCCAATCCCAATTTGATTTCTGACATGGCGGTATTGAGTGAGGGGTTGGTATACAAGTTGGGGGTTGGGAAGATCGAGCACCCCATCACGTTGATGGTTATCAACAAGGATGCGGGTATTCATGATTTGGATGCCTTTGGGATGGAGGAATTCATTCCCTCGGCGATTGTCTCTTTGCCGGAAGATCAGAACACACAAACAGTGATGATTGGGTTGAAGCAGGCGCAGCGAATTTTTGGGGCATCCGAGCGCGGTGTTACACAATTGGAGTTGCGTTTGGATGAATCGATTCGAGATCAAGCGGGTGAGGTGGCTTCGGTCAAAGCGCAAGTGGCTTCGGTAATGAATGGAGTGGGTGAGGTCGCTTGGGGGGTTAAGAATCAGCAGGAGCAGCACCCGTTGATGTACAAAATGTTCAACACAGAGAAGTGGATATCGTTTGCTATTTTGTCGTTCGTTTTGCTATTGATATCCTTCAATTTGGTTGGGGCATTGACTTTGTTGGTGATAGACAAGCGCAAGGATTTTGTGTTGTTTAGAAATTTGGGTATGGAGCGTAGTGCCATTTCATGGGTGGTATTTTGGGAGGGGGTATGGGTGAGTGTTTGGGGAACGTTGGTAGGTTTGGTGTTGGGTGTGGTTTTGGTGGTGCTGCAGTTGAACACGCATTGGGTGAGTACTCAGGGCACTTTTTCAATCCCGTATCCTGTTGAGTTAAGGATGAGCGATTTGTTTTTAATTTTGTTGTTGAACAGTGTTCTGGGGGTGTTGAGCGCCATTTTTCCTGCGTATCGAGCGGGCAGGATGAGCAGCGATCGCTTGGTTGGGACAAACTAATTATGGGATCATCGTGAAATATTTAATTGTTGGATTGGGAAACATTGGGGACGAGTACGAGGGCACTCGACACAACATTGGGTTTGAGGTGGTGGAATCGCTGGGGAAAAAGCTGGGTGGTGAATGGAAGTCGGTGAAGCACGGCAGTCTGTGTGAGGTATCGCACAAGGGGAGAAAGTTGTTGTTGTTGAAGCCGAACACCTACATGAATTTGAGCGGGAAGGCGGTGTCGTATTGGATGCAGGTGGAGAAGATCAAACTGGAGCATGTGGTGATCATCACCGATGATTTGGCGTTGCCGGTGGCGAAGTTGCGGTTAAAATCGAAGGGAAGTGATGGCGGGCACAACGGGTTAAAAAGTGTTCAAGCGAGTTTGAGCACCACCAATTATGCGCGTTTGCGTTTTGGGATAGGCAGTGATTTTTCGCAGGGCAGGCAGGTGGATTTTGTGCTTGGGAATTTTTCGGATCAGGAGCGCGAGGTCCTTGGCGAGGCCATTGCCAGGGCGGTGGAAGGCACGCTGCAATATTGCACTTTGGGGGCGGGTTTCGCCATGAATTACACCAATACATAAGCCATGAAAATACATACCATATTGAGTCCACGGTTGTTTTCCTTGTTTGAAAAAGAGGTGGTAGACAAGCAGGTTTTGGTCATCGACATATTGCGGGCAACCACGAGCATGGTGGTGATGTTGGAGAATGGGGCAACGTCGGTTAGGCCGGTGGCTGGGGTAGAGGAGGCGTTGCGATTGAAGCAGGAGAATCCGGCTTTGTTGATTGCGGGTGAACGCAATGGGTTTAAGGTTGAGGGGTTTGAGTTTGGCAATTCCCCCCAGGAATTTACCCCTGAGCGGGTGAGGGGAGAATCGATGGTGATTACCACAACCAATGGCACGCAGGCTTTGTCGTTGAGTTTGGCGGCGTCGCACATTTGGGTGGGTGGATTTTTGAATATGAACGCTTTGTTGGCTTCGATTTGTGACACCAAGAAGGATGTTTTCTTGTTTTGTGCGGGGTGGAAGGGCCATGTGAATTTGGAGGATACTTTGTTTGCCGGGGCGGTTGCGCAGCAGTTGGTAGACAGGGGTTGGACGGTGGCAGATGATGCAACGCGGGCTGCGATGAGTTTGTGGTTGCAGGCGCAGGGCGATCTTCACGGCTTTTTGTCGGAGGCGAGTCATGTGCAACGATTTCAGTCGATGCATGCCGAATCGGACTTGGATGTTTGTTTGAAATGCAACACTTCGGGGATGTCGGTGCGATACGAAAACGGCGTATTGGTGGCCATACCAAGTTGAATTAGTATTTTTGCTGCAGAAACCATGGGTAATAAACTGAATAGGCCTGTTCGAGTACTCATCGCGAAGGTGGGGTTGGACGGTCACGACCGCGGTGCGAAGGTCATCGCCACAGCATTGCGTGATGCGGGGATGGAAGTCATTTACACGGGTCTTAGACAGACCCCGGAGATGGTGGTTCAAACAGCGTTGCAGGAAGATGTTGACGCCATTGGGGTGAGTATACTTTCGGGCGCGCACAACACGGTATTTCCAAGAATTTTGACTTTGATGAAGGAGAAGGGCATGGATGATGTGTTGTTGACGGGCGGGGGCATTATTCCCGACGGGGATGTTGAGGCGTTGAACGAGATTGGTGTGGCCCAGTTGTTTCCTCCGGGAACCAGCACGGGTGATATCGCATCGTACATTGAAAACTGGGTAGAAATCCATCGTGCATAAGACCAGAACATGGCACACAACAATATTTTAACGGCATTAGAAGACAATATCTTGGTGATTTCGATCAACCGAGAGAGCAAGTTGAACGCGTTGACGATCGAAACGTTGAAGGAGATCAAGGAGGCGGTGGATGAGGCGCAGACCAACGACGAGGTTCACGGGATGATTCTTACAGGTGTTGGCGAGAAGGCTTTTGCGGCTGGTGCGGATATTTCGGAGTTTGCCCATTTCAATACGGAGCAGGCGACGCGCATGAGTGCGGATGGCCACGATGTGATGAATTCTATTGAAAACGGCAATAAAATTGTGATTGCGGCGGTGAATGGGTTTGCATTGGGCGGTGGGTGTGAGTTGGCGATGGCTTGTCATTTGCGTGTGGCGAGCAGCAATGCCAAATTTGGTCAGCCCGAAGTGAATTTGGGGGTGCCCCCTGGATATGGCGGAACCCAGCGTTTGGTGCAGTTGATTGGCAAAGGCAAGGCGATGGAGTTGTTGTTGACGGGTGATGCGATTGACGCGCAAACGGCGTTGACATTGGGGTTAACGAATCGCGTGGTAGAGCAAGCGGAGTTGTTGAATGAGGCGAAGGCAATGTTGAAAAAGATTTGTGGTAAGAGTCCGAGTGCCGTAAACAAGGTAATTAAATGTGTGAACGACTATTTCCGTCCCAATGTAAACGGTATGCAGCGCGAGATTTACGAGTTTGGTGAAGCGTTTGAGACCGCGGATTTCAAGGAGGGTACGGATGCATTTTTGAATAAAAGAAAGCCTAGTTTTCGTGCATAAATAATACTTTTGAGTTATGCGTAAACTTTGGATGTTGATTTTACCGTTGGGTGTGTTCATGGGGGCTTGTGGTTCTGGCTCTTTCGACACGGATGACATTGAGGAGAACACGGCTACGGCTGAGTCGCCGAAGAATGTCCACAAGGGCCCTTGGGGCGATGTGGTTTTCAAGGATACTGTTTTTATGTTTGGCGATGTGAAGGACGGGGAGAGTGTTCAGCACACCTATTCATTCAAAAACACGGGTAAGGCCCCCATTAGTATTGCCAATGTTGTGGCGCAGTGCGGGTGTACTACACCAGAATATACGCACGAGGTTGTAGCACCGGGTGAGACTGGCAAGGTGACGGCCACGTTTAACAGTTCAAACAGAGGGGGACCGGGGGGCATATTGAACGAGAAGAGCATCACGGTGACGTTTGAAAACAGCAAAACGGCCGAGGTGGTATTGAAATTTAAGGCCAATGTTATTGCTCCTGAAGGCAGTGTGTCTGAGGAGGAAATGATGGGTGGCGACGAACACGGACATTAAAATTAGACTATGATATTATTACAAGGACAACCCGGCGCTGGCGGCGGATCACAGATGGTGATGATGGTGCTCATCATGGGCGTATTTTTCGTTTTCATGATTTGGCCACAGATGCGCAAGCAAAAGAAGGCGAAAGCTTATATGGAATCGTTGGTTAAGGGCGACAAGATTGTGACCACGGGTGGAATCCACGGCAAGATCACATCGGTTACGGATGCTCATTTTGTGATAGAGATGGAGGAGGGAAAGGCCAAGATTGAAAAGTCGGCCGTGAGCATGGAGTTGACGCAGGCGGCGTATCCACAGGCGGCTTCTTAAGGTTTTTGGGTGGTGCTGTCTGTTGGGGTCACTGGAAACATTGGCAGCGGTAAAAGCACCGTTTGTGCCATCTTTCGTTGGCTTGGTGTGCCCATTTACGAGGCAGACGTGGCGGCAAAATCGTTGTACAACACCCATGCGGGGTTGAGGCAGGCGATGGTTGCTTTATTTGGCGACGGCGTGTACACACCGGAGGGTGTCTTTGATGCGATGTTTGTTCGCGAGCGCGTGTTTGCTGATGCGCATTTGATGGAGCGATTGAATGCGGTGGTACATCCGATTGTTTTTGAAGATTTTGCTCAGTGGGTGAGAGACCGGGAGCGGGAGGAGCATGCGTATGTGATTAAGGAGGCGGCAATTTTGTTTGAGTCGGGTGCGGATGCCACGGTTGACAGGGTTGTGGGTGTGATGGCATCTCCGGAAATTCGGTTGCGGCGGGTGATGGACAGGGACGGTGTGGACGAGGCGGCGTTTACACGGCGGGTGCAGGCCCAATGGCCACAGGAGCGGTGGAAGGACCGCTGTGATTTCTTAATTTACAATGACGGGGAGGCCTCGTTGATTGAGCAGGTAATGACGACGCATCGTCGGTTGCTGACGCTATCGGGCAGGGGTTGATTATTTGTCGCGCAGACCACGCCCACTTTTGGAGATCATGCCTTGGTCTTCCATAACGATACGCAATTTATCGAGCACACCATTCACAAAGCGAGAGCTGTTGGGGGTGCTATAATTTTTTGTGATTTCGAGGTATTCGTTGATGGTGACTTTGACGGGGATGGTGGGGCAGTGGAGGAACTCTGTGAGGGTGAGTTTGATGATGAGCAGGTCCATCACGGCGATCCGGGAGGGGTCCCAGTTGTCGGAAATTTCAGACACTTGGGATTCGTAAGCGAGGCTATTTTTCGCGGTGGTGGTAAACAGTTGTTGGGCGAGTTCTACCTCTTCTGAGTTGGGCGATGGGGAGCTGGCCACGGGCACTGTGCCGTTGGATTGGGCGCCTTGGATGGTTTTTTCGATTTCACGGGTGGTATAGAGTTCGTCATCGCTCCAGCCGGGGTAGTAATCGTTGAGGGTATCAAAGAAGGATTCTTTGGTTTCGAACAGGTTGGCATAGAATTCTTCGAGGAAGGCTTGTTGTTGCTCGAAGGTGGGTTGTTCGAAGAAGTCGATGTCTTTGACGAAGTCCCACTCTTGCATCCACTGATAGAAGGTATCGAATTGGGCGGAGAGGTGATTCCAGTCGAACGCGAAAGATTTGCGTTGAGCATCGGTTACGGCGCGATGCAGGTATTTCACCAGCGGCATGCGGTCTAGGAGTCCGAGTCTACGAATTTTGGTTTGATCGGGATAGAACTTGGCTTTTTCAAGCGCTTGTTCTTCGAGTAGGTATTGGGAAAGTTGGAAGGGAAAATCCAACAGAAAAAGGTAAAAATCGTGGCTTTGTTGAATGGATTCTATGAGGTGAGAGAGGGTATCATCGAAGTAGGTTTTTTGCTTAGGCGTAAGGGTGGGCCATTGGAAGTCTGACAGTGACTCTCCTTGTTGGAAGGAATAGAGCGACTGAAGGGCTTTGATGCGAACGAGTCTTCGAGATATCATAGAACGAGGCTGCAAAGATACGAAAATCTCCAGATTATTTCCACAAAATCCTGAACCAAACCCATCGGGAAGTATTAATTTTGCGGCGCATATGGCGAAGATTACCTTTCAGTTTGAAGAAAAAAACCGCAACGATGTTACGGTTGAGATATTTGAGGGCGAGTCGATTTTGGAGGTGGCGTTGGACAACGACATTCATTTGAACCACAATTGTGGCGGGGTGTGTGGGTGTTCAACTTGTCATGTTTATGTGGAGCGGGGCGAGGAATTGTTGCCAGACATGAGTGATCGTGAGGAGGAGTATGTAGACCGTGCACGCAATCCGAAGTATAACAGTCGGTTGGCTTGTCAGTGCAAGTTGGCGGAGGACGGTGATTTGGTGGTAACGATCCCGGATCAGAGAGGAATCATAGGACATTAAAAAAGAGATATGGAAATGTACGAACCCCCGATACAGTGGTCTGATTACGAGGACATTGCGATGAAATTGTACGAGCGATTTGGCGATGATTTTAGCGAGGCGAAGATTTACAGAATTCGGTTCACTGAGTTGTTGGAGTGGGTGTTGGAGGTCCCGAATTTCGCGGGAAGTCGCGAGGAGAGCAACGAGGGTCATTTGGAGATGATTCAGGCGCAGTGGGTATACGAGTGGAGGGATAATCAGTAAAAACAGTAATTTTGTATTGAATTATATCAAAAGAAGATGATGAATTTCGAATTGACAGAAGAGCATTTGGCGGTGCAGCAGGCGGCACGCGATTTTGCACAGACCGAGTTGTTGCCCGGCGTAATCGAGCGTGATAACGAGCAGAAGTTTCCAGCGGAGCAGATCAAGAAGATGGGCGAGTTGGGATTCATGGGAATGATGGTAGACCCCAAGTATGGTGGGGGTGGGATGGACACCATTTCGTATGTTTTGGCGATGGAGGAGATTTCCAAAATTGATGCATCGGCGAGTGTTTGTATGAGTGTAAACAACTCTTTGGTTTGTTGGGGATTGGAGGAGTACGGAACCGAGGAGCTGAAGATGAAATATTTGGTGGAGTTGGCGAGTGGACAGAAGATCGGGGCGTTTTTGTTGAGTGAGCCGGAGGCGGGCAGTGATGCTACGAGTCAGCGCACTACGGCGATTGACATGGGCGACCACTATGTATTGAATGGTACCAAGAACTGGATTACGAATGGTAATTCGGCGAGTTACTATGTGGTTATTGCACAGACAGACGTGGAGAAGAAGCACAAGGGAATCAACGCGTTTATCGTGGAGAAGGCCTGGGACGGAGTAACTGTGGGCAAGAAGGAAGACAAGTTGGGAATTCGCGGCAGTGATACGCACAGCATTATGTTTCAGGACGTGAAGGCGCCCAAGGCGAATCGCATTGGCGAGGACGGTTTTGGTTTCAAGTTTGCGATGAAGGTGTTGAGTGGCGGAAGAATTGGTATTGCTGCGCAGGCTTTGGGTATTGCGAGCGGTGCTTACGAGTTCTCGTTGAAATATTCAAAGGAGCGCAAGGCGTTTGGTACGGAGATCATGAATCACCAGGCGATTGCGTTTAAGTTGGCAGATATGGCAACTGAGATTGAGGCTGCGAGATTGTTGTGTTTGAAGGCAGCTTGGATGAAGGACCAGCATTTGAACTACGACCGTGCAAGTTCTATGGCGAAGTTGTTTGCGTCTGAGGTGGCGATGAAGACGTCGGTTGAGGCGGTTCAGATTCACGGTGGCTATGGTTACGTGAAGGAGTACCATGTCGAGCGTTTGATGCGCGATGCAAAAATCACTCAGATTTATGAAGGTACGAGTGAGGTACAGCGCGTGGTTATTTCCCGCGATATTTTGAAATAAAATTACTCATAGATTAATGATAAAAAAGGCGCCCATGGGCGCCTTTTTTATAGTTCTAAGGTGTCGGTCGTGTTGGTGGTAATAGGGCTGGTATCTGATCGTTCATTCATGGAATTGTTTCGGTCACCAAAATTCTTGTGTTTAAAAGATTTTATATCAATTCACTGAAAATTTATCGTTAAATATTGGTTATTTACATAATTTTAACTATGATTGCTTGTTAAACCAATTTAAATAGCCTATGAAACTTAAAGAATTACTCAAGCCTTTGGCGGCGGCGGTGGTCTTGACATCTTCTGTAGCGGCAGTAAATGCGCAGACAGCGGGGTCATCCACTGACACTGGCAGGGTAGAAGAGGTGGTGGTAACTGCCTTGGGTATCAAAAAACAACAGCGCGCATTGGGTTACGCAGTTCAATCTGTTAAAGGAAAAGAACTTGTGGGATCGGGTGAGCAGAACGTTGTTCAAGCGTTGAGTTCAAAAGTAGCAGGTGCTTTGGTGACTAGTTCATCAGGAACGCCTGGTGCTAGTTCAAGAATCTTGTTGCGTGGTGCTGCTACGTTTACGGGTAACAACCAGCCGCTTTTTGTGGTGGATGGTGTGCCGATCGACAACAGCACGGACCAATCAACCGCTGGAGATTATCCTTTTAACTCGAACCTTCAGGGGGTAAACAACTCAAACCGTGCGGTGGACATCAACCCTGATGACATTGAAAACATCACGGTATTGAAAGGTCCTGCGGCTGCGTCATTGTATGGTGTTCGTGGTGCCAACGGTGCCATCATCATCACTACCAAGCGTGGACAAAAGGGCGGTAAGCGTTTCAGCGCTGAATTCTCAAGCACCATGGATTGGTCTAAGGTGAACAAGTTGCCAGAGAAGCAGTTTGTTTATGGCCAAGGACTTGGTGGGGGTGGACAGAAAATCGACTCTGCGGGTGTAAGAAAGAATTTCACCGGTACCATTCCTGCAGGGTGGACTTTGGTAGACGCGGGTGCTTCTGCAACTACGCCTAACTCTTGGGGACCAAAAATTGCCGGCGGTAAGTCTTTCGACAACGCGGGCAATTTCTTCAAGACAGCGATGTCAATGACCAACAACTTGGGTGTAACCGTAAACGGCGACAACACCAGTGCGCGTTTCTCTGTGGGTAACACGCAGCAAGACGGTATCGTTCCAAATACTTCATTCAAGCGTACAACCATTCGTGTTAACACTGACAGTCGTGTTACCGAGAAGTTGAGCGTTGGTAGCAGTGTAAACTTGATCAACTCAGGGGGTACACGTGCTCAAAACGGTTCTAACTTGTCTGGTGTGATGTTGGGTTTGATGCGTGCTCCTGCTGATTTCGACTTGCTAGGTGGTGCAGGTGCGGATGGTTATACCAATGCCGATGGTACACAACGTCAGTTTTTCCCAATTTACGATAACCCCTATTGGACAGTATATCGCAACCCATTTACGGATGATGTAAACCGCATCATTGGTAACTTGAATGCGCAATACAAAGCGAATGATTGGTTGTCGATCAACTACCGTGTAGGTACTGACCAATACACAGATAGCCGTCAGCAAATTTTTGCTGTGGGTTCTTGGCAGCCTGATAATTCACCCGGTGGTGAAATTTCACAGAACGTGTTGCGTTACAAAGAAATTTACAGCGACTTGGTATTGAACGCCAACCGCAAGGTAAACGAGGATTTGAGCGTGAACATGACTTTGGGTAACAACTTGAACACCCGTACTTCGAGCGATCAGTATTTGCGCGGTCGTGATTTGGCGGTTCCCAATTTCTACAACTTGAGCAATGCTTCAAATTTGTATGCTTCTCAAGGGTATGGAACTATCAAAAACGCTGCGATTTTCGGAAGTGCTGAATTCTCATTCAAGAACTTCTTGTATTTGAATGCCAGCGGTCGTAACGAATGGGCTTCTACTTTCGGTAACAAGAAAAGTAGCTTCTTCTATCCTTCTTTAAGTGGTTCGGTTGTTTTCTCTGAATTGATGGAAAAGGGAGGATTAATTTCATTTGGTAAAATGCGTGTAGCTTATGCGCAAGCGGGTATTAACCCTCCAGCGTATGCTACTCGTACTTACTATGGTCAGCCTTTGTTCACCGATGGTTTCACTGGTGGATTGGGTTTCCCATATTTGGGTCAGAACGGTTTCGGACAGGGCAATGGCTTGGGTAACCAAGGTTTGATGCCTGAGCGCAGAACCAGCAAAGAGATTGGATTTGATGTACGTATGTTCGACAGTCGTTTGACGATTGATTTGACCTTGTATGAGCAGAAGTCTACTGATTTGTTGGTGAGCATGCCATTGGCCGCATCTTCAGGATACGGTAGTGTTCGTCAGAACTCTGGTACTATGACCAACAAGGGTATTGAGTTGATGTTGGGTGTAACTGCCATCAAGAATAAGAACTTGACTTGGGAAATTGCTGGAAACTTCGGTTTGAACAGAAACGAGGTATTGTCATTGGCTCCTG
>Ga0172373_10003409_pt1 | contig 23286 bp, 20 predicted proteins | sample Lak10m_2_FD_114546 | JGI IMG/M metagenome (GOLD analysis project Ga0172373, IMG submission 114546) | Freshwater microbial communities from Kabuno Bay, South-Kivu, Congo - kab_092012_10m | ecosystem: Environmental > Aquatic > Freshwater > Lake | place: Democratic Republic of the Congo...
TGGTTGAAACTTCTCAGGTATCTTCAAATTAGTGCCGATATTGCTGCCCGTCATGGCTTTGAAATTGTTCTTAAACCCATTCCCACTTAACGATTTTCGGAATGGTGCAAGATCTAAGATAAAGTTCTTGGCCATACCTATAGCTGCATTATTTATGACATTTATCCTGAAGTGGCAGTTCGCTTACAAGTAGTTGCCCATGATCATTGGATTGTTAAATTTTGGGAATTTGTCAATAGTAAGGTTTGGAATAGAGCTGAATCACTGATTGTTCTTAGTGAGCCCATGAAGCAACTCTTGATTGAAAAGCACCCCAATCTTGCGGATAAAATCTATGTTATTCATAGCTGGGCTGACCCCAAATTTATTACCCCACTTGCCAAATCAGAAAATTGGTTTGCCAAGCAATATGGATTAACTAATTGTTTTGTCGTACTTTATTCAGGCAATCTAGGACGTTGTCACGATACTAAAACCATACTCAAATGCGCTCAATTATTGATCAGTCGAACTAATATCAAATTTGTATTTATTGGTAATGGTGTAGGTTCACACATGATTAAACAGGCGATCGCTTCTGGACAGTTGCCCAACGCTTTACGATTGCCTTACCAAGATCGTGAGGTTCTACCATACTCATTAACAGCTTGCGATCTCTCGTTAGTAAGTATTTTGCCAAATGTCGGTGATACGATCGCCCCATCCAAAATGTATGGCATGTTAGCGGCTGGAAAACCTGTAGCAGTCATCTGTCCTACGGATAATTATTTGCGAGAAATTGTGGATGAGGGCAATTGTGGGGCTTGTTTTGAGAATGGTGATGCTCAAGGATTAGCCGATTATATTTGCTGGCTTGCGTCAAATCCTCAGTTCCAAGATAAACTTGGTAATAATGCCCGAAAATTACTAGAGCGACACTATACAATTGATCAAGCTATTCCCAAATACATCGACGCTCTGGGGCTAAGAGATCAACATACTACTTCAATTGAAGAAACCCAAATAAGCTTTTATAAAACCGAAAAAGTTGTATAGCGACATAAGCTGCTCGATATAGCCATTTGTGGTAAGCAAATCACGCTGCAAATGGCGAAAAATGGTAAGAATCGTTTAGCGATTCTTACCATTTTTCGCTTTTGTCATTTGTCGTTATGTAGCAACGCCAGAGATAGTTAGGACAGATCAAAACCCAAAATATAAGTGGCGGCGCGAAGCGCCGCCACTTATATTTTGGGTTTTACATCCTGAGCAAAACTTATACCAATTCACAAAAGTGTGGCAACACTTCTGTGAATTAAAAACCAAACCCTGTAAGGGTTTTGAAAGCAAAAAATGGTGTAGCCATTTTGCGCTTTGTTGTTACATTGCTATAGCTCAACGACAAAGGCTTGTTCGAGATAAGACTGTAAACAAAAATCTTCTGAAGCAGTACGTCGGACTAGAGCCACGTCGAACCGACAGGAAAGTGCTGCTAGATGTGGATGTTTAACCAAAAATGTAGATGCAGCTTTAATGATCTTAGCTTGCTTTTTTGGGGTAATCGCAAGACTACCACCTTCATCCCAGTTACGATCGTTGCGGGTTTTGACCTCAATAAAGAGTAGCCATTGGCGATCGCAAGCAATCAAATCTAACTCTCCCCAACGACATCGCCATTGAGTTTCTAAAATTTTCCAACCATTAGATTGTAGGAGTTGGGCTACCAGCATCTCCCCGCGATCGCCTACTTTTTTTACCATAAACTTAATCTTATCCCAAAGCACCAAAATGCTAGGTATTCCTGAAAAGGAAAGGATTTATTGCAGTAAGGATGGGCGGCGCTTCGCGCCGCCCATCCTTACCTATTTAGCACTACCAAATGCTAAGCTATTTTATGCTTTTAAAACCCTTGCTGGGTTTGGGGTTTAATCCATAAAATTGCCACTACACTTTTATGGATTGGTATTAAGACTCCGCTATCATAAAGATTATGAAAACCACAGTTTTTACGTTACGCAATTTTACTTTTAAAGCCTTCTTTAAAGCCATAAGTACAATCATGTTGTGCTTAGCTCTAATATTGGCAAGTGCTCAGCCTGCTTTAGCAGACGTATATGTGAAAGCCTTTCTTCAAGGAGCTGACTTTTCGGAGCGATCGCTGATAGGCTATCAGTTTAACGAGTCCGATCTGCGAAATACATCATTTGTGAATGCTGACGCACAAGGAGTCAGCTTTTTCGCCGCAAATATGAAAGAGGCAAACCTGACAGGAGCAAACCTCAGCTATAGTACGCTTGATAATGCACGTCTTGACAAGGCAAATTTAACTAATGCCATCATTCAAGGCTCATTTGCTTATGGAACTTCTTTTAATAATGTGATTATTGATGGAGCCGACTTTACGGATGTGGATCTACGTCCGCCAATTCGTCAAAAACTCTGTTTATCCGCCAAAGGACAAAACCCTGTAACAGGAAGAATGACTCGTGCAACTCTTGAGTGTGATTAGGTGAATGTGATTAGTCTAGAGACTATAAAACAGAAATAAGTGTCAATAAATTCTAATTTATGAGCTTAATGTCTTAACTTTACAGGGAATAGCTATATTTATATTAAGGTAACCTATCTTAGGGAGTATGATTCTCTGTGTGCATAGCACAGAATTTTTGGGAATTATTTTGAATAAATAGTTTGACTAACCTAAATAACTAATCTGTGTTAACAATACTTGTCCTGAGGATCGCTCTGCCTATCAGTGTATGCAGTTAAATGAAACTTCCAATGACCTATCAAGTGGCAGATTATTACAAAGAAGCTTATTGCCACAAAGCTTGCCTGCTTACCCTGGGCTAGATATTGCTGCGGAAGTATGGACAGCCGTAGATCTTGGTGGTGATTATTATCAGTTTTTAGAGCAATCAGGCACGCTAGCCATAGCGATTGCTGACTCCTCAGGCAAGTCAGTTGCTGGGGCAATTCATGCTGCTTTATTTAAAGGACAATTGGATGCCTATGGGCAGCAGGGGCGACTCCAAAATCCTGCGTCCATGTTGAATTCCTTAAACCAATTACTTTGCAAAAGCGGTACTGATGATGCGATCGCTTTTTGTTATGGTGCGCTTGATCTGGTTAACTATGAACTGCATTTAGGCAATGCTGGTATTCCAGGACCATTAATTTATCGAGCTGAGACTAATACCTGTGAAGAGGTTGTCAACCCGGCGATCGCTCTGGGGCGCTTTGATAGTGCTGCTTACAAAGCCACTTCGCGATCCCTCCATGAAGGGGATATTGCGATCTTTTTTAGTGATGGACTGTTTGAAGCAACCAGCCCATCGGGAGACGAATTTGGCAGATCGAAAGACAGTAACATCTCACCATTACGTCAAACCATTATTAATCTGGCTCAATATTCAGCCATAGAGATTTTACAGGGCTTAAAAGCTGCTCTTGATAAATTTTCTGAACAGGACATACCTGATGACGATGTTTCCATCGTCGTGATCAAACTTAAACAAAAGATTCATTTTTCAGAACTACGTAACTGTCCGTATCTTGAGGCTTTACAAGCATGGCAACGATCCGAGGAAACTGATGAATCGGCTTTATTGCGAGGAACTCGGCTGGCTGAAGCTCTGGCTTGGTCTGAGGGACAGCCAGAACTATCTAGAATAGATCTCAACTTTTTGGAGGCTTCACAAAGAGTAAATGAGCGTGAACAAATGATGGCAGCACGTGCTGCTGATGCTGATCGTCTCGAAAAACTGAGCCAAGAACTCGAAAAAAGCCTAGATTCCGAACGTCGTCAGCGAGTAATTGCCGAGATGGGCGAAATTAACGAGAAAATAGTTGCTTACACTATTTCTTCAGAGGCTCTATTTCTCTCTAATAATCATATTGAAGCAATGATTGCAGGCGTAATTGGCGGAGTCCAACTTAAACGCCTTACAGCTCAAGTTGACGAAAATACTCTTGAGAATCTACGTGCTAATACTCAAATTCGGGCGATTACTGCCCTTGAGCAAGTTGTCTATGGGACACATGAATATAATCGTCTCCAAGGGCATGGATTTTGGGTTAATAAAGTTTGCTATTCTCGCGATGGTCGATTTATTGCTTCAGCTAGTAGCGATCGCACCATCAAAATTTGGGACGCATCAGGAGTTTTGCTCCAAACCTTAGCCAGTCATACAAATTGGGTAACTAGCGTTGCGTTTAGCCCCAATGGCAACCTATTGGTATCTGGTAGCCGCGACAATATGGTCAAGATTTGGAAACGTGATGAATCTACAGAAAAATTTGCTCCTCAACCGATCGCTACCCTCAGAGGTCATGAAGGTCCTGTTTTAGATGTATGCTTCAGCCATGACGGAGAGATGATCGCCTCAGCAAGCGAAGATACAACCGTAAGACTCTGGAAAAATGATGGCACTGTAATTCGGACTTTGCGCGGCGGTCATGATCGCTGGGTCACTTGTGTAGCTTTTCATCCCAATAGTAAATCCCTAGTATCAGGTAGTGCTGATCGCAATCTCATCATCTGGAATACTCTTGGTGTCCCAATCAGACATTTACGGGGGCATGACAGTTTTGTAGAGAGTGTTGCCTATGCGCCTAATGGTCTGGCAATTGTTTCTGGAAGCCGCGATCGCACCGTTAAAATGTGGGGCTCAGATGGAATATTACTGAAAACTTTTTATGGCCATTCTGACAAAGTATGGAGCGTCGCCTTTAGCCATGACAATCACACGATCGCCTCAAGTGGATTTGACCGCACAATTCGCGTTTGGGACATAGAACAGGGTTTGCAATATACCTTTCGAGGACATGGAGACGTTGTTCATAGTATTGCCTTTAGTCCCGATGGCAAAACTCTCGCCTCAGCCAGCCGAGATACCACTGTCAAGCTATGGGCTATTCGTGGTACACCTCTAAGGACTTTGATGGGACATTCAGATGAAGTGTTTTCAGTTGCTGTCAGTCCTAACTCGAAATTTTTAGCTTCCACCTGTAAAGATAAAACAGTTAATCTATGGAATGCGAATGGCACACTTGAAGCGGTTTTGGAAGGACATAATGATAAGGTCAACTGTGTCACTTTCAGCCCAGATAGCTCTACCATACTGACCGCCGCCGCAGACGCGAGTATCAAAATCTGGAGAACTGATGGCACCTTAATCGATACTATCAGCGCCCATCGCGCAGAAATCTATAAAGTTGTCTATCGATGCGATGGTCAGGTTTTTGCTTCTTGTAGCGCTGATGGTACGGTGAGGGTATGGAGTGCTGACGGTAAATGGCTACAAACTCTCACAGGACACACTGCTGAGGTTTACAGTATCGATTTTGCCCCTGATGGCAGTATGCTCGCGTCAGCCAGTAAAGATAAGCTTATTAATCTTTGGAGTTGGGATGGCACTCTGCTCGGTACTTTAGACGGACATAGCGCTGAAGTCTATACTGTCTGCTTTAGTCCTAACGGTAAGATGATCGCTAGTGGCAGCATGGATCAAAGTGTGAAACTTTGGAGCATTGAGGGGCAATTAATTAAAACCTTAAATGGTCACAGTGCTGAAGTTACCAGTGTATGTTTTAGTCCTGACAGTAAGTCAATTGTGTCAGCTAGTGAAGACTCTACAATTCAGTTTTGGAGTGGCGAAGGTACGCTTTTGCGAACATTTAATGGGCATCAAGGGCCAGTGCGATGCGTTTGCTTTAGTCCAAATGGCAAAATTTTAGTTTCATCGGGTGAAGACCGTAAAATTATCATGTGGAATCTCGATCTTGAAAATCTGCTAATGCTTGGCTGCCAATGGTTGCAGGAATACTTAAAGACGAATATTAATGTTTCCGAAGAAGATAAACGGACTTGCTTAGGTGGCTGTGGCTGGCTCTACAAATATCTTAAATCTACCCCTCCTTCTTGATTTCAACAAAAAAGCCTCGCTTTGCGAGGCTTTTTTGTTGAGAATTTAAGAACTATTTCAAGATTTTGGTTACAACACCTGATCCAACAGTACGACCGCCTTCACGGATAGCGAAACGCATTTCATTTTCGATCGCGATGGGGTTAATCAATTCAACGGTCATCTTGATGCGATCACCAGGCATAACCATTTCAGCAGCACTACCGTCATCAGCAGTGAAGCTAGCAATAGTTCCAGTTACGTCAGTTGTACGTACATAGAACTGAGGACGATAACCAGGGAAGAAAGGAGTCTTTCGACCACCTTCTTTCTCAGTCAAGATATATACCTGACCTTCAAACTCGGTGTGAGGATTGATGGACTTAGGCTTAGCCAAAACCATGCCACGCTCAATGTCAGTTTTTTGAATACCTCGGAGTAAAAGACCTGCATTGTCGCCAGCCAAACCTTCTTCCAAGCTCTTCTTAAACATTTCGATACCAGTAACTGTGGTAGTACGAGTATCGCCAAGACCAACGAGTTCAACAACATCGCCAACCTTAACTTTTCCACGCTCAATACGACCAGTAGCAACTGTACCGCGACCAGTGATAGAGAATACATCCTCTACTGCCATCAAAAAGTCTTTGTCTACAGCACGCTCAGGAGTAGGAATGAAAGAGTCAACGGAATCCATCAAAGCCCAAATCTTATCAACCCATGGGTTTTCACCACGTTGGGTCTTAGGAGTAGCGGTCATTTGCTCAACTGCTTTCAATGCAGAACCACGGGTGATGGGAATATTGTCGCCATCAAAGTCGTAGGAAGATAGCAGTTCACGAACTTCAAGTTCAACAAGTTCAACTAGCTCCTCTTCACCTTCCATTTGATCTTCTTTATTCAAGAAAACTACTAGGTTAGGTACACCTACCTGACGAGCAAGTAAAATATGTTCACGAGTTTGAGGCTCAGGACCATCAGCAGCAGATACCAGCAAAATTGCACCATCCATCTGAGCAGCACCAGTGATCATGTTCTTAACATAGTCAGCATGACCTGGGCAGTCAACGTGAGCATAGTGACGCTCAGTTGTTTGATATTCAACGTGAGCAGTATTGATGGTAATACCACGAGCTTTTTCTTCAGGAGCAGCATCAATTTGGTCGTATGCCTTAGCTGTTGCCTGACCTGCTGCGGCAAGAGACATGGTAATTGCAGCAGTTAACGTCGTTTTACCGTGGTCAACGTGACCGATAGTCCCAATGTTAACGTGGGGCTTGGTTCTCTCAAATTTAGCGCGTGCCATTTTTTCGTAATTATCCTTAAATTTAGTAATTGTTACTCTAATGTATAGAGCATTTTCGGTAATTATTACTCTAGTTTATAGAGTATTGGTTGAGTATTTTTTAAGGGCTACTCTTTTTTGCCCTTATTTTTGGCAATGATGGCTTCGGCCACATTCTTAGGTACTTCTTCATAATGGCTAAATTCCATCGAGAAGCTTGCTCTACCCTGAGTTGACGAGCGTAGGTCAGTAGAATAACCAAACATCTCAGACAAAGGAACCCTTGCTTCAACCTTTTTGCCAGAAGGAGTATCGTCCATACCTGCAATGTTGCCACGACGACGGCTAAGGTCACCGATGACATCACCCATGTAGTCCTCAGGCGTTTCTACTTCAACCTTCATTACAGGTTCAAGCAAAACAGGATTAGCCTTCATTACAGCTTCCTTAATTGCCATAGAGCCAGCAATTTTGAAAGCCATTTCTGAAGAGTCCACGTCATGGAAAGAACCATGAACGAGGGTTGCTCTCACGTCAATCAAAGGATAACCAGCAAGAATACCCGATTCACAAGCTTCCTTCATACCCTGTTCTGAAGGTTTGATGAATTCCTTAGGAATAACACCACCAACAATCTTTGATACGAATTCAAATCCTGTACCTGGCTCGGTAGGTTCTAAATTGATCACAACGTGACCATATTGTCCCTTACCACCGCTCTGACGTGCAAACTTACCTTCAATATCATTGACGGTCTTGCGAATAGTTTCGCGATAGGCTACTTGAGGAGCGCCCACATTAGCTTCAACGTTGAACTCACGCTTCATCCGATCAACAAGAATCTCAAGATGCAGTTCACCCATACCAGAGATAATTGTTTGATTGGTCTCTGGGTCGGTCATCACGCGGAAGGTCGGATCTTCTTCAGAAAGAGATTGTAAAGCCTTGGATAATTTTTCCATATCCTGCTTCGTTTTTGGCTCAACAGCTACGGAAATGACAGGCTCAGGAATAAATAAAGTCTCCAATACAATTGGCGAAGTGTCTTCACAAAGTGTATCGCCCGTGAAGGTATCTTTAAGCCCTAATACTGCACCAAGATCGCCTGCTCTGAGTTCGTCAACTTCTTGGCGATCATCAGCCTTCAATACAATCAGGCGAGAAATACGTTCCTTCTTATTTTTGCTAGAGTTCAGAGCATAGGAACCTTTTTTCAAGATGCCAGAATAAACTCGCACAAAGGTAAGACGACCATAGGGATCAGACATAATCTTGAAGGCAAGGGCTGACATTGCTGCATCATCCTTAGCTTCACGAATAGCTTCCTCACCGTTAGGTAGCAAACCTGAAACTGGTTTGACATCACTAGGAGAAGGGAGGTAGTCGATAACAGCATCTAGTAATAGCTGTACACCTTTGTTTTTGAAAGCAGAACCACAAGTCATGGGAACAATTTTGCCACTTAAGGTTCCTTTTCGCAGACCGTCTCTAACTTCATCTTCGGTAAGTTCTTCACCTTCAAGATATTTTTCCATCAGGACATCATCAGAATCAGCCACTGACTCAAGAAGATTGCTACGCCAGTCATTGGCAAGATCTGTTAAATCAGCAGGAATATCTACTTCGTCAATATCCTTGCCTATTTCATCTTTATAGATATAGGCTTTCATTTTGACAAGATCAATAATGCCAACTAGTTCTGCTTCACTACCGATTGGTAATTGTATAGGAACAGCATTAGAACCAAATCGTCCCCGAATCTGCTCTCTTACGCGCAAAAAGTTCGCACCCATGCGATCCATTTTGTTAACGAATACAAGGCGAGGTACTTTATAGCGATCTGCTTGTCTCCATACAGTTTCAGACTGAGGTTGCACACCACCAACAGCACAGAAAACTGCGACTACACCATCAAGTACACGCATGGAACGCTCAACTTCGATGGTGAAGTCTACGTGTCCAGGAGTATCAATGATATTAATACGGTGGTCTTTCCAACTGGTACTGATCGCAGCAGCAGTAATTGTAATGCCACGTTCGCGTTCTTGCGCCATCCAATCTGTCGTTGCGGTTCCATCATGGACTTCACCTATTTTGTGAACAACGCCAGAATAAAACAGGATACGCTCTGTAGTTGTGGTTTTACCGGCATCAATATGCGCCGCAATACCTATATTGCGTACCTTATCTAAGGCAATAGAGCGTTCCACAATAGTTTCCTCGTGTTTATCAGGAATTGAGAATTTATATTAAGAATAGTATAGCTAGGTAATCGATGATTTGATAGCGCTAATAACGGTAGTGGGCAAATGCTTTATTTGCTTCTGCCATTTTGTGAGTTTCTTCACGCTTACGGATGGTTTGACCAGTCTCATTAGCGGCATCCATCAACTCATTGGCTAGTTTGGTAATCATGCTACGTCCAGCACGACCACGAGAATATTGAACTAACCAGCGTAGGGCGAGAGCCACACCACGATCGGTACGAACCTCCATAGGGACTTGGTAAGTAGCACCACCAACACGACGAGCTTTAACTTCTACAAGTGGAGTCGCGTTACGAATTGCACGGTCAAACACCTCTAATGGTGGATTACCTGTACGTTCGCCGATGGTATCAAGAGCTTTGTAAACAATGCGTGAGGCTACAGAATGCTTACCACGTGACATTACACGGCGGATTAGCATACTAATAAGACGGCTGTTGTAAACCGAATCTGGAGGAGTTATGCGCTTTGAAGCTTTTGTTCTACGGGACATTGCGGTACTAAATTCACCTTATTAAATGAATTGCTAATTTTACTAAATGGCTACTAAGTAGCCTTTTTATAGATGATTCTTACTTTTTCTTCTTGCCAGTGCTTGCTGCTGGGGCTTGACCTGGCTTGGGTCGCTTAGCACCATATTTAGAGCGCCCTTGCTTACGATCCTTTACACCTGAAGTATCGAGAGTGCCACGGATAATGTGATAACGCACACCTGGCAAATCCTTTACACGACCGCCTCTAATCATCACAACGGAATGTTCTTGGAGGTTATGCCCAATCCCAGGGATGTATGCAGTGACTTCAAAGCCAGAAGTCAGGCGTACCCGTGCCACTTTTCTAAGTGCAGAGTTGGGCTTTTTGGGTGTTGTAGTGTAGACGCGCGTACATACTCCCCTGCGTTGAGGACAACTTTTTAGGGCGGGAGATTTTGTTTTGGTGTTTATGGTTTGGCGCTCACTGCGGATAAGCTGTTGGATCGTGGGCATAAGTGATGATTCGGTATATCTGCGGCTGTGTATTCTAGTCAACAGCATATAATTATAACAAAGTGGATCTCACAAAGTCAATTGTCAAAACAATTGTTACAGCTTTATGAGCTTTGTTAGAGTTATCTCGGCTGCGGCGATCGCTATCTTTAATTTAGAAATAATTAGAGACAGTATATATAGCGCTTTTTAATCAAGCGAGTTACAAGAGTTAGGTTCCTCACCTTCGGCGAGGAACCTAACAAACAAAAGGTAATGTAAGCAAACCTAGCGATAATTTACAATTCGGGCAAATCCTGCTGGATCAAGGCTTGCTCCGCCAACTAGCACGCCATCAATTTCGGGTTGCGCCATGATTTCATCAATGTTATCAGCCTTGACAGAACCACCATACTGAATTGTGATGTTAGGGTTTGCTAGCTTACTGCGAATGAGTCCAATCACGCGATTGGCTTCGCTGGATTCGCAAGTGTCTCCAGTCCCAATCGCCCAAATTGGTTCGTAGGCAATAATTAGATTGTTTTGATCAACACCAACTAAATCGGCTGCTAGTTGTGAAAATATCCAAGACTCTGTCTCGTTTGCGTCGCGTTGTTGCTTGCTTTCACCAACACAGAGAATGGGAGTTAGTCCATGCTCTTGTGCAGCTTTTAATCGATTGTTTACAGTTTCATCAGTTTCACCAAAAAACTGACGACGCTCACTATGTCCGATAATTACATATTTGATGCCAAGCTCAACTAGCATCGGTGCAGAAATTTCACCTGTAAACGCGCCATTTGTTGACCAATGGACATTTTGCGCGCCAATACTCAGGTTTGCTTGACCGATCGCTGGCAGAACTGTTTGTAGAATCGCCAGATTTGTATATGGTACGCAAATAAGGATTTGCTGATCGGCGATCGCCGCTTGGGGGGCGGTAGCTTTGAGATGGGCAGGAAATTCCGAGAAAAATGTTTTGGCTTCAGACTGGGTTTTATACATTTTCCAGTTGCCAGCGATAACGATCTTACGCAATGCTCGTTTACCCCTGAGTTAGGATTATGGAAATTATGAATTGCTGTTTATTTTACCGAAAGATGGATCATTCACAGCAAAGCTATTGTATTGCAACATCTTTTAGATACCCCTCTCAAAACTCAATGAGTCTAGCAGAAGGCTGCTAGACTCATGTCTTAAAATAATTCAATTAGTTATCTACTAGAGGTTTAACTGGACGTGTTCGATATTGATAAACTATGCGCTGTAGCCCTTAATTTTTAAGCTAAATCAGTTTGTCTCTCTTGTCACAATGCTAGGTCAAAACCTAAAGATACATAGAACAAAATAGTAAGAGACCTTAATTATAATACAGGCTATCGGAGCTATCAAAACTACACCGATCTTTAGAATAGACACTGCCCCGTAAAGATCGAAGAATCGTGGGGAGCAACAAAGCGTCAATCCGACTTTGACTTTTAACTCTTTCTATTTGCTTATCCTCCTTTTTTAATGAAAAGGTTGCTTTAAATTTCAAGCTGGGTTTGCGTTTGGATTGAGTTGCCTTATCTCTTGTGCCATGAATATAGATTAACTCAGGTAGTGTTACAAAGTGCTATTTCTTTACATAAATTCATGGTTTTGTGAATTACCCAAAACTAAAGATTAAACAGCACCTGCAAACGATATTTATAGCAATGAAAGTTTTGCTTAAGACATAAAACCAAAATAAATAAAGACGGTGCTTCGCACCGTCTTTATTTATTTTGAACTAAGGGGGTAAATACCCCACCGCTCTGCGGTGTGAATGTATTCTAGTCGAAAAGAATTTGATACGCCGTTTACTTTAGGCGGGGTGATTTATTAAGTACAAATACTGAATTTACAATACGAGAATTTATTCTAAAAAACTCAATGAGTCTAGCAGAAGGCTGCCAGACTCATGTTTGATTATAATTCAATTGATTGTCGTACTAGAGGTTTGCTAATGCGTGTTAGGTATTGATTAACTATGCGCTGTAGCCTTTATTCTTGAACTACATAAGTTTGTCTCATTTACTGCCACCACTAGGTTATAACCTAAACAAATAATGCAAAAATTTAAGAGACCATAATTATAATGTAGGCTATCGAAGCAATCAAAACTACACCGATCTTTGGAATAAGCACTGCCCTATAAAGATCTAAAAATTGTGGGTAGAAATAAAGAGCCAATCCGGTTTGGCTTTTAACTCTTTCTCTTGCTTCTTCCTACCATTGAAAGCTTAATTTTCAATAGGTAAAATGTAACTGCATTTGAATTGAGTTACTTTGTCTCTTGTGCCATGTATATACATTAGCTCAGAAAGTATTTCACGATACTAATTGTTTACATAAATTTATGAGCTTGTGAGTTGGGGAAATGGTGAAAATCTGGAAGGGAGATTGGCGAGTTGTCGTTAGGGTTCTGCCTTACCACTTTTGTGATTGTCATTTGTTAAGCTATGTATACTAAATACTTTACTTAGCATTGCCAAGACTTTTACTATGCTGCAACAAGCTTCCCGTTATACGACGAATTGGGTAGATACAGTTAATAAGGTCAAAGCTGAAGTATGGAATATTCTTGCGAAACCTTTGGCGACTCCTTTTTTTGAATGGGAATGGTTGTCGAATCTGGAATCTTCAGGTTGCGCGATCGCGCAGCAGGGGTGGCTACCTAGTCATTTACTGGTGTGGCAGGGCGATGTATTAGTGGCGGCTGCGCCTCTGTATTTGAAGGGGCATAGTCAAGGTGAGTTTGTATTTGACCATCAATGGGCGGATTTGTCCTATCGATTAGGAATTGAGTACTATCCGAAGCTATTGGGGATGGCTCCCTTTACGCCTGCGGTGGGTTATCGTTTTTTGGTGCATCCTGATTTGAATGATAATTCCATCGAATTATCAAAAATCTATGACTTAATGCTCGCTGAGATTGATCGCCTTTGTGACAAACATCAAATGTCGGGCTGCAACTTTTTATATGTCGATCCGAGATGGAAGCATGAGCTAGAGTCCCGAGGTTTTACAACTTGGATGCACCATAGTTATGTTTGGGAAAATCAAGAGTTCGCGGATTTTGATGATTACCTCAAAAATTTCAATGCGAATCAGCGCCGCAATATTAAGCGAGAGCGCAAGTCAGTCGAAAGCACAGGAATTACAATGCGTGTCTATACGGGTGAGGAGATTCCGCATTATTTCTATGGCTATATGTATGAGCTATACAACGATCATTGCAATAAGTTCTGGGGTGGCAGTAAGTACTTAAATCGCAAGTTTTTTGAAAGTCTCGCCCATAGCTTTCGCGATCGCCTTGTGTTTGTGGCAGGTGAGATCGAAGATTACCCTAAACCTGTCGGGATGTCTTTCTGCATTCGTAAGGATGATCAATTGTTCGGGCGTTATTGGGGTTGTGTGCAAGAAATTGATTGCTTGCACTTTAATGCTTGCTATTACAAGCCAATCGAATGGGCGATCGCACAGGGAATTAAACGCTTTGATCCAGGGGCAGGTGGTCAGCACAAGAAGCGACGCGGATTTCCTGCGACACCAAATTACAGTTTGCACCGCTTTTATCGCGATCGGCTCAAGCAAATTCTGGTTCCTTATATCGGCGAGATAAATACTTACGAGGCTAGGCAAATTCAAGCAATTAACAACGAACTACCCTTTGATTTTGCGCCACCAGATCTTCGTGTTTAAAGTGCCCATAGCAACTTTAAAAAGTTCATCGTTGAGGCAAAAGCTACTTTTCTTACACTCGAATAAATATAACAATATTGTGATTTAATAGGCTAAAATTATTTTAAGTGACGAGTGTGCCGAAAACGCAAGTTGTTTTCTATCAAGATGAAAATGGCACTGCTCCTGTTTTGGAGTGGTTGAAAGCCATGATCAAGAAAGACCGTAAAGGCTATGCAAATTGTGTGGCTAAAATTCGGCAACTTGCCAGTACTGGCTATGAATTGCGAAGACCCGCAGCAGATTATTTGCGCAATGGAATCTATGAACTGCGGGCTAAGCATATTCACATTCAGTATCGCATCCTGTACTTTTTTGATGGTCAAAATATTGCAATTCTCGCTCATGCAATTACTAAAGATACAGATCGAGTTCCCATTGTAGATATTGAGAGAGCGATTGAACGTAAGCGTCAGTTTGAGGAGAATCCAAATGTTCATACTTATCAAGAGGATTTAGATAATGGCAAAGACTAGTGATGCCCTCAAAATTATTGATAATTTGACTAGCAACGATCCTGAACTTGAGGATTTAGTAAGGGAAGCTTCGCTTAATGCCGTAGTGGCTCAACTTATCTATGAGGCAAGAACTGCAAGAGGATTGACTCAAAAGGAACTTGCTGATCGCATTGGTACGAAGCAATCAGCGATCGCTAGACTTGAGGATGCTGATTATGCTGGGCATTCGCTGTCAATGTTGCAAAAGATTGCTGGTGCGCTTAATCAAAGAGTTGAGATTAAGTTTTCAGAAATTGAGCTTGAGACAAGTGTGGTGTAGCGATCGCATTTCATATCAATAAAGTAGCGATCACCCAGCCTAAAGAAACCTTTACAAGACAATAGTTTAACGTCAATTTAATTGATATTAATTAGTTATACTGAAAACATTCAGTCGCGAGGGTAAAGCGATGATCCAGACTTTAGCTAAGGCAGAAAACCAATATCTTGTTAAATGGGCTGTCACTTGGGAGCAGTTTAAAACTTTGCAATCCGCCTTTGATGAAATCGGTGGAGTGAGGATAACTTATTGTGAAGGAGAACTAGAGATAATGGGTATTGGGTTGCAGCATGAAATGATATCCAGTCTGCTAGGACTCTTGTTAGGCTATTACTTTGTACTCAAGCGTATTCGTTTTACATCAACAGGTGCTTATACTCAAAAAATTGAACCTAGTCTTGAATTTCAGACTGATTTGTCCTTTTCTTTTGGTAGTGATCCTGCAAAGACTGACCTGTGTATCGAAATTGTTGTTACTAGCGGAAGTGTTAAAAAGCTAAGAAAATATCAACTAAGGGGTATTCCAGAGGTTTGGTTTTGGGTAGAAGGCAAAATTAGTATTTATCGCTTAGTTGAAGATGAGTATGTACAAAGCGATCGCAGTGAATGGCTGCCTGAGTTAGACGTTGAACATTTAGAGCAATGTTTGTTAATGGATTCGCAATTGGATGCAATGACAGCCTTTGCGGAAAAGTATGCTTAAAAAGATATTTCTAAAAAAAGAGACTCGCAATGCGAGTCTCTTTTTTTAGGTGTACTTGGTAGTGTAGCTGCGGGCGATCGCATCGCATCGCTCGTTATCAGGATCGCCAGAATGTCCCTCTACCCAATGCCATCGAATATTTGATGTATTGAGAGGATCGAGTTGCTGCCAAAATTCTTGATTTTTGACGGGCTTATTGTCCTTGGTTTGCCAACCATTCTTCTTCCATCCTTTAATCCACTTGGTAATTCCATCAAGGACATATTTACTATCGGTATAGAGATCGACAGGAGTGGATTGTTTGTGAATGGCGAGAAATTCTAAGGCAGCGATCGCACCTTGTAGTTCCATTTGATTATTCGTGGTTTCGCGCTGCCCACCACCAAGCTCTTTGGTACTACCATCAGAAAAGTGAACAACTACACCCCAACCACCTGGCCCTGGATTTTTGGAACAAGCACCATCAGTATGGATACTAATAATTTTTGATGTTCCTGCATCTTCAGTCTTAGATTTTGGGCTTACGGGTTTAGTGTCAGCGCTAGATTCAGTTTCAATAGCTGTTGCTAGCTTTGTCTGAGTGGTTTTAGTGGCATTTGCTGTTAGTAATTGAGAACGCGATCGCACAATTTCTACAGCGACGGAGCCTAGGAAATTGGGAATTGGTGGATGCTTGATTATTTTCACTTCGACCTGTGCAATTTTGGAATCTTCAAGAAGGCTGTCTGCGATCGCGCCGACCAATCTCTCAATCAGTTTAAATTTCTGGGTCTGAATTAAATTTTCAATCTTACGAATACAGGAAATATAGTTAACTGTATCTTCAATTTCATCGCTCTGAGTAGATTGCTCAAAATCAACCCAGAGGGTTGCATCTACCTCAAACCATTGCCCTAATACATTTTCTTCAGGGAGATAACCTATATATCCATAGGCTCTGACCCCTTTGAGATAAATTTTGTTGAAGTTTTTGCTTGTTGTCATGGATTTCTAGTGTTGATAATTGATGTTGGTATAAAACCCAAGAAGTGAGTGACGACACTTTGTGCCACCACTCACTTCTTGGGTTTGGGTTTGTCTTACAGCGCTTAGACATGAAGTGTTAGAAAATTTCTAGACTGTGGTTTTGGGGATGTTTAATTGGGCTGTTTAAAATGGTGGCATTTCGAGAGCGATCGCGCCTAACTTCCCTTTACGAAAGTCGTATAAAATTAGTCTTGCAACTTTATCTAAATCCCCTTGAAACTTATTTAAAGCTGCGACTTCGTGAATATATTCAATCCCTGAAGTTACAGTTGCTGGATCAATTTCATAACGACTGCTCAGGTTGGCATTTAACTTAATCAACAATTCTACTGCTTCCGCCGCCACTAATACATTGTCATAGGCTGCCTGGCCAATATCATCGCAAATGGCAAGCTTCAACGCCGCATCTTGATCATGGAGTAAAGGTGGAATCACCCCAGGGGTATCAAGCAACTCGATCTCATCAGAAATTCTGATCCAACGTAACTGGCGAGTAACTCCCGGTTTATTGGCACTAGCAACCACTTTTTTCTTAAGCAACCGATTGATCAGTGCTGATTTGCCGACATTGGGGAACCCGACTACTACAGCCCGCACAGGACGCGGTAGCATTCCTCGTCCTCTTCTGCGCTCGTTGACCTTTTCGCCCGCAACTTGTGCTGCCTTGAGCAGATCCACCATGCCTTTGCCAGCCTGTGCATCGGTGAAATATGCCATGCGCTCTTGCTCGGTAAACCAACGTATCCATTGCGTTTTTACCGTCGAGGAAATGGCATCAATGCGATTGCATACTAAAATATGTGACTTTCCCTCCACCCATTTTTCAATTTTTGGGTGCTTACTAGACATCAAAATGCGCGAATCTCGCACCTCAATGACCACGTCCACCAATTTTAGTTGTTCTAGCAACTGCTTTTCAGCTTTGGCGATATGACCCGGATACCATTGAATTAGGCTTGCCATAGGAAAAAATATGGAGAGAAAGTATCTTTAACTATATACTGCTGCTAAGATATTAAGAAATATTAAGACCGACTTTTAATAAAAATCATGATCAAGCCCACCCTGCATAGTTTTGCTCGGAGATTCGCTCAGAGATTTGGCGCGATCGCGATCGCCATATTTCTTCCCTTGGCGATCGCCTTTACCCATATTCCATCGGCTCAAGCCTTTGATGCGCCAGAGCTATTGCCTGAAAAGTATACGAACGTGATTGATTTGGGACGATTTTTGACTGATTCTGAAGAATTAGCCCTAGATCAAAAGTTGACAAAATTTGAAGAACAAACAGGCTGGAAACTACGTGTTCTTACTCAAGTTGATCGCACCCCAGGGCGTGCGGTTAAAGAATTTTGGGGATTAGATGATAGTAGTGTGATGTTAGTCGCAGATGCACGCGGACGTAACTTGCTTAATTTTAGTGTTGGCGATGCTGTCTATCCATTGCTATCTCGGAGTTTTTGGATTGAGTTGCAATCGCGGTATGGCAACCAATTCTATGTACGCGAGCAGGGTTATGATCAATCAATTTTGTCAGCTATTGATGCGATCGCTACCTGTCTGGATCAAGATGGCTGCGCTGTGGTTCCTGGCATTCCCCAAGAGCAGTGGATTCTCACTTTGATTACTTCCATTGTTGGGGGTGTCGTATTTGGATTTGCGGGACACCCACGGAAAGAAGGGGAAATTTTTGCTTGGAAATGGGCGCTAATTTTTACACCACTTTGGGGCATGTTGTTTATTTCTTTTGGTCTGGGACCAGTACTAACACGCACGAGCGAATGGGTTCCCGTTGTTCGCAATGTGGCGGGTTTTGTCGGTGGTGCTGTAGTTGCCTATCTAATTCCTTCTCCAACTCGAGTAACAGCATCCCCTGATGCAAGGTAGAAAATGTCAATTGGGCGACAGCAAAGAACAGTAAAAACTCTGAGCGTTTCTTCCCATTATTTGCCATTTGGGGCGTGCTTCGCACACCCCAAATGGCGATATCGAACTCACGTTAAGAAATGAGGAGAAATTAGGATCGCTTTTTTTATTTTTTGAGAACTATTCTATTTTTTGAGAACTATTCCTAAAATCACTAGAATTGTGCCGATCGCTAAACAAGCAATTTCACCATAGAGAAACCCCTTAACAGCACTTGCTGTGGACTTGGCGAGTTCCTCCTCACTCTTGAGAGAAATAATAAACTTCTTGTCAGACTGAATCGGTTTCCGCAAAGTGACTTGCCCGCCGTCATCAGCCGCCGTGCCAATTACTAAAACCTCACGATCGCATGGCAAAATTGATTCTGTATAACGATAACCTAGCGTCCGTCTACCACCGCCTATACCAGCCCCAATCGCCAAACTAAAGCCTCCAAAAGATATCGATGAGCTATTAAAATTTTCTTGGCGAAACTCATTTAATATTTGGACTGTCTCAATATTTCCCCCATCAGGACTTACCACCAATTCTCCAGAATGATCTTGCAAAGTAAAGGGAATTGACTGACTGTTACTCGATACTGTCTCAGAATTGCGACGGGTTTCAGTACGGGTCTTGCCTTCACTATCTGTGGTGGTTTGCTGCTCTTCATATTCCCTGACAACGCGCATTGTGTAATGCACACAGGGTTCTTGCTTAAGCTCAGAAATTAAAGGGCGATCGCTGCGGACGATACCACGAACCTTCACATATTCTCGTAAATTTCCACCACCAATCTCTCCTGCAATTTCACTAGCAATCAGTTGTAACTCCCCAACTGTTGAGGCTGTTGCTAATTTAATACTTTGTAGTTTTGTACTGTAATTTTTTTGGACAAAAAATAGAATGATACCGATTACGATCAGAATGCCGCCAAATATTGCCATAATTTTTGTGTTGACTACACACCTTTGTTCTATGGCTTAAAGCTATCACGGGTTATGGCAGTTTGAGATTAAGTATTCAGGAAGTGGTGCTAAATAGGTAAGGATAGGCGGCGCGAAGCGCCGCCTATCCTTACTAAAATTTTTTAGGACTACCACACTTAGGGGGATACAGAGATTAGAGAAGCATTGTAAGGTTTAAATGTAGTGCAATTCAACCAAAACTCAACCTTAATCAAAAAACTATGGTTTCTATATCTCCTAGCAATAGCGCTCTCAATTTAGATATCGCCAAAGCGATCGCCAAGCAACGCGCTTTTTTTGCCACAGGTAAAACCAAAGATTATAACTTTCGAGTAGCTCAGCTAAATAAGCTGTCACAACTGATCAAAGAGCATGAACAGCTAATTCTTGATGCTGTATATGCTGACTTACGTAAACCTGCGATCGAGGCTTTTGGGAGTGAGATTTTAGTTACCCTCTCTGAGATTAAATTTGTTCTCAAAAATCTTAAAGCTTGGATGAAGCCCCAAAAGGTAGGGACTCCTATCAACTTATTTCCTAGTTCTAGTTATATTTACACTGAACCCCTAGGCGTAGTTTTGATTGTTGCTCCTTGGAACTATCCTTTTGCGCTCACTATGCAACCCCTGATTGGGGCGATCGCCGCAGGAAATTGTGCCATCCTCAAGCCTTCTGAACATACGCCACATACTTCCCAAGCGATCGCTAAGATCATTAACGATAACTTCGATCCTAATTTTATAATCGCCATTGAAGGCGGTATCGAAACCAATCAAGCCTTGCTTGTCGAAAAATTTGACCATATCTTCTTTACAGGAGGAACTGCGATCGGCAAAATTGTAATGGAAGCGGCAGCAAAGCATCTAACTCCTGTCACCCTAGAACTTGGCGGTAAAAGTCCTTGCATTGTTGACGAGAACTGCGATTTGGAAATTACGGCGAAGCGGATTGTCTGGGGTAAGTTCTATAATGCTGGACAGACCTGTGTCGCGCCTGACTATCTATTAGTTCAGAAAAACGTTAAGACTGTGCTCATTGAGAAGTTAGTCACCCATGTAAAAGCCTTCTTCGGAGAGAATCCTCAAAAAAGCCCCGACTTGGCTCGTATCGTCAATGATCGCCAATTTGATCGCCTCGTGGGGTTACTAGATGAAGGCAAAGTACTAATCGGTGGTAACAGCGATAAAAGCGATCGCTTTATTGCACCGACTCTAATTGAGGCAGTGTCTCCTAATTCCAAAATCATGGCTGAGGAAATCTTTGGCCCAATCTTGCCGATTTTGGAATATGACCAACTTTCAGAAGCGATCGCCTTTATTAATGCTCACCCTAAACCACTGGCTTTGTATTTCTTCTCTAGCAATAAACAAAATCAAGAGCGCATTCTCCAAGAGACATCCTACGGTGGAGGCTGTTTCAACGACATCATTATGCATTTAGGTAATCCAGAGCTTCCCTTCGGCGGTGTTGGGCATAGCGGTATGGGTAGCTATCACGGCAAGGCAAGTTTTGATACATTCTCTCATCGTAAGAGTGTACTCAAAAATTCTTTCCGCTTCGATCTCAAATGGCGCTATCCCCCTTACACAATGACTCTTGACAACTTAAAGAAATTCATCAATTAGTTTATTAAAAGCCACAATTTATCAGGGTTTTGAATAAATCTGCTTTGTCGAGATAACCAGTCTTTCATCGTAAGGGTAATTCATGAATTACCCTTACATTTCATTTTTTGGATAAGTCCTATTATAATCAAAGAAAGATTTCCAGAAAATATAAGCTTATTTATAGATGACCGATAAACAGGAGCTTTCAGAGCAGGATATTTGTACGCAGTATATTCTTACTGCTTTGGTTCGTGCGGGGTGGGATATTCGCAAGCAAGTGCGAGAACAGGTTTATTTCACAGATGGAAGAATTTATGTAAAGGGGAATCAAACTAGTCGAGGAAAGGCGAAAAAGGCAGATTATGTGCTGTATTACAAGCCGAATATCCCGATCGCCATAATTGAAGCTAAGAAAAATACGTTTCCTGTGGGTGAGGGGATGCAGCAGGCTTTGGACTATGCCGATATTTTGGATTTACCTGTGGCGTTTAGCTCGAATGGTGATGGATTTTTAGAGCATGATAAATCTGGTTATTCGGATGTAATCGAGCGTGAGTTGAGTTTGGATAATTTCCCTAGTCCTGATGAACTTTGGCAGAAGTATAAGAAGTTTAAGGGGATTGAAACACCTGAAGCAGAACAGATTGCAAGTTTTGACTATTTTTTTGACAGTAAAGAGCGGCAACCTTGTTATTATCAGCAGATTGCGGTTAATCTAACGGTGGAAGCGATCGCTAAGGCAAAGGATCGCTTATTGCTAGTCATGGCAACGGGTTCGGGTAAGACCTATACGGCTTTTCAGATTATTCATCGGCTCTGGAGAAATGGCACTAGGAAACGGATTTTGTTTTTAGCCGATCGCACTGCGCTGATTAGTCAAACTAAGCGAGGTGATTTTAAGCATTTTAAGAACAAAATGACGGTGATTAAGAATAAGAAAATTGATACTGCTTTTGAGATTTATCTGGCTCTGTATCAAGGGTTAGTCAATAACAAAGATGATATTTTGGACGCTTATCGTGAGTTTAGTCCCGACTTTTTTGATTTGATCGTGATTGATGAATGTCATCGGGGTAGCGCGGCGGACGATAGCAAATGGCAGGAAATTTTAGAATATTTCAGTTCAGCAACCCATGTGGGTTTGTCGGCTACGCCCAAGGAAACGAAGGAAATTTCTAATATTGAATATTTTGGTGATCCGATCTATACCTATTCGCTGAAATAGGGGATTGATGATGGGTTTCTCGCTCCTTACAAGGTGATTCGAGTTGGATTGAATGTGGATTTGGAGGGATATCGTCCTGAGGTGGGTAAGCGCGATAAGGCAGGTAATTTAATTGACGATCGCTTATATAACCTCAAGGATTTTGATCGCAATTTGGTGATCGACGATCGCACTAAGGCTGTGGCGAAGCGGGTAATGGAATATTTGCGGAAGACGGATGTTTATGCGAAGACGATTGTTTTTTGTGTGGATACGGAACACGCGGAGAGAATGCGTCAGGCGATCGCAAATTGCTTTAATCAAGTCCTCTGACTATAACCATCCCTACTTTTGGTCAGCATTTTTTGCGATCGGTAATGGGTTGTAGATTCCATTTGCATCACACAGACAGCTCCTCGACTTTTTTTGTGAATTTGCAAATCCCTTCAGCTTGAGCAGAAAAAGTTGGGGATCTCAAGATTGTTGGCTTTGTCAAGTTTGGGCGATCGCATTACCGTTTGGCGATCGCGGCGATCTGCGTAAATGGTGACGATATTTTTGCGTGTAAAATTCGCTAAAATAATCCGATGCGAACTGACACGATCTTTTTTCAGTTATTTCAAACCTTTGATGGCTTGCTATTTGAGTTGGTGGGATTGCCGCCCGAAACAGCAGCAGGATATCGCTTTACTTCTGTGGAAATTAAGGAAAAAGCCTTTCGGTTTGATGGCATTTTTATCCCAGAAGCATTGGATAAAAATATTTGGTTTGTGGAGGTGCAATTTCAAAAACGAGCAGAATTTTACTGGGAGTTTGTTGGCGAGATATTTCTGTATTTGAGCCAATACAAGCCTGAGCAAGATTGGCAAGCTGTCGCGATATTTGCAAAGCGCAATATTGAGCCTGAAGTACCAAAACAATTTAGAACA
>Ga0172373_10003411_pt1 | contig 23285 bp, 17 predicted proteins | sample Lak10m_2_FD_114546 | JGI IMG/M metagenome (GOLD analysis project Ga0172373, IMG submission 114546) | Freshwater microbial communities from Kabuno Bay, South-Kivu, Congo - kab_092012_10m | ecosystem: Environmental > Aquatic > Freshwater > Lake | place: Democratic Republic of the Congo...
GCCGGCCTTGAATGGTGGAGTCAACTATGGGCGGCCCCCATCCCCGATTACGCAGTGCCCTTTATCTCACAAGAGCAGATCGGGTACATCTTCTCCGCACTCATGGGTACCGGGTTGGTCATTCTCACTGTTGCCATTTACGGCTTTGTAAGTGAGCGATTACGCAAAGATTCGCCGAGCGCTAGTTAGCGTTCTGCTCCATCATCATTCTGTTCATTTCTGCACAGGGGCATTCACGTGACCGCATGGTTTACGCTGAAATGCCCCTGTGGTATCGTCATCACACGGTAACAACCAAGGAGTCATCATGGCCGGCGAGGCACATCACGGCAAAAAACGGGGCACGTTCATTCAGCGCACCATCGACGGTCTCGGCGAGACGATGGAGCGCTCGCTCTACGCAGAGCAACTCTCGGAGCAGGCCGGCATGCTCCAACTTCTCGACCCACGGGTCAAATTCATCGGCACGTTGGGGATTATTTTGGTGGCCGCCGCCGCGCGCCGGCTCGACGTCATCGCCGTCGTAGCTGCTGTGGCAATCGTACTTGCGCTGTGGTCGCGCGTGCCACTGCGTTCGTTCCTCAACATTTGGATTGGCATGGTCGTCTTCAGTGGACTGATTGCGGCGCCGGCCATTTTCATCACGCCCGGGCCCGTACTCGCGCAGATTCCTTTCTTGGGGTGGAATGTGACCAGCACGGGGGTGCGGAGCGCCGCCTTTTTGTTGCTCCGCTCCGAAGTCAGCATCACGCTGTCATTTTTGTTGATTATGACCACACCGTGGATGCACGTGTTGAAGGCGATGCGGAGTATCGGCATCCCAGCGCTCGTGGTAGTGATTTTGGGGATGACGTACCGCTACATCTTTCTCATGTTGCAATCAGCGAGCGACATGTTTGAAGCGCGTCAGAGCCGCATCGTCGGCACACTCCCCAGCGCCGATGCACGCCGCTTGGCGGCTGCCACGGTCGGCGTCTTGCTCAGCAAGAGCATGCAACTCAGCAACGACGTGTACTTGGCCATGCAAGCACGCGGGTTTCGGGGCGAGGTATACACGCTCGACACCTTTCAATTACGCTGGCGCGATGCCATCGCCATTCCGGTGGTGGCCGTATTTGTGATTACCGGATTATGGATTGGCAGCACCAGCTAGGAGCATCACCATGCAGCCCATTTTCGCCCTCAACAACGTGGTCTACGCCTACAGCAACACCCAAGCCAATCCGGCGCTCAACGGGGTTTCGTTGACCATTCAAGCCGGCCAGCGCGTTGCTATTATGGGCGCCAACGGATCGGGCAAATCGACCCTGCTACGCATTCTCGACGGTCTCTACTTCCCGCAAGCGGGGCAAGTTGAAGCGTTCGGGCATGTGCTCGACGAGCACCATCTGCTCGACGAAGAATTTGCACATGCCTTCCGCAAGCGGGTGGCGTTTGTATTCCAGAACCCGGACGTGCAGTTGTTCAACCCGACCGTCTTCGACGAGGTCGCCTTTGGGCCGCTCCAGTTGCGCTGGGAGCCAGCCCGTATCAAACAGGCGGTCGCCGACACGCTGGACTTGCTCGAAATCAGTCATCTCCGCGACCGTGCCCCGCACCGGCTGTCGGGCGGTGAAAAAAAGCGCGTGGCGATTGCGTCGGTGCTCGTGCTGGACCCGGAGGTGATTTTGCTCGACGAGCCGACGGCCGCGCTCGACCCCAAGAGCCAAAGTCGCGTGGTGGACTTTTTGGTGGAGTGGGGCAACAGCAACAAGACGGTGGTGGTGGCCACCCACGATCTCGACACGGTACCCGACATCGCCGATGATGCCTACATCTTCAAGCAGGGTGTCATTGTGGCCCACGATGCACCACGACAGTTGTTGCGCAACCACGATCTCCTCTTTGATGCGAATCTTGTGCATGCCCACCACCACTTTCATGACGACGTGGTGCACAGTCATGCGCACACGCATGTTGGGCACGGACATGACCACACCAGCGGATAATCATGTGGCGAGCCTGAGGGGGTATGGTATGATACTCTGCAGGGTTTCTAATCCCGTGTGAAACGGATTTTCATGGCAAAGCGTCGTCTTTCGTGGTCATTTGTCATTAGTGCGATTTTGATTGGGCTGGTGGTGTGGTTGGCATACCATACCCGTGCCGAAATCGTTGAAGCATTTCATTTGCTCCAGACCGCCGACATGTGGTGGGTGGCTGGGGCATTTGCCATGGTTGTGTGTGGGTTCGTGTGTGCAGGGGTCATCTACGGGTTGGTGCTCGAGTCACTCGGGCACCGCGAACACCTGCCCTGGCTCATCGGCACAGCCGTGGTAGGTATTTTGTTAAATCAAACGGTGCCCATGGGCAGTGTGGCCGCCTATGCGTTTTTGGTGGCAGCACTGCGCAAACGTGGTTTCCCGAGTGGCAGCGTGGCAGTCGTGGCCGGCACCGAGTTATTGAGCTGGAACGGCGCTGCGCTGACCATGTTCAGCCTCGGTCTGCTCTACCTGTCGTTGACCGCCGATTTCACCGCCAGCACGCCCATTGTGATTTCCGTGTTGTTGACCGTGGTGGTAGCGTTCGTGCTGGTGGTCATCGTGACACGCCCGAGCGACACAATTGTGCGCTGGTTGTACCAAGTGCGGCAACTGCTTAGCCGTATCGGCGTTGAGTGGGACCCCAAATCGCTCGAATTGTTGGTGGGTGAAATTTCCGACAGCCGGGCTATTTTTGCGGCCCAACCGTGGAAATTCGTGCGCATCATGTTGCTCCAGATGCTCATTTTTGTCTTTCATGCGCTGGCACTCACAGCCTTGTTTCACAGTATCCGCATCGACGTGCCCTATTTGCACGTACTCTCGGCCTACGGAATGTCGTTGATCGTCAGTTTGTTCACGTTGCTCCCCGGTGGTGGCGGCGCGGTAGAAGCCGCCCTGTCGTTTACCCTGCATCTACAAGGGGTACCGCTACAGGGCGCACTCAGCTCGGCCATTTTGTTCCGTTTAATCAGTTTTTGGTTGATTTTGCCACTCGGAGCGCTTTTTTATCGGATTCTGACGCGCACACCAAAGGAGTCAACATGATGATCATTCTTGGCACTTTGATTGCACTAGCGGCTGCGCTCGTGTTTGCGGCGCTCGGCGTGTTGGTGGTCAACGGCATCCAGCACACCATCCGCACGCGGCTACGAGCCCGCATGCGCATCATGCAACTGTCACGGATGCAACAAATCGGTAGCATCGTCTACGTGATCGTGGTCGCGAGTTTGCCAGCCACATTGGCGTTGCTCACGGCATGGCAGATTTTCCACGTCGTAAGCGCCCTCTGGAGCGCATAAAAAACAGTACGACCGGTAGTGGTTGCTACTACCGGTCGTACCGTCTATGCCTCCAGCGTTGGGTGCATCCACGTACGATCAATCCACAGCAGAGTTTCGTGCAAATCGACGCCCCGCGCAATCTCGATGAGTTTGCCCACCTGATCAACGCCGTCGATTTGGATGTCGACACCGGGCGGGAAGACCGGGTTGAGGCGCCAGTAGCGGTCACGCAAGAATTGGCGGCACTGGTAATCGGCCACCCCCATCACCCCATTGATGAGAATGTTGACGAGCGGTCGCGCCCACTGCGCATACCCCCAATCCAGACGATTTCCGCTAATATGACGCAACGAATGCCCCGACCCCAACGAGCAGAGAGCAATCTGGTCGACGGTCGGGGCCGCCGTCTGTTTGCGGGTGTCGAGCGCATGCGCAATGGCGGCCACACTCGGGTTATTGGCCACCATGCCGCCGTCAATGTAGCCCTCGTAAACCGGGAAGTACGTGGGGGCGGCGCTGGTGTAGAGGGCCACCTTGTAGACGGGTACTTCGTAGTCACCGTAGACACCGCCCATATTGGAAAAAAACTTGGCGGCCCACATGCGGCGCTTCGGATCGGGCGATCCGTTGTCGAGGTCGAACGCAGGGACAAGCACTTGCTGGGCTAAGTCGCCGAGTTTCGTGGCGCCAAACACGCGTTTCAACTCTTGTTCGAGACCGCGGTTGTCGTAGTTGGCGCCCACAATGCTACCAAGGTCGAAGGCATCGTCGAGCCACGAATCTTGGAAGATGATGCGCCCTTTTTGCTCGTACAAGGCGCGAATATCGCGCGGATGCATGCCATGCGCCAAACCGAGCGCAATGATGCCACCGGTGGAGGTGCCCGCCAGCAAATCGGCCTGCTTGATGAACGTGGGGAATTCTTGCACGATGCGTTCGAGCAACACGAGCGTCAAGACGCCCAAGATTCCTCCACCGTCAAACGACAAAATACGATAGCGTGGCATGACACCCCTTCATGTGCACCAACACGGACTACAGACGACGCCAGCTCCGCCCTGAGGCACCAATGAATTCGTGCGAAGCATCCGGCCCCCAACTCCCGCCCACGTACTCGTGGATGGGCGAACCGAGCATCTGCCAGCCCTCGATGATGGGATTAATCAGCGACCACGACGTTTCGACTTCGTCACTACGGGTGAACAACGTGCTATCGCCGGTCAGAGCATCGAGCAACAAGCGCTCGTAGGCCTCGGGCGATTCACTGCCGAATTCATCCACGTAGCTGAAGTTCATGGTCACGGGACGAATGTCGCCGGCCTGGCCGGGTACTTTGCCGTTGAACCGCAACGCAATGCCTTCGTTGGGTTGAATACGAATGGCAAGCTCGTTAGGCGTGGCGCGTGATTTGGGTCCATCTTGGAAGAGCATCAACGGCGCCCGGCGGAAGGTGACCGAGATTTCGCTGGCACGCACAGGCATGCGTTTGCCCGTACGCAAATAAAACGGCACTCCGGCCCAGCGCCAACTCTCGATTTCGAAACGCATGGCCACATAGGTCTCGGTGGTCGAATCCGGCGTCACACCGGTTTCGTCGAGGTAAGCGGGCGCTGTGCCCGGGCCTGCGGTATACCGCCCACGCACCGTGTACTGGTTGACGTCGTGCGGTGCAATGGGCCGCACCGCCCGCAGTACTTTCACCTTTTCGTCGCGCACTGCGTCGGCGCTCGCACCACCCACGGGCGGCTCCATGGCGGTAAGCGACAAAAGTTGCATCATGTGGTTTTGTACCATGTCACGGATGGCACCGGCCTGCTCGTAGTAGCCACCACGTCCCTCCACCCCGATCGACTCCGCCACGGTGATTTGCACGTGGTCGATGTAGCGTCGGTTCCAGAGCGGTTCAAAGATGCCGTTTGCGAAACGAAAGACGAGCAGATTTTGCACGGTCTCTTTGCCCAAGTAGTGATCGATGCGGTAAATCTGGTGCTCACTAAAGACCTCATGGAGCACGTGGTTGAGGTGCAAGGCACTCGCCAAATCGTGTCCGAACGGTTTTTCGACGATGATACGCGTCCAACCGCTCCCCGGTGATTGCGCCAAACCAGCCGCACCGAGTTGCTTGATGATGTCCTCGTACGATTCGGGCGGGGTCGCCAAATAAAAGAGGCGATTCCCGCGTGTCCCCTGGGCCTCGTCAATGGCGTCGAGCTGGCGCGCTAATTCTTGGTAGCCCTCAGCCGCCTCAAAAGTGGAGCGGATGTAGTGAATGCGTTGCGCAAAGCCATCCCAAGTAGGGCTGGTGATGTGGGTACGCGAGTGTTTGTTGCCCTCGTCGAACAACAGGGTGCGGAAATAATCGTCGCTCCAGTCACGCCGAGCAAAGCCGAGAATAGTGGTATTGGCGTTGAGCAAGCCCTCGCGGAGCAGATTATAGAGAGCGGGCACCAACTTGCGCCGGGTCAAATCGCCAGTCGCCCCAAAGATCACAATGGTGCACGGATCAGACATCCGGGCGTGGATGCTCCGGTCTCCCGTTCGCATACTCATTCGTGTACACTCCTTCGTTTATGGGTTGGCCACCACAGCGGTCGGGAGTACCACGTTGTCTACCCGTTGCCGAAAGGGTAAAGGGGGATCGGGCAACATTGCCTTGTATACATTACCACCGTTGGTCAAATACACGATTGGGCGCACCTGTGTCGTATCAATGGCGACTGCAGATGGTACATCAAAGACAATCTCTCCCTCGGTGGGGAGCACGATTTGTTGGATGAACTTCCCCGTGCGCTTTTCGACCTGAATGATGCGTCCCAAATAGCTGTCAAGCAGATAAAACGACCCTGATTCACCGTCGCCAGTCATCACAATCCGACTGACCGTCTGAATGGCAGGGACCACCTTCGGCGCATCAATCACCCGTTCCACAGCACGTTCGCCGTCGGGGAAAGCATAGAGAGCAAAGACACGCCCATCTGGATGCAAGAGGTATACCCGCCCATCAATCGTCATGTCCACAGCTTCGGTGAGCGGCTGACCACCATCGTTTTGAATCCACGGTTCGGGGAAATCAGCAATCGCACTCGAGAAAAAACGGAGCATGTTGTCGGACACCGCTCCCCAGATGTAGAGATTGCCACTAAAACTACTGAGCCGAAACGCGTCCCGCCGTATGTTCCATTCCATGCTCCCGGCCAAAATACTGTAGTTCCACACATCGCCATTACGGAATAAATACACGTAGGGGCCGTTGTCAATGCCCTGCGCAATGGCAATAACATTGTCACTACGCCACGCAATATCGGTAATCGAGCCAATCACCAAATCCGCCACCTGATCACCGGCCTGCAAAATGGGACGCATGGTCGACTGATCGCGCCCCGCCTGGTAGATAACTCCGCGATTGCGATCAAGCAGGTAGATGTTGTTGAAACTGGTCGTATCCGCATAGCCATCGGGCACCGGTGGTATGACGATTTGATGAAACGTTCCCGCCGGCACCGGATGCGAGGCCACCAACGAAACATTTTCTAGGTCGGTGCGGCGCTGGACGATTTTTTCGGCGCTTTCAATGCGATTCGACATGACCAAGTAGCGCTGCCGATTGGTCGTCGTCATGGTAATCAAGCCGGTCTGTTGCAAATCGGTCAGCACCGTTTTGGCGATTTCGATGCGTTGAAAGGCCTCGTTTTCATCGGCGGAGTCGTAAATGGCCTGCACCGCCATTTCCGCATCTTGGATCTGGTTTTCCCCGCGTTGCAAGCGATTTTCACGGGCCACGTTGATGCCATAAAAGAACAACACCGCAAAAACCGCCACCGTGGCGGCCAGCATGGCCCACGGGAAGCGCGGGCGCTGTTTGCGGTACGACAACCCCTCACCACGCGTTGCTGACTGCATCACGGCCGGTGAGCTGGGCATACGCGGCACCCAACGCCAATCAAAAATGCGTTGTGCCAGCGACGTCGCCAATTCTCCGTACCGAATCGGCTCGGTGATTTGCTTCTGGTAGCGGGGACGCGCGTGGTAATCAAGGTCGACCGGCGTAATGGGTACTTCGACTTCGAACGCATCGATGACCCGGGGAGTCGCCTGCGTAGCAGGCACACGCGTCTGGCGGGTGTTGCGGTCAGCGATTTGCTCGATGGATTCACCAAGATCGATGGGAACCGCATTGGACATCGGATCCCGTTGATAGGTTACCTCGGGTGGTTTCTGGTAGATGCGCTGTTGTTCGCGGCGTACCCGACCACGCCACCGTGGCATGGAGCGCGTGAATTTTGATTCATCATTGCCAAACAGCAACCCACGTACCCACGCCGCAAAACGATGCGCCCACAAGCCGGTCGTGTCACCGGCCAACATCAGTTGCTGGGTGATGCCATAAAAGGCTCCGGTCGCTTGTTTCACCTCATCGGGCACTGCGGGGTCAAGCACCACAGCGATGCCGTACACGTCTCCGGCCGATTGGGCCACTGCAATACCACGTATCTGCTGGGATATTTGGCCTGCATCGCCGATGCGGAGCATCTGCGACACTTGTTCGCGATGCAGGTAACGGGCCATGTTGCTGGTCACAAGTACAAGCGCTTCGCCCGGCAAAATGACCGCCCGGTAAAGCTCCGGCTCCAGCGTAATGCTCCCGCCAAGTTGTCCGGCGGTGCTCGCCAGCGACACGGTGTGTGTCTGTTGTTGCCAGAGTGGTCCAGCGGGGATGGCACGCACTTGGCCATCACTCACCATGTAGAGTTGACTGGGCATGACTTGGGCCACGTACAAATCGGTGCCCTTGATAATGGCACAGGTCAGCCCAAAACTTGCCCGCCGGGATGGTGGCTGCGAAAGATTGTATTCGTAGAGCGTCTTGTTGGCGGCCACCACGGCACGGCGCAACGACGACTGAATGCTGAGCGACGTGCTCTCATAAAACAACTTACGCACCGTGCGCATCACCAACTGCAAGCTGTGCCGGTGATTGGACAATTCGTGCGTCGCCTCGAGGATGAGAACGAGCTCACCCTTTTGTGCTTCGAGCGAGAGCGGGTCATTTGCTTCACACAGCAAAATCGTAGCGTCCGGGAGCGGATTCTCTCCCTGACTCACATTGAATTGGATACTCCGCGTGCGCATTCGAGCCATGCTGTCCTCCCTCTGCAGAGAATTATAGCACTGACGCTCGAGTAATGTCCGCTTCATTCACGTGCGTGCAGTCACAGCGTTGCGATGAACACCCGATGACAGCGCGGTGACATGCATCGCAGAACTGTCATCTTCTCTCCCACAATTCTAAACAATGCGTCAACATTGTTGCGGTATAATCGAGAAAGTGAATAATATGTCGTAATAATGCCCGAATATTCAAGCAAGAACGAGGTTCATCATGCGTCGTCCTGTGTTTTTTTTACTGATATGTGCCTTGGTACTCGCTGCCTGTGGCGCCACCAACGCGACCGAAGAGGCAGCAACTCCCACACCCCGCCCACCCGCACCCTCACTCGAAAAACAGACCTACACGGTGCAGGTCGGTGATGTCGTCGATGAAATCAAAGTCAGCGGCACGGTCGCTGCTCTGAAACAACAAGATTTGGCCTTTGAGCAGAGCGGTTTCGTGAAAGTGGTACATGTCGAACGCAACGACGTCATCACCGCTGGCATAGTCCTCGCAGAGCTCGACCTCGGCGATTTACCCAACCAGCTCCGGCAAGCCGAAGTCAACTACGAACAAGTCAAAATTCAATACAACCGGAGCGCCACCCAGCGTGATTTGGCCCGACAACGTGCCGAACTCGACCTCGAAGAGGCTCAGGCGGCCCTTGACGCACTCGTGAATCCTAGCCCGGCCACAATCGCACAGGCCAAAGCCACCCTCGAGAACGCTCACGCCAACCTGGCCAACGTGATTGCCTCGACCACCAACGCCATCAAGTCGGCCGAAGCCGCCGTGAGCGAGGCCACGCGCTCGTTGCCACTCATTCAAGCCACCTTCTCGGAGGCACTCACCGATTGGGAAGAGGTCAAAGACGACCCTGATCACGTCCAACACGATGCACGCCGGCAAGCCTACGTCAATTCCCAAAATGCGGTCGACCGTGGTACCGCTGCCATGTACAACGCCAATCAAGATGTCATTGCAGCCAAAGCCGCTCAGCAACCCCTGATTAATGCGGCCCAGGCCAACCTTGATGCGGCCCAGATTGCGTACGACAAGTTGACTGCGACCCCAGATGCGGCCGAGTTAGCGGCAGCCCAACGTGCCGTCAAACGCGCTGAATTGGCGGTGGCTGAGGCATCACAGACCGGCGACCCCGAACTCGAAAAGCAGCTCTCAGCAGCACAACTCCAGTTGGAGAACTTGCAGGCCGCCATCGGTGCTGGCCAGTTGATTGCGCCGTTTGATGGGGTTGCCGCCGAGATTTCAACGGCACCCGGTAAACAGGTCGAAGCATATCGATCCGTCATCACGGTGATTGATGATGCCGACAAAGAACTGTTGGTGCAGAGCGTTTCCACCGAAGACCAAGCACGCATCGGCGTAGGCATGGCTGTGAGCATTTTCTTCTCACGCGCTCCCGCCATCGAAGTCCCCGGCTCGATCGTCAAATTGCCCACCAAGGCCACCTCGTCATCATCGACCATCAACCCAGACCCGGCCTACCACATCGAATACACGCTCCCACCCGACATGAAAGAAGTGGAAGTCGGCGATTTGGCCCAGGTAGTTGTGACCCTCAAGCGCCAAGAAAACGCGCTCTGGTTGCCGCCACAAGCCGTACGCACCTTCGAGGGACGTCGTTTTGTGGTCGTCAAAGACAGCGATGACCGCCAGCGCCGCCAAGACGTGCGTGTTGGCATCATCAGCACGGAACGTGTCGAAATCCTCGAAGGTCTCGCTGAAGGTGACGTTGTGGTTGGTCAATAGGCCAGCATTAGGAGCCAACACTTATGGCAACACAAACAAGCGAGACCGCTTCCACGCGCCCAAGCCTCCGACCACGCAGTTCAGCAACTGCGTGGATGACGGGCATGGTGGTGGTGGTTGGTCGACGGTTGTGGAGTAACTTAGCATTGATCCTCGCAATTGCGGCCGGCTTCATGGTCGCAGTTGCGGTGGTAGTCAGCATCCCAGTATATGCGGAAGCGGTCGGGTATCGCATTTTGCGCGAGGAACTCACTAGTACGCTCAACGGCACCAAACGACCGCCGTTTGCCTTCATGTACCGCTATTTGGGGTCCATTACGGGGCAAGTCACGTCCACCGAACTCCAACCGGTCGACACCTACTTTGCCAATGAGCTTCCCGATCGACTCGGGCTCGACATCATCAAACAAACCCACTTTATCGCCACCGACAAAATCCCGCTCAAACTCGATGCCGCGGGTTCCGGTCAGCCGCTCGGCTGGGTGTCGTTGGCGTTTGCCCAAGACATCAAAGACCACGTCTACCTCATCGACGGGCGCATGCCCGAGGTAACGGCTCCCGATGAGCCGCTCGAAGTCTTGCTGTCGGCCGAATTTGCGTTCGGGCTCGGGCTCCAACCAGGCGAGATTTATTACGTCTTCGCTCAGCGTGAATTCCCCGAAAAGAGCATGATTCCCGTCAAAGTGAGTGGTCTCTGGGAGGCCAACGACCCACTCGACGATTACTGGTTTTACAGTCCAGACGTGCTAAAAGAGACCCTGTTTACCACCCAAGAAGCCTTCGACGAGCACATTTTGCGGGCCAACCCGGAGCCCATCAACGTGGCCGTGTGGTATATCGTGGCCGACGGCAGTGTGGTGCAATCCAACGAAGTGCCCGCCTTCGGCGCACGCATCGACCGTGCCACTGCTGAGGCCAACAAACTCCTCGAAGGAATGCGACTCGACGTTTCGCCCATTGACGCCATGATTCGCCATATTGCGCGGGTGCGCCAGCTGACCGCCACGCTGACTATTTTCAGTGTGCCCGTACTGGGTCTCATCGCCTACTTCGTCATTTTGGTGGCGGGGCTGGTGGTACAACGCCAGAGCAACGAAATCGCCGTGTTGCGCAGTCGTGGTGCCTCACGCACCCAGATTATGGGCATCTACGCCATTGAGTGGCTGATTATCGGGCTCATAGCGCTCAGCCTAGGCGTCCTGATTGGCCAACTTGCAGCCATGTTCATGACCTGGACACGGTCGTTCCTTGACTTCCGCCCCGGTGAATCGTTGCCGATTAGCATGTCACAAGACGCTTGGATACGTGCCATCCAAATCGTCGGCTTGATGCTGATTGCAGCCCTCTTGCCCGCCTTCGTAACGTCACGCTTCACCATTGTATCGTTCAAGAGTGAGCGAGCCCGCTCGTCACAGAAACCCTTTTGGCAACGCGCCTACCTTGACGTGTTAATGATGATCCCCATCGGCTACGGTTGGTGGATGCTCAAGCAACAAGGGTCACTCGGAAGTATCAACGGAGAGGGCATGAGTGACCCCTTCAACAACCCGTTGTTGCTCATCGCTCCCAGTTTGTACATCTTTGTGGCCGCACTCATCGGCATTCGCCTCTTCCCGATGATCATGAAGATTCTCGAATTCCTCGCTGGTCGCTTGCCTGGCATTGCCGCCGTCACCGCATTGCGCTACCTGTCACGGACGCCGAGCGCCTATGCGGGCCCCATGTTGTTGTTGATTGTGACACTCAGCTTGGCCGGGTTTACCGCCTCCATGGCCAAATCACTCGACAGCAACTTGCTCGAAAAAAACCGCTACATCGCGGGTGGTGATGCGCGGCTCTTCGATCTCGGTCAAAGCCCTGGGTCAAGTGCCACCCCTGGCGGTGCGCCGACAAGCATCGAGGCCCAGATAGTTGCCAGCGAAGACAAACTGACCGGGCCGAAGTACTTTTTCTTGCCGGTCGAAGACTACAGCAACATCGACTCCGTGCAGGCTGCCACACGCGTTGCGAGCGGCCCGGTGGGAGTGACCATCAACAACCAGACCAGCGATGTCCACTTTTTCGCCATTGATCGCCTTGAATTTCCCAAAGTGGCCCACTGGCGTGACGATTTCGCCGATCAATCGTTGGGGGCGCTGATGAACTTGCTCGCCGAGGATCCGAGTGCAGTGCTGGTAGAAAAAGCCTTTGCACAGTCACAAAACCTCAAAATCGGCGACGCCTTCTTCTTGCGGCTCAACAACTTGGATGCCACCGTCAACGTCCCCGTCGTCGTCAAGGGGTTCATCAACCTCTTCCCAACCTCGTATCCATCAGAGGGTCCACCGATCGTAGGCAACCTCGATTACGCCTTCGACATGCAGGGCGGGCAGTACCCGTACGACGTCTGGATTCGCCTTACTCCCGACAGCAAGGTCAGCGATTCTGACTTGTACCGAGGCACCATTGAGCGGGGCATGAAGACGTTCATCCGCGAATTTGCGCCGGCCGTCATCGACCGCGAACGGTTGCGTCCCGAACGTCAAGGGTTCTTCGGCTTGTTGTCCGTCGGATTCGTGGCAGCCGGATTCCTCTCCATGTTGGGTTTCTTGTTCTACTCGATATTGGCCTTCCAACGCCGCTTCGTCGAGCTGGGCATGCTCCGTGCAATCGGGTTGTCGACGGGTCAATTAGGCACCTTGCTCGCCATCGAACAAACGTTTATTATAGGATTGTCGGTAATTCTAGGCACTTTGATCGGCGTCAGCGCTAGTCATCTCTTCATTCCGTTCTTGCAGTTGCCCCAAAAAGAACAAGATTTTTTCCCGCCCTTTGCGGTCAACATTGCCACGGAGCAAATTTTGATTATCTATGCTGTCTTCGGATTCGTGCTCGTGGCAACCGTGCTGATTACCGTCGTGTTGCTCCGCCGCATGAAGCTCTTCCAGGCAGTGAAACTCGGAGAGGCCATATGACCACACCTGACGCAATTGTTACCTGTGAAAACCTGGTCAAGATCTACCGCATCGACGACCTTGAAGTCATGGCACTCCAAGGCCTTGACCTCACCATTCGGCGCGGCGAAGTCATGGCATTGGTCGGCTCTTCGGGCTCCGGCAAAACCACGTTGCTCAACGTGATCGGGGGACTTGACCGTCCCAACGCCGGCAAGTTGGTCGTCGCAGGCAACGACCTGCTCAAGCTCACCGACGGCTCGCTCGACTCCTACCGGCGCCAGTATGTGGGATTCATTTGGCAACAAAAAGCCCGCAACTTGATTCCCTATCTCGATGTCGAACAAAACATCGAGCTCCCGATGATTATGAGCGGGGTGCCCGCCAAACAACGCAAAGAATGGATGAGCGAACTCATCGATGCTGTCAAACTCAACCACCGCCGTGGTCACAAACTCGCCCAACTCTCGGGCGGTGAGCAACAGCGTGTCGCCATTGCAATTGCCCTAGCCAATCGCCCGGCCCTCCTCCTCGGTGACGAACCAACGGGCGAGCTCGACTCGCAAACCGCCGAAGTGGTCTTCAACATCTTTCATGAGCTCAATCGGCGCTATGCGTTGACCGTGATTATCGTGTCACACGACCCGCACATCGCTCACTTCGTCAACCGTGTGGTCGCCATCCGTGACGGCAAAACGAGTAGCGAGACGGTCAAACGCGTCGACAGCGACACCAGCAGTCGCTCCGCGGCCGACCTCGAAGAGCTTCATATGCTCGACTCCGCTGGTCGCCTGCAAATCCCCAAAGAGCTCCGTGAGCGCTACGGGATTCGTGATCGCCTCGTCATGGAAGAGCTGGGCGAGGGCATTTTTCTCAAACCACCCGAAAACAGCGCCGCCGAGGCCATGGACGCCGCCCGTGAAAAGCGCCTGATGGACGCTGATGCGCCCCCAGAGCTCAAGACCAGCTACTTCGACCGCATGATGGGTTCACTGAGGAGACGCATCAAATGACCAACACACCAGTGGTACAAATTGTCAATGCGGTCCGTGCCTACCAAGTCAACAACGAGCAAGTCCTCGCACTGCGCGGGGTCAACCTCACCATCGAACGCGGCTCTTTCACCGCCTTCATGGGACGCTCCGGCTCTGGCAAGACCACGTTGCTCAACATGATTGGCGGTCTCGATTCGCCCACATCGGGGAGCATTCAGTTTTTGGGACGCGACCTCGCCAAACTCTCCCAAGAGGATCTCACTCTGATTCGGCGCAATCAAATCGGCTTCATCTTTCAAGCGTTCGCCCTGTTGCCCATTTTGTCGGCTTGGGAAAACGTAGAGCTCCCCTTGCGCATTGCCGGCATGAAATCCGGCAAAGAACGACGCCAACGGGCTCTCGAAGCCCTCACCTTGGTGGGTCTCGACAAGTGGGTCGACCATCGCCCCTCCGAGATGAGCGGCGGTCAGCAACAACGTGTGGCCATTGCGCGCGCCTTGGTGACGCGTCCCCCCATCTTGATTGCGGACGAACCAACCGGTGAGCTCGACTCAACCACCGGACAGACACTTCTCACGCTGATGCGCAACATCGTCAAGAGCGAAGGAGTCACGCTCATCATGGCCACCCACGATCAATCCGTGCACCAGTACGCTGACGTGATTCACCACATGCGCGACGGGCAAATTTTTGAGAGCGTGGCCGGCACCCCGCAGGCACCTGCCACCCCCGCCTAAACACGTCACGCATCTCCTAGCGGCGCTATCAGGTGTATCCCTGGTAGCGCCGCTGCGTTGCACCGGTACGCAACGCACCATTGTGATGTTTGACACAACTACACCGGTATGCTACACTCGCTGCGCTCGCACTGTGAGCGAAAAGGGGAAATCGCATGCACGAACCACTACCAACACTTGCACCAACCAACCGCACCGTGGTCGCTTTTGCCATCGGGATTGTCGGCTTGACCATGGTGGCACCATTGAGCACGACAGTTGCAAGCCAACTCAGCCAAATCGCCGCCGTGTGTGCGCTACTCGCAGCCACGTGGGCGTGGGTGTACACCGCTCCGCTCCGTTGGCCATCAGTGGCCGTCCTCATCGCCGCCATCCTCTGGTTGGTGTTGCCCGACCTCGCATTTGCACGGATCCCCGTGCTCATCGGGGCAAGTGCACTCATCATCTACGGCCTCGTGCCCAACAAACCAGAACAAAAACTGGGGGGCAAAAGTAGCCAGAGCCGCATGCGCACCCTGACCATGTTGAGCGCGGGCGGATTGCTCTTCGTACTCATCAGTGTGCTCGGACACCACGGCGAGAGCATGTGTGCCGCTTTGCCGCTCTGTGGCGACAACAGCGTGAACAGTCAACTGCAAAACAGCCACCGAATCTTGACCGTGCCCGCTGTCCTGTTGGTGGCCATCGCCAGCGTCCAGCTGTTGCGCCTTTTCCGCGACACCGCCATGCGCGGGTTGGTGGGTTTGGCAATCAGCACCGTGGTGGCCCAACTCACCCTTGGAATGCTCATCAACCAAGGGATGTCCTTCACCGGTCTGCACGACACGCTCGCCATGCTGGTCATGGCTGCTGTGACTGCCACGGTGGTGTGGACCGACCGCCAACGCTGGCCCGTACCAGCGTTTGATCCACAACAAAGTGTGCCGACCATGGCCGACGGGACGCCCTATACTTGGCAAGAAAAGGTGAAGGACTACGTCAGCCTGACCAAACCGGGCGTGATTTCGCTCCTCATCTTGACCACCATCACCAGCATGTACATCACCCCGGCTGGCACGCCCAGTTTGGCACTCGTGATTTGGACGGCCGTTGGGGGGTGGTTGATGGCCGCCGCATCGCATTCCTACAACTGCTACCTCGACCGCGACATCGATGTGTTGATGGGTCGCACGGGTCGCCGCCCCATTCCTAGTGGACGTATCCCCGGCTGGCACGCCATCGTGCTCGGCACCGTGCTCATGCTCATTGCGAGTGTCATGCTGGTGTGGGCAGTCAACTGGGTCGCCGCCGCCTTGGCCTTCGCCGGCTTGGTCTACTACGTGTTGATTTACACCATGTGGCTCAAACGCACCACCTTCAACAACATCGTCATTGGTGGCGGCGCAGGCGCGTTCCCCCCACTGGTGGGCTGGGCAGCCGTCACAGGCAGCCTGACGCTGCCGTCGCTCTTCTTGTTTGCGATTATTTTTTACTGGACCCCGCCGCATTTCTGGGCACTGGCACTGATTCGACAAAAGGACTACGCCCGTGCGGGCGTCCCCATGTTGCCGGTCGTTGCTGGCGATGACGAAACCAAGCGACAGATTGTGCTCTACACGCTGTTGATGTTTGTGGTCACCATTCTACCGACACCCCTACAAATGCTGGGCAACGCCTACTTGCTGATGGCAATCGGTCTCGGACTGATATTCACCTACTATGCGGTGCAACTCTACCGCCAAGGCACCACCGCCTCGGCATGGGGACTCTACCGCTTCTCATTGCTCTACTTGGCCCTGCTCTTTGGCGCCATGGTCATCGATCGCGTGTATTTTGTGTGATGCGGGAGCACACGCAAGATCGCTGGAGGGAGGGCGGGACTTATCCCGCCCTCCCTTTTACCTCCCCCGCTCGCGTAGTGCATCGTGCGACCACAGGAGTGTCACCCATGTTTCCAACAGTTCTCATCATCGCAGGCATCATCCTCACCGCTCTCCTGCTATGGGGGATGCGCACGCTACCACTCAGCTCACACCCTCAGCAACCAGCACCACTACCACCATCACAGCCCACCACCCCGCCCGCATGGCGCACATGGTCGGTGGCTCCAGGCATCAGTGGCTACGCTTGGGAGGTCGCACAGCCGCGCGCCGTCGTATTGCTCCAACACGGCTACGCCGACTACGCACTGCGCTTTGTCAGTGAGCACCACCAATTGATTCCGCGGCTGTGCGATGCGGGTATCAGCGTGTATGCTTACGACTTGCACGGGCACGGGTATTCGGCCGGAACACGCGGCGTCGTTGATGTGCGCCAAGCAGTCGCAGATCATCTCGTTGCCCGTCAACTGTTGGCAACCAGCCAGTCACAACCGTTGTTCCTCGTCGGGCATTCATTGGGCGGGCTGATTACCGCGGCCAGTCTCCTCCGTGACCCGGCCGGAGCGGCAGGCGTCATCATGATGAGCCCTGCACTGCCCCACTCGTTCCCAGCACCCCTGCGAGGCATAGTCAACCTGCTCGCACGCATGGCGCCACAACGCGCCATCCCGCTCCCAGCAGCGCCGGAAGCGGGGCTTTCACGTGATGCGGACTACATTGCGCGGGCCACCGCTGACCCCATCATTTACCACGATCAAGTGCCCCTGCTAGTGGCAGCAAGCGCCCTCGCCGTGGCAGCCGACCTCGACACACGCTACCATACCTGGCGCACCGCCACGCTCATCCAACACGGCGACGCCGATAGCTGGGCAGACCCACGCGCCAGCACCCAACTCGCCGAACGCATCAGCGCCAATGCGGATTGCACGCTCCTCATGTACCCCGACGGGCGCCACAACCTGCTCTGTGACATCGATCAAGCCCGCGTCTACGCTGACATTCTCACTTGGGTGGAAAAGCGCTTGGTGGCGTAGTGTGTACACTGGGGCAATCAAGCATCAATAAGCGTGTCAAAGCCATATTTCGCAAACTCAGTTGCATGATTGCTGTCAACGAATGGGGATTGGGCCGCGTGCAGGCGTACTACCAAGGCCGGCTGCGCCTGCACTGGTACCTGTGCGATATACGCACATGCTTGCGCGATCATGCCATCAAAGGCACTATAAAATGCACCATAATCCGACATGTCGTGCTCATTGAATGTTTCACATGCGTATTCTACATAGGTGACACAAAGTTCAGCCATGCCCGCAATATCTCCCTTGGATTTTTTATATGCTGCAATGACACTTTTCGCTTTCGACACGGAGATTTTATCGAAATCCCAGCCAGATTTGATTACCAAGCATTGCCGTAGCTTTGTTTTGTATGCAACAAGTGTGTCGTCATCGCGCAAAAATCGGGCATTCACAAAATCACGCACATCTTGATCGTGTTCGTATAAATCGTGGATGAGCCGAAGCAATCCGTCCCGTGGGATACTGGTAATCACCTGTTTGACATCCCTCCACGTGGGTGATGACTTTGGTTTTGGCATGGTGTGCCTTTCTCCATCAGTACGGTTACTGAAGAATGTGCCACTATCATATACCGTGTATGCGAGACGGTCTCATCAACACACGCGATGAGCAGGCTCAGTACAACAGCACAGACGGTGGCACTGGTGGGGGGATTGCCGCGGGTGGTGGGGGAGTACTTACTGCCACGCACACCTGTATGGAGCAGCGCATCCCCACCACGCAGCCGTTCATTGGCCAGAGCGCACCACATTGCGTAACGCTAGGTGCTGTGCGAGTGCGCACACCTGTGCACTGACCAATGCCTCCGCGCCCATGGGACGCCCACCCGCCACATGCGGCGTAATCAACAGGTTGGGGCAATCCCACAAGGGGTCATCGGCCGGGAGCGGCTCGGTGTCGGTCACATCCAAGGCTGCAGCGCGCAAACGTCCCTCACGGAGTGCCACGATCAGGGCAGCCTCGTCGACCGTCTTGCCGCGCCCGGCATTCACAAATACCGCATGTGGCGCACACTGCTGCCAGAACGCCGCATTGACAATCCGCTCGGTGTACGGCGTATGTGGCAACAACGAAATAATCACATCGGCCTGTGGTAGCACTTGTGCCATGTCAGCCAACGCCTGCACCGGGTAACCAAAACGCTCGCCGGCGCTCCGTGCCATGCCAATCACGTCGGCACCGAGGGCTGCCAGCATGGGTTGTAGCCGCGCCGCAATTGACCCGTACCCGAGGATAACAACCCGTGCTCCCTGCAGGGTGTATAACCCGCGCGTGGTCGGTTGCGTCTGAGCGCGCCCTACTGCGGTATCCCAGGTGTGCTGCGCCTGTTGTGCCACAAACACCGCAAAGGCCCGCATCACATACAACACCAGCGCCAGTGTGTGCTCGGCCACCGGGCCGTCGTGCAACGACCGTCCCGAGCAAATCGTGACGTGTTCGGCAAACCCGGCTGCCAAGGCCTGATCGGGGCCAGCCGCCAACGTCTGCACGAGGCGCACCTTGGGCAAATCACGCACCGCCGATTGCAGGTTGGTGGCCGAATTCCCCCAGAGCACCAACACTTCGGCGGCCGCGTGGGCTGCTGCGAAGGACTGCTGGGCGTCGTACACCACGTAGTCATGACCGTCAGCGGGCATCGGTAACGCAATCGTATTGGGAAGCAAAATCACCATAGTACCGTTGTCCTTTTTGTTGTACATCCTCCCACAACACGGCACTAACTCAGGCCGACCGTGTTGCCCTGCGCATCAATGTCGATACGTTCGGCACCCGGATGCGCTGGCAAGCCGGGCATGGTACGCATGTCGCCAGCCAATGGATAAATGAACCCGGCGCCGGCAGCAAGGCGCACTTCGCGGATGGGGAAAATGTAGTCGCGCGGAGCGCCGATTTTGCTGGCGTCATGACTCAACGAATACTGCGTCTTGGCCATGCAGATGGGCAGATTGCCGTACCCCTGCTTTTCATAGCGCTCGAGCTGTTTGCGTGCTTCCGTGCTGTACTCCACACCACTCGCTCCGTAGACAGTGGTGGCGAGGCATTCTATTTTTTTGGTGAGCGACCACTCCAGCGGATAGAGATACTGGAACTCGCCCGGTTGAGCACACGCCCGCTCGACAGCCTCTGCCAGCGCCAACCCGCCTGCACCACCGTCAGCAAACACGGAACTTTCGACGACCGCAAAAGCCCCAGCCTCTTGGGCCACCTGCGTGACCACGGCCAACTCCTCGGCATGATCACTCGGGAAGCGATTGATGGCCACCACCACCGGCCGACCGAAGCGGGCCGCATTGGCGATTTGCGCGCGCAAATTGCTACACCCAGCCAACACGTCGGCAGGATGTGCGGCGAGAAGGCGCGGGTCGAGCGGTTTGCCCGCAACGATTTTGTATTGCCCACTATGCGCCTTGAGGGCACGAATGGTACAAACCAACACGACCGCGTCGGGAGTGACCCCCGAGACCCGGCTTTTGATGTGACAAAACTTCTCGAAACCGATGTCGGCACCAAAGCCGCTCTCGGTGACCACGTAATCGGCACGACTCAGTGCCACGCGATCGGCCATCACCGAAGAATTTCCGTGAGCGATGTTGGCAAACGGCCCGCAGTGCACCAGCGCTGGCGATCCCTCGAGGGTCTGCAACAAGTTCGGTTTCAATGCCTCACGCAAGAGCACCGTCATGGCGCCCGCCGCCTGCAAATCATCCGCAGTCACCGGCGTCCGATCGCTCCGCTCACCGATGACCATGCGCCCCAAGCGCGCACGTAAATCGTGGATGTCGCTGGCAAGTGACAAAACGGCCATCACCTCCGAGGCCACCGTGATGTCGAATTGCGCTTGGCGCGGCGGTCCATCCCCCTTGGAGCCGAGTCCCACCACGATTGAACGCAACGCACGGTCACTGATGTCGAGCACCCGTGGCCAACGAATCGAGTACGGGTCAATTTGGAGCGCGTTGCCGTGGTGCAAATGATTGTCGATCATGGCTGCGAGCAGATTGTGTGCCGCGCCAATCGCATGAATGTCGCCGGTCAGGTGCAGATTGAATTGCTCCATGGGGATGACTTGGCTGTAGCCGCCTCCGGCCGCCCCCCCCTTGATACCAAACGTGGGCCCCATGGACGGCTGCCGGATGGCCACCACGGCACGATGACCACGGCGCGCAAGCGCTTGCCCCAGCCCAATCGTGGTGGTCGTTTTGCCCTCACCGAGTGGTGTCGGCGTCATCGCAGTCACCACGACGTAGCGTGCTTTGCGCATACCGCCAATCGCTGCCGTGTCCACTTTGGCCATGTGCCGCCCATACGGCTCCACGTATTCGCTCTCCACCCCGAGCTCGGCGGCTACGTCTGCAATGGGGCGTATCGTCGCCGCTTGGGCAATCTCGAGATCTGAACGCATCGTTGCTCCTCCTCCGTTGCCAGATGTCCTCTGCACCATGAATCACAAATTACTTCAAATGTATTTGAATATTTAAAACATATTTGAAGTAATCCGACCCACCCACACAGACGTGGAGGCGGATCGGATGTGGCCAATTAGACGCCGTCACCAGCATCTTGGGCCGATGTCTGCCACGCATGAGCCATGCGCGGAGTATTGAAGGCCCAGCCAATACGACCAAAGCGATCGGCCAAAATACACCCACCGATGCCTAGAGCACGGGTGGCTAGGCGATCAATGGCACGTTGCGCAGCCACCTGCGGGTGCGTATCATCGGCCAAGTTATCAACGGCTGTTTTGGCGAGCAACACGCGCATGATGGACTCGCCCCAGCCCGTCGTTGAGCAGCCACCCAGCTCGTTCATGGCATAGAGACCGCCGCCGATGATGGGCGCATCTCCCACGCGACCGACCATCTTGTAGCCGGTACCACCCGTCGAGGTGCCTGCCACCACCCAACCGTTGTGGTCGATGGCCACACATCCCACCGTATCGCCAGGGCGTTGTGGAAAACCGCCGCCTTGGATGGGTGCGGAACGCTCGCCGGGAGGAGGTGTTGCTGCGTGGTCTTTGCTGGTGTCGTAGTTGGCTTTGATCTGCTGGTAAATGCGAAATTCGCGATCAACGATGAGCTCTTCGGGGTCACAAAATGGCAGGCCACGTTCTTGGGCAAAACGCTCAGCGCCTTCGGCGACCAGCATGCCGGCCGGGCTGTTCAGCACATGCCGAGCAAGCGTGATGGGGTTGCGAATGCGGCGGACACCGGCGACTGAGCCATAGTGGAGTTGCGCCCCATCCATGATGGCCGCATCGAGCTCCACGTAGCCACTGCGGTTGAGCACGGAACCGACACCCGCGTCAAAAATGGGGGCATCTTCGAGGATGCGCACGGCCGCTTCGACAGCGTCCATGGCGCTCCCACCCTGTGCCAACAGCTGCCAACCGGCATCACGGGCCGCACGGCAACCGCGACGATGCTCGTCCACTTGATCGTCGGGGATATCCCAGGCACCGCCGTGCACGATGATTGCAATAGACATTGATGGCGTCCTTGTCGTATTGTGATGGAAAAAAGAAGTGATCATCACATTATAGCCATGAAAGTGCATGCTAGGTGGTGCAGGGGTGCTACAATGTGGCAACACATTGGATGTACGGAAGAGCCCACGTCATGACACAGACTCCATTTGCCCAACGGAGCCAACGAGCACAAATTGCCATGCTGCGCCCGGTTGCCCGGCAACTCTGCCAGGCCTTCGGAGTGGCGGTGCAGACACTTACCTGCATCAATCACGGCTTCAACACGACCTACGCGATCGTCGATCAACACGGATACAAGTACGCATTGCGCCTCAACACGCATTCTTTGCGCGATGAAAAAGGCTTGCACGCCGAGGTTGCCTGGATGCAGGCACTCGCAGCCACTGGCGTGGTGCGCGTGCCACAACTTCGCCAGACACCACACGGCCAATACATGGCGTCAGTCCCTTTTGCACCACTCGGCAAGGAACTCACGGCTACCATGGCTCAGTGGTTGCCGGGGCGCATTGTGGGCGGAAGACCGTCGTACCAACAAATCAGCGCTCTTGGCAGTCTGAGTGCGCAATTACACCAGCACAGTGCGCACTGGCGACCGCCCCCACAGAGCGATTTCCCCAGCATCAACCGGGTGCTTTTAAACAGCCCCGATCACTTGACGCACCAGCGCGAATCGGCGCTCCCCGCCGAACTGCGCCAGTTGTTGGATGAAGTGCGGCCACAGCTCGATGCGCTGTTTGAGGAGCTCAACGCACAATTTGCGCTCCAACCCATCCACGCAGATCTGCACCCCTACAACGTGATGTGGCATCAAGGCGGACTCGCCGTTTTTGACTTCGACGATGCGGGATACGGGCTCGCCATACAAGACATCGCGAATTCGCTCTACTACGTCAGAGACATGGCACATGCCGATGAGGCTTTTTTCTGTGGCTACCAACGGATCGCTCCGGTGCCTGCTGTCCGTCCACAGGCA
>Ga0172373_10003413_pt1 | contig 23280 bp, 20 predicted proteins | sample Lak10m_2_FD_114546 | JGI IMG/M metagenome (GOLD analysis project Ga0172373, IMG submission 114546) | Freshwater microbial communities from Kabuno Bay, South-Kivu, Congo - kab_092012_10m | ecosystem: Environmental > Aquatic > Freshwater > Lake | place: Democratic Republic of the Congo...
CTGTCCAAAAAAGTAGCTACTTTTATTCATGTAATTTATGTTTCCCAAAACCAAATTACATTAAAGCGGGGGATCCTTTATGGAAATCCCGCTTTTTTAAAAAGTTTTATCGGACACTAGTGTAACTGAATATTGTTTTAAAAATTTTCATTTTTTCTTTCCAATGAAAGTCTTTAATTGCTTATTGTATTGTTGACCTATAGATTTCCAAGTATTATAAGTCGAAGCTTTTGAAAATGCATTTTCAGATAAATTAATTAATTTTCCATCGTCTTTGAGTAATTCCAAAATTGTATTGGTCGTCACTTGCACATTATTTTCAGGTACTACCATCCCTGTATGTTGATTTATGACTGCTTCTTTTAAACCTCCATTATCGGAGACTACGCTTGTTTTTCCGCAAAGTGCGGCTTCGATAACAGCAATTCCATAGCCCTCATAATCACCATTAACACTGACACTTGTCATGACAAAGAAATCACACGCATTTAACCAAAGAACCAACTCTTCTTCTGAAACTATTCCTGGAAAAAAGACATTTTGTTTTACACCTAAAATACTCGCTAGTTCATTGAATTGTTCTTTTAGTGCAGGAGGCCCGATGGCGACATAAAGAATATCTGGTTGGCTTTCAATTATTTTGGGTAAACTTTCAATAATTACACGTTGCCCTTTTCTTTCTGAAAGCGAACCAACTGTTAAAATTACTTTTCGATTCAGAATATTTTTTTTTGAGCGAAATTTTTCAATTTCAGCATTATTCAACTTTTTAAATATTTGTTCATTACCAGGGTTAGGAATTACTTTGATATTTTTGTTTTTAATGCCTGATTTTAAAATAATTTCTTTCGTGTATTCACTGATTGAAATAATAAAATTTGATCTTCCGTATGCCCACTTATTTATTTTAAAGTCATATTTGGAAGTGCTTTGCGTGAACTCAGTTCCGTGCCCGATGGTAACCAATGGAATTCTCAAAATCATTGATGTAAAAGATGCGAACCATGTCGGATGTCTTCCTGTGCCTATTATTAAATCAGGTTTATTCTTATTGCAAATTCTTATACAAAATAAAATCTTTTTTAGAAGCTGGTATTTTGAAAGGGAAGATGGAAGCCTATAAATTTTCACACTTGCCTGGGAGGCATAATTATTTATTTCCTCATCAGTACTATGAATGTAATATTCGCACAAAACCGTGAATTTCCATCCTAATTTAGATAGAGATTCGACCATGAAATTGGAATGTGTACAGATACCGCCTCCTTTACTTGGCGCAAAATCAGTTGTAAAAAGTATGGCTTTGGGCATGATCCTCCTACAACTTCAAATCAGATGCGTACTCTGGTTGAATCAACAACAAATTATGAAAAGAAGAAGCTTTTATTTCAGAAATTTTAATAATCGGATTTATCTCGTCAATAGAGTAATATTGATAACCTAACCCCTGAAATAATAGCACTAATTTTTTGGCAATCTCATCATTTAATACTTCCATCAATATTGAAGGTTTATCCCTTTGAATGATTCCAATCATCCCTTGAATTGCCTCTGGTTCATGCATTTCAACATCTATTTTGATTAAATCAATTTTATTTTTGACTATTTCTTCCAATGAATCTAATTTCAAAACCTCAACTTCATAGACCACTTTGTTTTCTATACTTGATAACATATCCTTATTTAATGTTGCACTGTATTGCGATTCAGAATCAACATCATAAAAAGTAGCTAAACCACTCGAATTTGAAACGGCAACTTCATACAACTTAATATTAGTTGATTTATTTAATAAAAGGTTCTTTTTAAAAAGTACCGCTGTTCTTTTTACTGGTTCAAAGGCAAAGATTTTAGCATTCGAATTAACGGCATTAGCGATAAATGAATAAATACCGGTATTTGCCCCAATGTCCAAAATTGTTGAGGAATTAACACATAGATGTTGCCAAATGGCTAACGATTGTTTTTCCCAACCATTTTCAATCCCATTCCAGTATATTTCGTTTTCAATGGTCGTATAACCAGGATTAAACAATTTTAATTTTTTATTTCGAACAGAAAGCTGCATGATTCCTTTATACCTTAAATCTTGGTATAACTTCTTTTTCAAATAAGGTGATGCCTGAATGAAGCTCTTTAAAATAAACTTAAGAGGAATAATGTTCCAAATGAAAATTATAGATTTATAAATGTACTTCTTCATTTTCGTGTTTTCCGTTTATACTATTTTTTTTACTGTGGTAAATTTGGCTCCAAATGCAAGTCGAAATAATAAATTTACTTTGTATTTTGTTTGCTCATGATTAGGCTTACAAAATATTGACATTGTCAATGACGAGATGGCTTTGAATCGATTATTATTAAAAAGCCAAAATTTGAAAATTGAAAAGTAAGCATTACTATTCAGTTGACTTTTGAGGTTCGAACTCAATTCTTTGCCAGTATGGTTTTCACTAAAAATGGTTTTGAACAAATTTAATTGATCTTGTCCTGAATTGTATTTTTTCACATTCACACTTCGTTCTTCATGCTCAACTGCTACAACTGTAGCTTGATTTTGAATAAATCTTGGTTCCTCAAACCTTGCCAAGCGCAACCAAAGCTCCATATCCTCACCAATGCGCCATTTTGGATTGAACTTTTCTTTGCTAAGAATATCTTTTGATAAAATTGCCTGTGGAGCACCTATAATCGCTTGTACAATAAATTCAAACACATTCTCTTTACCTCGCATTCTTTCCAGTCTTACTTCCAAACGTCCATTGTAGTCATACGTGATGGCTGTGTAATAAAAGTGTTTAGGTTCTTTCTCAGACTCAATGGAGTCATACAAACCTTTTAGTCGTTCCTTTAAAAAGTAATCATCACTATCCAAAAAACATATATATTGACCCTTGGCACGTTCAATTCCTTTATTTCTGGCTGCCGAACGTTCTGCATTTTCTTGAAAAACATATTGAATGCGCGCGTCCTTTTCTTGATAGGACAAAATGAGCTCCTTCGTATAATCAGTTGAGCCATCGTCCACTATAATTAACTCCCAATTGACAAAAGTTTGGGCAATTACACTATCTATTGCCTTTGAAATCAGATGAGCACGATTGTATGTAGGAATTATAATGGAAAAATATGGATACATCAATTAAGAACCGACTTTAAAAACCATTTGGGTTTATTGACACATTGAACAAGCTTTTCGTCTAACAATAATTGACTACTTCGGTATGTTTTAAAAGATGCTTTGTGATAGCAATAGTTCAACCAAAGAGCTTTTACTTCTTTTTCAAGAAAAGAGATATCAAAAACCTTTTTTTGATGGTTTTCTTTTAACATTGACTCCAACAAGGTTTGCACATTTTTAGAAGTTATTGAAATAACCTTGTAATCCTGATGATTTAAAGCCTCAAACGCTTTTAATTCTTCTTGGGAACAGTCAATCGCCAACAAAGAAAAAAACATTTTTCTAATTTCCAATGAATTTCTCAACTGTACATCATTATATTGCCGAGATACGCTTGATCCGTGAATTCTATACTTAATTAACGATTCTTGCAAGTTATGAAATTTCCATTTTGTTGAAAGCCTAAAATGAAATTCATAGTCTTCTGCGTGAATGTATCTTTTATCGAAAGGAACTTTCAAGTTGTCAAATACTTTTTTTCGAATAATCAAAGATGGGTGGCAAAAATGACATTGGTAAAACATTTTGAATAATATCTCATCGTGCTGTTCCTTATACTTACAAATACTTTCCGCTACGTCCCCAAATGCTGTAAACCAAGAGCCACAAATACCAACCCCCTCATTTTGCTCCATAAAAGCAACTTGCTTCTCTATGCGAGTAGGTAAACTTATATCGTCTGCATCCATCCGCACAATGTATTTTCCATTTGCTAACTTAATTCCCTTATTTAGGGTTGCAATCAGTTTGAGGTTAGTTTCATTTTTTTCATATCGAATCCTAGAATCAATATACGATTTTATAATGTTTTCGGAATTGTCTGTCGATCCGTCGTTGATTATTAGGAATTCGAAATCTGTATAGGTCTGGTTTAGAATACTTTCAATTGCCTCCCTAAGATACATTTCTCCATTGTAAACAGGCATTAAAACAGTTAGAAGCGGAGTCAGATTTTTAGCCATTCTTCTGGAATTAAATCAGGATTTTCATTTTTTTCCTCTTTAAACCACTGCTTTGGTGAAATTACAACCTTTTCTGGATTCTCATTCAACCAAGCCCCCCACCAACTGAATGTACTGTTAGATATAATTTGATGTTTACAGGCTTTCATTAACATTAGATCTTCTTCAGCACTGGTGTTTTTAACTAATGTCTTTGATGAACGATCTACATAATAATTTTGCTGAGTCAAAAAATCTAGTTCATCTGAAAAAAAATAAAAATGAATGTGATTACCGACCTTTTCAACCATTTGTTTAATTGCAGTTGAGTAGTAGGTTCCATCTAAAAGACGATGAGCTGAACTCGGCAATGCATAGTCTCCTCTTCGCACATGAACGGCAATTGATGTTTTCTGCAATTCGATTTCACCTTTATATTTCTTAAATTCTATTGATTCATTTTTTAGCCTAATTTCTTTTAAAAGTGTTTCTCTAATATTTTCAAAATACTTGGGCGATTGCCAGAAACCCTCTAAATAAGCTGTTTTTGGGCTTTTGAAAATGTTCGAGTCATAACCCGAAAAATTTTCTTTGACATGTCTTTTTCGGTAATAAGGTAGTAAGTTTTGTCGTCTCCAAAAAAGTGAATTAATCACAAAGTTAAACTTAGGGGATTTAATTTGTGAACATTGCGCTAGTTTGGCAATTTCAAAGGAGCAATTGAATGAATCTAATTGGAATTTTCTTGTTGAAAATCTATTTTCAATATTCTCATACCAAGTTATATCTAGCAGAATATTAAAGCCATGCTCACTTAATTGACGAGCAAGGACATATTGGAAAAGTTGATTTCCTAAGCCATCTGTAATCTTAATAACAATCAAGGATTTATAACAATTATATTATTAATTATCTCAATTACTCTCATGGGAAATTTTTGTTTACAAAAATCCAAAAAAACACTTAATTCTGGGTAATCATCACTTCCAGTAAATAAGTGCGCATCGTCAATTAGGATTATGTGATTTATTCCAATTTTGACCTCATGCTCTCTAATCGAAATTAGCTCCTTTAAAATAGGAGTAACTAATTCAGATTTTGCTGTTATTCCCTCTGAATAATGACCATCTAACCAGAACAATATTCTGGAATTTGTAATTTTATCTAAAAGTTCATTAATTACAATGCCGCTATCACCATTTAAAACTTGAATGTTATTGTGATTTTTAAATTTTTCTCTTGCATTCAAATAAAGTTCATTAGATAGTTCAATTGTGTGAAGAAACTCAAAAGAATTCCTTAGGTCGAAAGTTGTATCACCTAAATAGGTTCCTGTTTCAATAAAACACTTAGATGGATATTTTTTATTAAGAAATTTAATCGTTCTTACTTTTATTTCTCTTGGTGGGGGGGGAGGTTGTCCTTCCTTTTTCCATTTGTCAATTCTGTATTGAGTTGGAAATGTTTTATAGTATAATCTAATTAAAAACGTAAATGGAAGTTTTAATATTTTCATTGTTATAATTTTCTAATGTAATAAATTAAGTCTCTAATTTTGGAAATTTTTGGTCTCTTAAAAATATTGGTTAATTGTATTCTTATTCCAAGAAATTTATTTCCACTATTATAATACCTTTTAGCTAAAAGTTGATAAAGGTAAGATGGGTCTTCCAAGAATGGTTTCTCCAGAATTTCTTTAATCGTATTAATTTTAATTAAATCATTTTTTGATAATGAATCAATTCCCTCATTTTTTAATTCAGCAGAAAAATATTTTACGTATTCAAAACTTATCATTTTTCGAAAATCAGAACTTAACTTACCTGAAACCGAATTATTGTTTTCTCGATAATGATATAAATGATTAGGGACATTTCTAACTCTAAATTTTTTTGTGATCAATAATAACCAGTAATAATCTTCGGCACCTATTCGGTTAAAAAATTCATTATACCCACCAACACTACTATAAACAACTCTTTCAATCATTAACCCACTGCCTAAAACATCAAATTCATCAGGAATTTTCACAACAATATCCTCATGATCAAGAGATAAATTGGAAGAATAAGTAATTTGATTTTTTGAATTTATTCGATGATAATTACTTCCGACCACTGAAATATCGGGATTGTCCAAAATGGTTTCAAGTAAAAGTTCTATTCGATTTAGTTCAGAAACATCATCCGCATCCTGAAAAGTTATATATTCTCCAGTCGCTTCCTCCATCAACTTATTCCAGGTTTTTAAGTAGCCGAGATTATAATCATTGTGGAATCTTTTAATCCTCGGATCTTCGTAACCATCAATTATTTTTCTTGTTTTATCTTTGGATGCATCGTCACTAACAATAATTTCCAAATTTTGATAGGTTTGATTAATAATGGAGTCAAGAGACTGTCTTATAAACTTCTCGCAATTGTACGCTGGGATAATTACTGAAACGAGAGGATTAAGGCTTTTCTTCAAAATAAGGATTTAACGGTAAATCTTATTATAATTTCTTGAATAAATACTCAACAGTAGCTCCCTTTTTTATTGTTGAGGCTAATATATCTGTAATTATAAAGAGAGGGAAACTTAAAATAAAAAATGTTAACTGAAGTGTTAGGAACAATTTAGAGTAATGTGCAACATATTTCTTGTTGCCCTTTAGATATTCGTACAAAAGATCGCGTCTTTTGGAAATAGTATTTAAAATACTTTGGATAAAGCCAAATGGATTCTGTTCAATAAAAAAATGCTTTTCATAGACTAATTCGTAGCCTCTGTAAAACATAATTTTCTTTAAATCCTTTGGTTTAAGAAAGAAGAGGTGCCGAGGAGGATCCAGATGTAACCAATGACTTTTGAATATTCTACTTTGAATACTATCAATATTAGGTATAACAATGAGTAAGTAACCCGTTGGTTTTAGTATTTTATCAATAATAGATAACGTTTTATTTGGTGTTTCTAAATGTTCAAAAACATGAATTAAACTTATAAAATCAAAAAAGTCAGATTGAAAATCAAGTTCCTCTAGTTTGCCAATTTTCAGATGTAGTTTTGATAAATTTTGGGCTCTTTGTGCTGATTGACCTTCTAGTTCGGTTCCAAATATTTCGGCATCACCAAATTTTTGAAGATAATTTAAGAAATTCCCATTCCCGCATCCGATATCCAAAACCGTTTTTTGTTTTCCGATTAAACGAATTAGTCTTCTCGCTCTTATAGAGCGGAACTTATCTATGATTTCCTCAATAAAAGGAAAATTAAATTTATTTTTGTTATTACTATAATAATCTATGCTATACGCAATTTTTAATTGAGTCGGTGTAGGAAGGGGTGATATAAATATACAACCACAATTTTGACAATTCTGAAGATTAAATTTTGAATTAAACTGATCCGTAACATCATATAGGGGGGTAGATGTTGTATTTGAACAAAAAGTGCAAGCTGACATTCTAATTGATTTTGTTTTGAAAAATTGCGAAATTTGCTAACCTTCGTTTTTGAAAAAAATATTGCATTGAGGTTTTTATTACACCAATGCCATAGATAGAACTTCTGCGAAAATTAATAGATGATGCCTCATTAAAATATTTGGTAGGGCAAGTAATTTCGGCAATCTCGTAACCCTGGAAAAAGATTTGTGCAAGCATTTGATTGTCAAATACGAAATCATCCGAATTGGCTTCAAAATTTATTTTTTGGATTACTTCTCTTGTAAACGCTCTATATCCGGTGTGATATTCCGAAAGTTTCTGATTCATTAACAAATTCTGTGTAAATGTTAATAACCTATTAAATATATACTTGTAAAGTGGCATCCCACCTTTAAGCGCTCCTTTACCTAAAATTCTGGAACCTAAAACGACTTCGTAAAGCCCACTAGATAACAAGTGAGCGATCGAAGGTATTAGTTTCGGTGTATATTGATAATCTGGATGAACCATGATTATTATGTCAGCACCAATTTCCAATGCCTTTCTGTAACAACTTTTTTGATTACCACCGTAGCCAAGATTTTGCGAATGCTGAATAACGTGATATATTCCTAGTTTTTGAGCGATTCTGGTTGTTTCGTCTTTGGATGCGTCATCAACCAGAATTACTTCGTCAACAATTTCGAATGGGATCTCATTGTAGGTTTTTTCAAGTGTTGAAGCTGCATTGTAAGCAGGCATGACAACAACGACTTTTTTGTTATTGACCATTTTGAATCAGTTTGTTAGCTTTTAATATAACGGAATATAAAAAAATGAATGGTATCAAGTAATAAAGGAATTCTGTTGGGTAACTCAACCTTAATAAGGTGAACTGAAATAGGGATACAAAAATAGAAGAAACAATTAAGATCGTGCCGAGAACAAAGATTATAAAATAGAGTTCTATTTTACGATCTTTGATAAGAAAAATGATACTAAATAGTAAAGAAAGGAATGTCGAAATAACCCAAATTAAGTTTCTAAAGATATAATTGTAAATAATCTCGAAATAATGACATAACTTAACTAACAAAGGTTCATTTGATATTTGTTCGTAAAAGTTATTCGAAAGTAAATGTTTAATATGACTTGGTTTATTACTATTCAGCTCATTCCATGAGCCCAATGTATACTGTTTAAAAGCTTTTGAAGGTCGTGTAATATTCATTTCTTGATCATTGCAAAGCCAAAATGAACGGTTTTGTAATTCGTTAAAAAAGAAATTTACATTTTTACTCAAATTGAGGTGATAAATGAAAAACGAATTAAGAATAAATTTAGAATATAGGTCTGGATGTTTCAATTTAGAATCTATGGCAATTTGATTTATCACGGTTGCATATTGACGAATGTTTTCTGGCTTGTAATAAGTTCCTGGACCATCATGTGTTAATATCATATTAACCTCATCTACCAGAGTAAAGGAGCTATCCCATTTAGAAAAGGAGGACGAAAATGTATTTATATCAAACAATTTGCTTTTCAAAATTTTTCGGTCAGTCATTCCCACTTTATTTTGTAAATGTACAATGGCGGAATTTATGTCCTTATTGTAAGAATGATCGGTTTCTATGTAAGCTACAGTTGGTCCCAAATTATTGAGAAAGGTAAGATCGGATAAAGTAAATCTTCCGAAAGTCAAATAATTATAGAACATGAAAAGAGATAGAATCAATGAAAAAGGTAAAATGGACCACAACAGTAAACTTTTTGATACGGATTTTCTATACACCACCAAAAAACTAATTATGAAAGGTATTAAAAATATACCTTGCGGTCGAATCAAACATAGAAGACCAGTTGATAAAGAAACCAAGCTCCAAATTATTGTCCTTTTTGAGAATATTCCACATATAAAAAAGGATATTGTGATTAAAAGTAATGATGTGTAGAGATTTTCAGAGACAAACGCAGTGTCATAATACAAAACATGAGGTGAAACTATCGATACCGATAAAGCAAAAAAGAATGGCCAAAATATAGTTTTAGCATATTTCTTAATCACTCCTATGGAGATAAGAAAAGAAAAAAGGGTGAGAATACTTTGACCAATTAGAATTAAATTATTTGACCCCAGTAACTTAAATACAAAGATGAAAGCACCATATCCAGGGGTACGTATATTAAATATTGGATATTGGCCCTTAAAAATGTCATAGGAGGGCTCGAAATAATCAAATGTATCTCGTCCCAATGCCGGTACTGGGTAATACATGAAAAAGCATAACCTTTGAATTAAGAACCATAATATTACTATAGATACTGTTATTAGAGTTACTATTTTTTTTGATCTATTTGAAGGGTTTCGGTTCATTAAATAATAATTAACTTTTTTCATTGTTCTTACCGTGCATTCATTTGAACTTATCTAAGAGGTGATTTAAGTAATTTTTTGAAATCAATTTAGCTCTTAGGAATAGAATATAAATGAAACCTTTTCTGTTGTGTAACTTTTTTTGGTACGAATTGACATCAGCTATTTGATTCAGTTTTTCATTGTTGAGTAGATATAATTTTCGAATAAATTTGAATTTAATTTTTAGCTCGATTTTTTCCAGAAAAAGCAAAAGGTCTAAAAATTCTTTAAGTTCATAATCGGTATATCCATCCAACATTTTAAAGTATAACTCAAGCTCATTTTGTTTACAAAATATCCCCATGGATTCGAGCTGTCTCTTTCTTAGGTGGAAGGTTTGAGTTTTTTGAAAATCCGAATTTTTAACAGAAATATTAGCTCCATGCACTCTGTACTTCAACAAAACTTCAGGTAAAATGTCAATTTGACAAAAATTTGTCATTTCAATCCAAAGCGCATAATCTTCAGCGTGCAACACATTCGGATATCTTAGTTTATACTTTTCAATAACCGATCTTCGTAAAACGACAGTTGGATGATGAAGGTAATTATTGAAAAAAAGTTTAAATCTTATGTTGGTATGACCTTGTTCAAACTTCACATCATAGTTTTCTTGAAGCCCAAGCGTCCGAACCCATGAACCCAGTACTCCCACTTTTGGATGTTTTTCTAAAAATCTGATCTGTTTCTCCAATCGTTCAGGTAAACTTATGTCATCTGCATCCATACGAGCGATGTACTTTCCATTTGCTAAATCCAAGCCTCTGTTCAAGCTGGCAATTAGCTTTAAGTTTTGTGCATTTTTTATGTAACGAATTCGATCATCATTATAGGATAAAATAATTTCCTCTGTTGAATCAGCGGATCCATCATTAATGATTAAAAATTCAAAATTTGTATAGGTTTGATTTAAAATGGACTCGATGGCTTCACGTAGGAATTTTTCACCATTGTAAACGGCCATAAGCACTGTAACCAAAGGGCTTTCAGTTGCTCTTGTCATAATTAAACTTTGCTTTTAAGTTTAAAAACGGTTTTTCAATGAAAAACCATGAAGCCAGGGCAAATACGATCGTTAGGAATAAAAAGTAAACAAATCTTAAGTAAATATTAGAGAACTCCGGGAAAATAATGACATCGATAAAAGGCCATTTTAGGTGGTTTCTTAAGCACCAATCGTGCAACCAATGATTTAATGGATACATGAAATAGTGAAAAAGATATACACCGTAACTAATTCTTCCAAAATGTTTAATTAGTGGGTTCCCGAATATAACCCTCACAAGTGAATTTGGATAGCGAATGATTGTAAAAATAAGGAGCATGGAAAGTGATCCAATGAAACTCAAATAGTCGGTATAAACTGAAAATAGTTGTAAGAGTACAAGAACTGCAAACAAACTTCCTAAAATGATCATGGCCATTTTTTCTTTTAATAAATTATTGGAGAATAAAAAAGCGAGAAGTGCACCATATCCAAAAAGGTCAATTGATCCCAGAAGGTGATAGTTCACAGGATTGATCTCAAGCGGTAAAACTTCATGATGAATTGCCATCCGGAAAATGATCCCGGTCAAAATCGTGATACTAATGAGAAGCAGAACTTTATCTGCTCTAACGAGAAAAATGAGTAAGGGCCAAATTAAATAGAACTGTTCTTCAATCGCGAGCGACCAGAAATGGATCATGTACCCGAAATTTTCCTTTGAGGAGTAAAAAAGTATATTCTGCATATAGGAAACAAAGTAAAACAATTGTCCTCTTATGTCTTGAAATCCAATTAGAACTAATAGGAATATGATGAGATAATAGATAGGGAAAATTCGCAGAACTCTACGGACCCAGAAAGTTTTCAAAGCGACTTTCCAGTTTAGATTCGTCGATACCCTTTTGTTTTGAAGTAATATCCCTGTAATCAGGAAGCCACTCAACACATAAAATAATGTAACGCCTATCAATCCATTGTTGAATGTATTCAAAGAATGATCATTGCCCAGCCAATGTTGCATTAGTACAAGCAAAACGGCATAGCCTCTTAGTCCATCAAGTGTGGGGATGTACGTCATTTCAGAAATGGCTTAACCAACTCTCAAGTAAAATTAACTCCTTTTTTTCTACAATTGCCTGTTTTTCCAGTTCGCTGTAGACTAACCTAAGGTTTTTAGCGATGGTATGTTCCGATAATGCTATTTTATTTCCCAGCTCAAAGGATAGCTGACTATTGAGGTACATCGGTACCTCCGATTCAAAATCGCGCATGTAGTTATGTGGATTGCGTTCTTGAAAAACGGTAGCTTCTGTAAAACCTAAGCGATAGCCGTGCTTCCACATTATTGGCTGAGCAACGATTCCTCTGAGGATATCCGTAAAGCGAAAAGTAACGTAAGCAGGTAAGTATAAAAGTGGAAAAAGCTCCTTTCGATACGCCGTATTTTGAGAATTGAACGGACAAATCGTTCCTTCATCTAATACAACGGGACTGCGTTTTACAAACGTACAAGGCACATCACTTACCAAACGATAAATAGCATCTACGTCTGGATCTCCGTCAGCAAGACCTTGCCAAACACCTATTTTTGCTTTACTTGTTGATCGTTGAAACGTTTTTGTGGAATTAATCAACTGTAAAGGCAATCCTCTCGGCCAAATTTTTTGTGTAGTGAAATCCGAATAAATATTATAAAAACCTTGACCTTTTTCGATGGTATCAAATGATCCTTCAAAATTCGGAAAATTCCAATTTTCGTAAGGAATGTTGTCATCATCGGTATCAATAATAACATCCGCTCCTTGCTGAATGGCATACACGTAACCCATCATCTTTCTTCCGTAATGGTTATATGGAAGTAAATCGGCAAATTCGTGGTTGAGGATTTTTTGCTCATCAACACCTAGATAAGTAACATTGGGACAGTTCCAATTTTTTGGTGTTTTTAAATCACCTACAACGATTAGATTGTAATCTGAAAGTCCAGCAAATTTTTCAACCGCAAGCGTCGGTTCAAAAATTGAGGTTATGACTATGAATTTTTTCATTTTGAAGTTGATTTTAACCACCACTTGGAAGCAGATTTTGCACCTTCTGTGATGGATATTTTAAACGTATAATCCGTGTTGGGTTTTGGAATAAAATCTGTTTGATACAATTCCAATTCAAAGGAGTTCGGATAAACCTTTGGAAGAGTGACTGTTCTTTTTGGATTCAAGTAAGCATCATAATTGATCAATCCGTAGTTCATTGCTTTCAATTTGTACAAAGCTCTTTTATAGAATTTGAGATTCTTTACTTTACGAGGAATTAGACCTATAGTGATACGAAATAAATCAATTAATTTTCTTTTAAGGCTTGGACGACGAAGTTCATCCCCATCAATACTATTCATAAGTTCAATTTCTTCCCATGGAATTGTTTGAGTGGTTGCTTGATCTATCGTGATGTTTATTCCATGTTTATCGTAATAATCACTCCACGTAACCCGTTCCGGGTTTATTCCATAAATCAATTGTGGTGATGATGCATCCATATTATGAATAGTATGTTCTATTAATCCTACCAAGTCATCTACATGAATCGCATGACACAATGAATTAGCCACTTTTGGCAGCACTACTGTTTTTCCTTGTGTGCGGATAAACGCCAATTTTGACCAATGCAAATAAGGTCCATATACGATTCCGGCGCGAATGATGCTAAGATTCATTTTATCTTTGTATCCGAGCGCCAATTTTTCATTCTCGATTTTCGCACGCGTGTACCAATCATCCTCCGTTGAATAAAGGAACGGGTTCTTTTCAATCGCATTTGTAATTCTTGGAGGCAAAACAGCTACACTGCTTAATTCAATAAATTTCCTAACTCCATTTGCATAAGCCACTTCCAAAAGATTCCCGATTGCCTCCTTGTTTTTTTGCACAGATTCGTCTTCAGACGCGTATTCTTTCTTATCAATCGCACAATTTACAATGCAATCGATGCCATTTAACAAAGTATATAGATTGTCCTTATCCAATAAGTCAATGGAAGAAAAATTAATATTTTCAAAGCGACTCAAACGCAATCCCAAATTTCTAGAAAAGAATTTAACATCGTAATTGTTTTGAAGTAGGTGAATGGCTAGACGTGAACCTATTTCTCCTGAACTTCCAATTATTGCAATTTTCATTATTTTGGTTTTAGTGCCCCCAGGCGAGGCTCAATGGTTTTCTATTTTTATAACAATCGTTGATAACCTGCGAAACTTGAATCGCTTGATGAACATTTGAAATTAATGGGCTTTGTCCATTCAAGCGATCTAAAAATTCCTTCCACTGCGAAATTGCAGGTAGTTCCCTGAACTTGTAAGAAGTAGTTTCAACTGTTTTGCGTTGAATGTCTTTAGTTAAATTGATATTTTGAGACTGGAAATTTAATTCGATGATTTCAAGTTGGTTCGGATTATTGAAAGCCATTACTACAATTGCTTTTTCAAAATGGACTTGAATAAAATTGCCCATAAAATTAGTCCAACTTAAATCAATTTGAATCGGAGTTCCATTCTTTTCTTTTAAGTTGACAGTAGCATTGATTTCAATTCCGCCCATGCTATCGTCAGCATATTCAATCAAATCCACCTCATCGAACCAAAAAAAGCAATGGTCTATAAAATGTGAACCATAATCCATGGTGATTCCTCCGCCACTCAATTTTTTATCCGTAATGGAAATTGGCAAATCATTTTTTGCGGGCCAACCACCTTTCATATTGACATAATTTACCTTGCCAAATACCTCTAACTTGATGAGATTTCTGATGTAATTTGACGCATTGGAAAACCTACGGTAGTAGCCAACTTGAATGATTTTGGAATACTCTGTAATATTTTTTATCAATTCTTCATTTTGGTGATTAATATTGGTCAAAATGGGTTTTTCACAAAAAATATGGATGTTCTTCTCCATCAGTAATGCCAAAGTTTCCGCATGAAAAGCCGAAGGATTTGAAATTAGGGCTAAGTCAATGTTTTTAAAATCAACTTCTAAAAGAGTCGTATGATAGTTAACATTTCCCAGATCCTCTTTAGCGATGAAAAGATCATAATTGCGTTTATTCGGTTCTACGATTGTTATGATTTCACCACCTGTTTGTTTGATTATGGGGTAGTGAAAAGAAGTAAAGATATTTCCACAACCGATAACTAGTATTTTTTTGGTTTGCATAACTGCCTTCTGAATTATATTTTGTCAATGGAAACTTTCGATAATTTAACCGGGTGAATGTATAAATCTGATTCTTCGAATAGATCTGATACGTTATTAAAATTTAATTCATTGATTTTTTTGAACACTATTTTAGCTTTTTCCCGGTCTACTGAGTAATCCACACGTTCAGCTGACTTGTAGAAATCTATGGGTAAAATCCCTTTTTGACTTAGGTCGTTTTCCGTTCTTATCTTGTCAAAGCTCAACAAAACAGTTGTTGGAATTGCAAATTCAACCCATAAACGAATATCCCTGAATGTTTCAAGCATAGTAACTACTTCATCCATTTTCTGAGTTGGTAACACAAAAAGATCTGCGTATCCTGCTACTATTGGGTAAGGAGGGTTCCGTTTGTTTTGCAAAAAAAGTGACACAAGGTTTCTAAATCTATTTTTCACGTGCTTGTAGCGGTAGTTGCCGTAATATCCTTTGAGGTTCTTGATTGATAATTTCCGAAAATGAAATCCGTGTTGTTTCAATTTATTCAAAGCGTCTGAATAAGAAGGAAGCGCTTTTCTCCAGTCTAATGCATGATGCTTTAAGTATTTCCGTTGATAAAATGAATTCCAAGCGGGCATTAAGTTGGCGTATTCCAAAGGTAAATCGCTAATAGCACCCCAATACCAGGGAAGAAATGCCATACCTGACTCCAAATTCAATGTTGAATTAATGTTTTTCTCGCTGATCGTTGGATGAAGAAGCAAGTCATCGCCGACAAAAACAAATTGTTCAAAACCCTTATTTTTTAGTTGGCACCAAGCGGTGATAACATGCGCTTGGAAATAAAAAGATTTTTCATAGACCGGAATTACATTTTGAATATCCCCGTCATAGAAAGGTACTAAATGATAAATGTTATCAAACCTATTCCGATAAAACTTTTCTAGTTTTGGAATATTGGCATCAAAACGATGGTTGTAGATAATTATCAAACAAGTTTTCATGGAACAATAAATAGATCATGATCTTTTCATGTAAGCGACTATTTTCCATGATTCGCTTATTTTAATCATATTTTTTTCACAAATGAATTTTAAAAAACCAACATCTTCCCAACTTTGATGATCATCGAGTAAAACAATCCCATTTGGCTCAAGTAACTCAATACAAAGTGCTAAGTCTTGCATGGGTACAAAATTTTCGTGAAAACCATCAATATATATGTAATTAAATTTTCTTTTTTCATTCAATAGTTTTATCAATCCATCAAAACTTATTGATTCTATGTGCTCCACATTTAATTTAAGACTCTTGTAAAGTTTAAAAGCACTGAATTTTGTATCTTGATTAATGTGAATATGATCTTCTTTTTTTGTGACACACTCAGCTCCTTCTTTGTATCCATCTTCAAAGTAAGGATCTATAGAAGTTGTGCTGAATGATTTGAAAAAATTACTAATTAAAAGACTATTTAAAGACATTGAAATACCCTGTGCCGATCCAATTTCTAGATAGTTCACATGATTTAAATTCTGTTTTTTTAGAGCTTCAATGCAATCCTCGAAATTCTTAAGAACTTCTGTTCTCAGGGCGTCACTATAATAATTCCAATTATTACCATATATTTCAACTGCTTTCGATTTGACTTCCTCAGCTCCAGAAAGTGTAATTTCAGAAAGGACTAATGGTTTATCATTGTTAGTGTAAGATTTTGCATGAAATTTTTTTTCTTCGGCATTAATTTTTGCCTGAACACGTTTTAATGTCTTACTGTATTTTAGTTTAAGAAAAAATTTTAAAAGAAAAGTATTCATAAATAATTATTTAAGATGTGAATTCCAATCAAGTAAAGGTGCTATTTTCCCTGGCCTTGAGTGAGTATAAAAATTAGATTCAGACATTTTTCCTTGAATTCGAAAATTAATGAATTCTAATTCATGTTCGTTTAAATCTTTAATATGATATAAGTCAATTCTTGGGTGTAAAGTATATTCACCTTCATTGAGCAGATTTCGTGGTATTATAGTTTCGATTTTAACTTCTTTATTTATAGCATGGGCTATTTTGTGATTTATATCTGTATTAAAACTGAAAAATAAAGTCTCACCATTTGAATCCTTTAATTCAAAACCTATCCTTAGGTTAGGATCATTTTTATTTATAACACCCTCAATAATTAAACGAATATCATCTGAAGGAGTAAATATGTTATGTTCAACTTTTTTTTGTTTGTTGTTTGTCAGATAAACTTGTTCAAGGTCAAATAATTCTGTATTGTATTTTTTGTAATGTATTAACTCATACTTTTTAGAACTATAGTTTGATGATATGTATTCATTTAAAGTTGACCTCACGTTTTTTTGGCTTTCTATACATTTCCCTTTATCGATCCAAATAATAGAATTACAAAGATTTTCTATTGACGGCAAATTATGACTCACATAAAGTACCGTTCTTCCTTCGCCTGAAACATCTTTCATTTTGCCCAAACACTTTTTTTGAAATTCGGCATCGCCAACAGCTAGTACTTCATCAACTATAAGGATTTCGGGTTCCAGGTGAGCAGCAACTGCAAAAGCTAAACGAACATACATACCAGAAGAGTATCTTTTAACAGGTGTATCGATGTATTTTTCAACTCCCGAGAAAGCCACAATTTCATCAAATTTAGAGCGTATTTCGTTTTTGGTCATTCCAAGTATGGCACCGTTCAAGAAGATGTTTTCTCTACCGGTTAGTTCAGGGTGAAAACCTGTGCCAACCTCTAAAAGAGAGGCAATTCTACCTTTTACTTTTATGTTCCCCTTTGTCGGAGATGTCACCTTAGAAAGAATTTTCAATAAGGTACTTTTGCCTGCACCGTTCCTGCCAATAATTCCCAATACTTCGCCTTGTTTTACCGAGAAATTGATGTCTTGCAAAGCCCACACATAGTCGTTGCTTGAGTTATCTTCTCGGTTGTTCACACCCGTAATTTTCTCATACGGATCTTCTTTTCCGCGCACGGTATGCCACCAGCGGTTTAAGTCATGAGCAATAGAGCCCGTACTTACTTGTCCGAGTCGGTACTGTTTAAAAAGATTTTCTACCTTGATTACTTCCATTACGCTTTTTCCATTCTCAAATAAAACGCCACTCTACACTGTATCCATGAAACTTTTCTCGACTTGGTTAAAAATAACAATTCCCAAAAACAAGACACCAAAACTAAACAGGCTCGTGTAAACTAAACCGTTCCAATCGAAAGTTCCAATGCTGAAAAACGCATACCGGAAGCTTTCCATAATAGGTGTCAACGGGTTCATGCTAATGACATCGTGTAATTTTCCACCTGTGTAACTCAACGGATAGATAATGGGTGTTGCGTACATTAAGAGCTGAATACCAAATGTCAACAAGAAAGTTAAATCGCGGTATTTGGTGGTGAGTGCGGAGAAGATAATCCCTAAGCCTAGGCCCATCACTGCCATGAGTAGGATCAAATACGGCAAGATCAAAATGTAAAGATTCACGTTAACAACGATGTCTTTGGTAAGTAGCTGATATCCCATAATTACTAAAAACAACAACAATTGTATACCCAGTTTAATGAGGTTCGATATTACAATGGAAATTGGTGTTGCCAAGCGCGGAAAATAGACTTTTCCGAATATACCGGCATTTGCAACGAAGGTGTTAGATGTTTTACTGAAACAATCGGAAAAGTAGTTCCAAAGGGTTATACCAGACAAATAAAACAAGATTGGATCCATACCTTCAGTAGGGATTTTTGCAATCTGGTTGAAGACAACGAAAAAGATAAGAGTTGTAAATAAAGGTTGAATGAATAGCCACAGTGGGCCAAGAACAGTTTGCTTATAAACGGAAACAAAATCTCTTCTAACAAAAAGCAGAATCAAATCCCGGTATCGCCACAATTCCTTCAAGTTAATATCAAACAAGGAACGTTTAGGCGAGATTATTTCAGTCCATTTATCATCCATAATTGTTCAATCTTAAAATCTTTTCATATTTGTTGAGGTAGGGTAGCAGTAGTGATTAACAAGTACTCTTTGAAATCTGAGGGGTTAAAGTTAAAACCTTTGATAAGAATTACTCGATTCTAGCATAAAATCTTTAAAATTAATTTTTCACTAGTCATAATCTCTTTGATGGTGGCTAGTTTATTCAAGTATAAACAAACATACGTTTTTTAAATAGTCTTATTTTAAGTTATATTTGTTTTGATTTCTTTTGGGAATTAAAATTTTTTCAGGATGTTTATAATTACGCGTTGTGTGAAACGTTGCTTTCGTCTAGTTACAATAATTTTCTTTCTTGTTATAGAATCTCAATCACTTTTGGCTCAAGAGGTTATTAGCAACTTTCCAAAGCATAATCACGTCACCAAGGATTCTTTAATCTTGTTTCAAGCAAAAAATGTACTTGAAGCAACGAGCTACCGCTTTCAAATTTCAAGCTCGATATCCTTTTCTGTATTAGTAATTGATACGTTGGTCAACAGCAATGCTGTTAGTCTCGATATTGGTTCTTCAAATCAAACGCATTTCTGGAGAGCTAAAGCGTATTTATCAAACGATTCAACCGAATGGTCTCAGGCCTACAGATTGACTGTTTTTTCTCCAAAAAACATTGACAATTCCGTTCTATGGTTTTCCTCTGCATCAGTCAGTCAAGCAAATAATACTCCGGTAAGTACTTTATTAGATCTTTCAGGAAACGGTTACAATGCCACCCAATCCACAACTTCTCTTCAACCCACTTTCAAAACACTTGGAGGTTTCAGAAATTTACCGTTTATAGATTTTAACGGTACTGATGGAATGCAAACACTTGTGGACAATTCGATAATACGAAACGATAGTACCTTATCATTTGTTTCTTTACAATTGAATCGAAATCAAAGTTATGGTGCTCTTTACTTTTTAGGAAATAGCGGTTCTTTTAATCCTCAATATGCGGCAAGAACTGCAGGTAGCAGTTATAATAATGGGGCATTTCGATTTTTAGGATACAATGGAACGGTTTTTACGTTTGATTTACAGACTCCGAATAATATTTACCGTATTATTTCAGGCCAAAATGGGCTCACTCAATCTAGATTGTTCTCCAATGGTGTGCAAGTTGCTGTTTCTGGATCGTCTATAGTTCCTGTTGCTTCAGGAGCAACTCTAAGAATTGGATGTAATCAAGATAATTTAGACAATTACAATGGTGCACTCCATGAGTTTGTTTTATATAAGAATACAATTGATACATCAGTCCTTAGAAATACAGAACGTTTAATAGATGCGATGTATGTTCCGAAGCCTAATTTGGGCAATAATATCACTCAAATAAATGGGCTATGTGATTCAACTGTTGTGCTTAATCCAGGTGCTGGTTATTCGAGTTACCTTTGGTCAACAGGAGCAACTTCTCCAACATTAACGGTTAATCAGTTTGGTACATATTCAGTCCTAACAACAGATAATTTTGGTTATGTTTTCACTGATAAAATAGAGTTCAGACCAAATGTTGTATTCAAATACCCGAGTTCTACGAATATTTGCCTTGGAAGTGGAATTGTTTGGAATACACAAATCAGCAATTACAGTGTAGTTTGGTCGGACGGTTTTGTTGGTGCAACTCGTTCAATCACAGCGCCTGGAAGTTATTTTTACGATATCGTTGACGCAAATCTCTGTTCGGTCCGAAGTGATACCCTACTTTTCACCATCGACAACTACCCATCCACCGCCAACCTTGGTCCTGACACCAGCCTGTGTTCAGGAAACCTCATAGCCTTGCAAAGTGGGGCAGGTGAGACAGTTTCATATGCTTGGCCAAATGGCTCAACAGGTAACCAATACGCAGTAGATACCACGGGCAATTACTTTGTTCAATCTGTAAACGTGAACGGCTGTGTGGCAAGAGATACCGTGCACATCAACGTAATTGGCGTAGCGCCAATAGCGGCGTTTGCAACAGCCAATGTATGTGAAGGTACCAACGCTGTGTTCACGGATAATAGCGTTCCTGTAGGTGCTGCTCCAATAGATGGCTGGGCATGGGATTTCGGAGATACGACGTCTGCATCTACGCAATCACCAACACATACCTATGCCGCACCGGGAACCTACATTGTGGAGTTGTTTGTGCAATCTGTAGGTGGTTGTGGTGCCTATGCCTATGATACACTTGAAGTATTGGCTACTCCGGATGCCGCCTACACTTTTACAGGGCATTGTGCAGATCAGGAGGTGGAATTCACGGATGCTTCACAGGCTGGTAGCGCACCTGTTACTGTTTATGCATGGAATTTTGGCATTCCGGCAACAGGCTCCTATAATTTTTCAAATATTCCCATTCCCAATCGCATTTACGATGACGTAGGTACGTATAATGTGAAACTGGTGGTCACAGATGACAATGGGTGTAAGGACAGTATCACGCAAACGGTGCAGATCGATCCTTCGCCCGTACCAAATTTTGTGTTTGAAAGTACGTGCCAGGGGAGCCCGATTCAGTTTTTAAACACCTCGAATACACAACCTTCTTCCACGTATCTATGGGATTTTGGGGATAACACTTCGTCGATCCTTATCAATCCGCAGCACACCTATCCGGATTATGGCATCAACCAGGTGACGCTGGCAGTAACCAATTTGTTTGACTGCAGCACAAGTATAACGAAAGAGGTGGAGGTGTTTGCCTTCCCGCTTCCTTCCCTCGAACTCGGTGCTGCTTGCATGGATTCCTACGTAACGCTCGAAAACACATCTCAAGTTCCGCTTGGTGCCATCGATTCAACGATTTGGGTCATCAACCAGACGGATACGCTTTACGGACTCAACAGCGCGTGGATGGTGAATAGCCTCGGCCAGCAGCAGGTGCAGTTGTTTACGTGGTCAGAGGAAGGGTGCGCAGGCCAAACGAGCCAGTTCTTTGATGTGAATCAACAGTTCAATGCATCGTTTTCCACCTATCCGGGAATCATTGCAGCAGGTCAGCCTTTTGCTTTTGAAAACACGTCCAATCCGGGTTCCATCGCCGTCTGGACTTTCGGTGACGGTGGGTTCTCAACAGATTTTTCACCCATTCACACGTACGAAAGCTCCTGGACGGATTCCACAGTAGAGGTGATGTTGATCGCCCTGAATACCTCCGGATGTGCGGATACAAGCGTCCAGCAGGTGTTGATTCGTCGCGCCGCCATTGATCTGGAGATCAGTAACCTATTTTTGCAAAAGAATGATGCATGGTACACCATGGGCGTAAAACTGGAAAACAAAGGTACGGTAGATCTGACAGAGGCTGACCTCTTGGTAGAAACTCCTAAAGGATTGTTGTTCAATGAGACATGGAACGGTACCTTGAAGCCAACGGAAGATTCTATTTATGTATTCAGTGCCATGCCGACGTCTATTTTTACGGATCAGGATGCCATAGAATCCTACGTCTGCGTAAGCGGCCAGGCACATGACCTTTACGGAACACTGGAAACGTACCTCGACAACAATAAAGTGTGCAGAAATGTGGAGGGCGAATCTATCGTGCTTTTACCTGTTTTCCCGAACCCTATCTACAAAGATTTCTTGGTACGGATCTATCTCACAAATGCAGCAGAGGTATTCCTTTCCTTAGATGACGATCGTGGACGAGCTGCTCAAACCATGGAAACGGGAGCCACGCTTCAGCCGGGTTACTATGAATATGCTGTTGATACGGATAAACTTGCCGAAGGGACTTATTTCATTAACCTCCGGTCAGGCGATGAAACGAAGTCGTTTAAGTTGGCAGTGGTGAAGTAGTGGGCTTGGGCGCCGTCAGCTCTCGATACGCTTCGCACTCGATCTGACGGCTCCTATTACTGTCAGACCGCCACGCCCTGAGTTTATCGAAGGGAGTGATTTGACGCAGTCAAATCGTGCCGAGGGATGACTCCCCCGCCGTTCATCTCTTTGCACAATAGCCACCGTCTGTTCGAGTGCGCGCAGCGCGTATCGAGAACAGGTGGCTGCCACTCGATCTGACGGCGAATGTTCGAATTCTCAAATCATCAAATTCTCAAATCATTCTACACTCAAACTCTCCTTCTCCTTCTCCTTCTCTGTTCTCAAATGCCCTGTAAGCACCAGTACCAGAAATGGCAATACCGGCGCTTTGAAC
>Ga0172373_10003414_pt1 | contig 23274 bp, 20 predicted proteins | sample Lak10m_2_FD_114546 | JGI IMG/M metagenome (GOLD analysis project Ga0172373, IMG submission 114546) | Freshwater microbial communities from Kabuno Bay, South-Kivu, Congo - kab_092012_10m | ecosystem: Environmental > Aquatic > Freshwater > Lake | place: Democratic Republic of the Congo...
CATTGTGATTGCCCTATCCCCGTATCATGTCTATCTGTGAATGGATGGTTGATTTTTACTTGGTAATATTTTTTGAAATGATCGGTGAAGGCAGTATAACAGAAATCCCAAATCAGCATGTACAAACCCGAAGCCCGTCCCCGTCCAATGCTGAACAAGTGAGTTTGCAAATAGCCTCGAAAGTTGCGGTGTTATCGTGTACACTAGGCGCGTATTGTGAACTGGAACTGGAGGCGCTCCCCCTTATGGCTACTGATGCGCGGACATGGTTTTACACCACGCCCGAACCCCGCCCGTACTTCATTGAAGAGCGAGTGAACCATACCCTGTGGAAAAATCGCTTGCAGGGTCTGTCTATGATTTGCACGCGCTACACCACGCCGATCCAGATGGAAGGTTCGTGGAACGGGATGCCAGTGCAGTTCGAGTTCCAACCGGGCAAATGGTTTGTGCTGCGTGCAGGCCGCGAAGTGAAAGAACTGATCGGCGTAATGCGGCAAATCCTGATGATGAAGCCGGCCTTCTGCTACATTGATCCCAACGGCCTGTTCTGCGCCGAGTATCACACTGATAACTGGGTAGAACGCTTCAAGGAAATTCAGGGCGATCCGGCTTACCAATCGCTGCGGCGGCTGCGTAAGGACTGAACCCGCCCCGACGGGCTTCCAGCGGGGGCTGCACGCCCCCGTTTTGATTCTCACGCCCGTGCGGCGCGTATCCTGTGCGGTGGGTGAGCGTTGATTGCCCGCAACAGTGACTGTGATACCATGTCGGGCATTCCGAACACAAAGCGATGGAGTAAGAGCGCGTGATGAAACGCACCATAACCCTGATGGCGGCGCTGCTGCTGTGGATGTTGACCATTCCGGTTGCCGCGCAGGATGCAACCACTAGCGAGACGCAGCCCGTCTTCGAGCCGCCTGAATGCACCTATACGCCCGACCAGCCCACCTCGCAAGCCTGCCTCGACCTGATGGCAGCCAGCCCCGAACCGGATTTCGAGCGCGTGCAGCAAGACGGTGCCACCCTCAGCCTGTATAGCTTCTGGCGCGTGGGGCCGGATGCCATCAACAAGTACGATGCCCCCGGCGGGAACGTCACCAGCCAGATTCCGCCGGGGTTCAACTTCGTGACCGCGATTGACACCAGCAACCCCGACTGGATTCAGATTCAGGGCGGCGAATGGGTGTCTCGTGGGGACGCGAAATATGTCGAGCCGTCGTATTTCACCGGCGCGCTGCTGCCGCCCACATGGAACCAGCCGTTCGCGTGGGTGCTGGATACCACCCGCATCTATGCGTCGCTGCGCCCCGGCGAGGAAGGCAGCGCCGAAAGCGGCTATGTGACCGAACGCTACGACATGGTGAACATTTTTGCCGAAGCCTACGACTCGGAAGGCTGGCGCTGGTACATGATCGGCACGAACCAGTGGTTGAAGCAGACGTTCGTCGCCAAGATTCAGCCCGCCCCGCAGCCGCTAGGCATCGAAGGGCGCTGGGTGGCGGTGGATTTATACGAGCAAACCCTGATCGCCTATGAAGACGGCACGCCGGTATTCGCCACGCTCATCGCCAGCGGCCTTGATGGGGCAGAAACCAACGAAGGGCGCTTCAAAATCTGGGCGCGGATGCCCAATGACCGCATGAGTGGCGCGGCGGGTGCGCCAGACGCTTATGATCTGCAAAGCGTCCCATGGGTGATGTACTTCGATGACTCGATCAGCTTGCATGGGGCGTACTGGCACGATTTGTTCGGCTACCGCCGCAGTCACGGCTGTGTGAACATGAGCGTGAGCGATGCCCGCTGGCTGTTCGAGTGGACGGAAGGCGGCACCCCGAACCTGAACGGCGAGATTGAGAACACGGTATTTGTGTTCAGTTCGGGCGTGTACGGCGAACCGCCGCAAGCCGCCAGCAGCTAAAATCCCTCTCCAGCATTCGCATCTGCACGCAAAGCACGGCATCGAACGATGACCGTGCTTTTTCTTTACCGTTTGTGCGCACAAAACCTTTTACGATGGGATTACAATTCGATAACACGACTGTGCGATTCTGAGGTCATTGGATGAGCCGCTATAAGGAATGAGGATGAACCGCAAATTGCATGTAGGACTGCTGGTGCTGGTGTTGATCGTCAGTCTGTCGGTGATGATCGGGAGCGTCACCGCGCAGCGCCCCGGAGGGGGTGGAGCGCGTCCCACCCGCCCCGGATCACAACAGGGAGGTGATGGTGCTTTGGCGCTGACTCTGACTGCGCTTCCCAATACTGGCGAATTGGCAGCCACGCTGACCGCGCTCCCCAACGCTGGCGATCTGGCGGCCACCCTGACCGCCTTCCCCACCCCTGCCGCCGTCGGCACGCTCTCGGCGCTGCTAACCAGCATGCCACAGGGAACGCTCGTTGCCCCTACCTCCTCGGCGGAAGCGGCCGCTGCGATGGCAGATTTCGCCAACCTGTATCTGGGATTCAGCCCCAACTATTTATACGCCGGGGTGCAAAACGCAAGCAGCAGCGCCGACGTGCCGGAGAACGCGAAAGCCGCGATCAGCGCCATCCTCGCGCAGCTTCCGGCAGACATGCAAGCCTACCTGACGAACTTCAGCGACGGTAGCGGGCTGGTCTACGGCGGGCTGTATCAGGACGGCAGCAGCGTGATGGGAGTCGCCAACTGCGCCGCCAACCCCAACTGCACCGTCAGTGCCGAGTCACTTCAGCTATACCTGACCACCAGCGCCGCCGGACTCTACACCCTGTACGCGAACACCGGCGTGAACAATGCCACCGACGCGCTGAATCTGCTGGTGAGCGTGTATCCCAAACTGGGCAGCGTGGGACTGTCGCCCGCCATCACGGAATCCGGTTATGCGTTCGAGGTCACATCGGTGGATAGCAGCGTGCAAAACCAGTCGGTGCAGGCTTCCGCCATCGTCTACTACGCCGGGGTCATCCCGGCGGGCAACCTGAGCCTGACGTATGCCCTTGTGGGCGTGGGCGCGGGTTATACGCAAATCGGCGGCTAAAACATCCCCTAGCCCCCTCAGCCGTTCAATGGCTGAGGGGACTCACACTCACAACAAGTGTGCCGGGTCAATCAAGCGTCCGGCGTATCCTGCGGCTGTGTGCCTTTCACGCTCAAGCCGCCGTCTACTGTGTAGTTCGCGCCGGTCACGAAGCTGGACTCGTCCGAAGCGAGGAACACAAACACGCTGGCGACTTCATCAATTTTGCCCACGCGCCCGATGGGGTGCATTTCATCAAACTCTTGGCGAATCTTTTCGGGGTGCGACTGCGCCGCCACAAAAGCATGGAGCATGGGCGAGTCAATCGTGCCGGGGGACACCACGTTCACGCGGATTCCCATCCGTGCATAATCGGTGGACATCGCCCGCGCCAGCGCCGCCAGCCCACCTTTGGTCATCGAATAGGCCGTAATTCCCGGCAAGCCAAGCAGGCCGGTCACGCTGGACATGTGAATAATGCTACCCGTTCCGACGCGCAGCATACCGGGAATCACGGCGCGGCTGACCAGAAACGTCCCGCGCAGATTCACCGCCACGCAGCGGTCAAAATCCGCCACGCTGGTTTCGTGCAAGCGGCCTGACGGCATCACCGCCGCGTTATTGACCAGCACCGTGATGTCGCCATAAGCGCGGGACAGTTCATCCACCGCCGCCTGTACCTGCTCCTCGCGGCTGATGTCGCAAGGCAGCGCCAGCGCCTCACCGCCCTGTGCGCGAATTTCATCCACCACCTGCTGACACGGGGCGGGCAGAAGGTCGAGTACGCCCACTTTCGCGCCTTCCCGTGCGAAACGCAGCGCAATCCCGCGCCCGATTCCCCCGCCCGATCCTGTGACCAGCGCCACTTTGCCTTGCAGCCGTTTCATGCGTTGTTTCCCTTTCGTGTGTCAGATTCGATGCCCGTGTCCTACGATGATAAGCGAAATCCCATCAAAGCGGCTACCGATGAGATAAACAATGGTTATCCCGTTTCGGCGCGAGGGCGGCTACAATGGGGCATGTTTAGGGGGATGTTTTTTAGGAGGCTGAACATGCGCTTTTTGATGGCTTCGTGGGTGCTGCTGGCGGCGCTGCTGGCGGCTTTCGCACCTTCGGGTTTCGCCCGCGCTCAATCCAAAGATGCGCTGGCGGGGACAGAATGGCAGATGACCACGTTGGAGCAAACGGATGCGGTTGCAGGTAGCACGGTTACGCTGACGTTCGGCACTGATGGCACGGTATCGGGATCGAGCGGATGCAACACTTACGGCAGCAAGTACACACTGGATGGCAGTAGCCTGACGTTTGACACCGTGTTTAGCACCCGCCGCGCCTGCGAAGATCAGGTGGCGATGGCGCAGGAAGCCGCCTATCTGCGCGTGCTGGAGGATACCCGCAGCTACGAAAGTAGCGCCGACCTGCTGACGCTGACCACCAGCGATGGACAGCAGGTGGTGTTTGCGCCGCCGGCAGTGGTAGAAGCGGCCAGCGCCGCCGGGGAAGAACTGAACTACGACGAGATTACGCAGTCCCGCGCCGAAGATGGCGGGTTTGTGCTGGGCAACCCGGACGCGGTGCTGACGGTTGTCGAGTTCGCAGATTTCACCTGCCCGCATTGTCAGGATTACCACGAGGACATTCGGCATTTCATCCGCGAGTATGTCGCCACCGGCAAAGCCAAATTTGAATATCGCATGATTCGCGCCACCGGCAACCCGAACGGCGATCTGGCCGCGCAACTGGCGGAATGCGCCGAAACACTGCGCCCCGGCTCGTTCTGGAAAGCACAGGACAAGATTTTCGCGCTGTCCGGCGCCGGATTGTACGATACGCTCACCGCCGAGGTTGCCGGATTGATCGAAGTGAAAGCGGACGATCTGACGGCCTGTACCGAAACCGCCACGCAGTTGCAGATCGACTCGCAAGTCGCCGTGAATGCCGGCGTCACGGGAACGCCTGCGATCATGGTGCGAATCAACGGGGGCGATTTACAGTGGATTAGCGTCAGCGGGGAACTCCTGAACGCAGGCGGCATCCCGTTTGATTATCTGGCGCAACTTGTAGAATACGTGCTGGCAAACCCCTAACCCGCACCTTCACAACCGGATGGGCAGGGATTCTTGCCCATCCGTTGACCTTCATTCCCCGCCTTTGAAACCCGTACTTAACGATAAAATTGCCATCCCGAATCCGTGCGCCGTTAGGAAACGGAACTGGCCTGTTATTCGTCTTTTACAGCGCCGAGCGCATCAGCATCCTGACGGGTGCGCGGTGGCAATGGGTCAGCAACGTTTCTGTGCCGGTGCAGAAACGCTGCGGCAGGCAACCGATGGCAGCACGGCGGGTCAGGGGGTGGGGATTCTCAGCAGCGAGTGATTTCCACCCTGCCACACCGCCTATGCGCTACCCTATAATGAACGCGGGTTCCGGTTGGCTGGATGATCGCTCCCCGTTTCGGCGGGGGGAGGAAAGTCCGCCCTCCACAGAGCGCGGTGCTGCCTAACGGGCAGGCGGGGAAACCCGACGGAAAGCGCAACAGAGAAGTAGATTGCCTTGCGTGAGCAGGGCGAGGGTGAAACGGCGGTGTAAAAGACCACCGGCGCGGGCAGTGATGTTCGCGGCTAGGCAAGCCCCACCGGGAGCAAAGCCGAGCAGGTGCATTGGGGCGGCTCGTCCCGCAAAAAGCACCGGGTTGGCTGCTTGACCCTGCTGGTGACAGCAGTGGCAGATAGATGATCGTCCACGACAGAAGGCGGCTTACAGGCTGGCCGGAACCCCCTTTTGTGCAACGTTGGCGGGTATGCCTACCCCTCATCCCGCACCGCCCTCGCGCATTTGCTTGACAACATAGAACACCAGTGCTAACCTGAATCCAACCTAGACGGGAGGGCTGTGGTGTCGCTGGAATTCAATAAGCTGGTCGAGCAGGTTGAGAAGTTCGGGCGCATGGCGGGCAAGTTCAATTTCGATGTGGGCGACCTCTTGCAGGTGGCGCTGGAACGGCTGGCGGCGGCGGGCGATCTGGACGCGGTGCATCAGCGCATCGAACTGGTGCGCGGCCCGGATGTCAGCGGCTATCGCGGCGCGGCCCCGCTGGATGCCCCGTTTCACGAGCCGGTCAACACCATCGGCGCACGCCCCACCACGCCTGATACCGCAACGGTCATCGCCGGAGACGGGTCGCAAATCTACCCGGATGAGAAGTGGCGGCTGCCGTATTACCTGACCAACATCGGCATCTACACCTATTTTCACGGCGACAACCGCATCCCCACGCAGGCCACACTGCCCAAGCTGGTCTTTCATCCTGACCATGTGCGCGACAAGAGCAAGCGCGTGCTGCCGAGTAAGGCGATTGACTGCCTGCGAACCGTGCGCGAGATGGAAGAACTGGCGCGTTGCGCGTGGGAACTGCGCGACGATGCCCGCCCGCTGATCGTCCTGTACGACAATCACCTGCTGTTCTGGGTGAACAGCGATGTCCCCGGTCATGCCGAACTGTCGCGCCGCTACCTGAGCGCACTGGTACGCCTGAACGATGCCGGGGCGCTGCTGGCCGGCTATGTGAGTCAGCCCACGCGCAGCCGCCTCGTCATCCGCCTGCTGCACCTGCTCAGTTTGAGCGACGACGAGGTGCGCACCACCGAGCTTGGCTCTGGCGATCTGGAAGGGCTGCGCGATATTGACATCTTCCGTCACGTCCTTCAGCCGGGGGAACGTTCGGCGCTGATGGTGCAGAACTCCCCGCGCAACCTCGCCTACAAGCAGCGCGGCGAAAGCTACGAAGTGGCCTTCTTCTATGTGAAAGTCACCAGCGGCTATCAGGACGAAATCGCCCGCGTGGATTTGCCGGTGTGGGTCGCCCGCGACAAGGCCGCTGTGGACGCGCTGCACGGCATTCTGCTGCACCAGTGCGCGATGCAGGGGCGCAACCCCTACCCCTACGCGCTCACCCGCGCCGACGAGATTGCGGTGGTCAGCGGGCAGGACAAGCGCAAGTTGGAGGAGATGATCCGCATGGCGTGGCGGCAGCATCAGCCCGAACTCGACCCGCTGCTGTTCTCCGCTAAGACGTGGGGCAAACAGCTGGCGCGGAGTTCCAAACGCACCCATGAGTTGTGATGCCGAAGGAGATTGACCGTGACTGATGGATATGACAATATGCTGGTGGGACGGGTGCTACGTGCCAGCACACGCGGGTTCGCCTGCGGCACGCAGAGCAACCGCGTAGACGAGCGCCACGACTTCGGCGCGTTCGTCCACACTGCCGCCGCCAACAACGAAGCGATCCGCGTGATCGGCCTGATCTACAGTGTGGAGATCAAAGATGACCTGCTGGTGAACGAACTGGTGATGGCGGAAGACCTGAACAACAGTGTGCTGATGGATCAGCGCCGCAACCGCATGGTGCCGATGGAAATCAGCGTGCTGAACATCGGCTACTTCTATGACGGTCGCCCGGTACACAACCTGCCGCCGCGCCCGCCCATGAGCCTGTCGCGGGTGGAACAGTGTACGCGGGATCAGATTGTCGCCTTCACCGAATCACAGGAGTTTTTCCCGCTAGTGCTGAATGCCGCCGAAGTCCCGTCCGATGATCTGATCGGGGCGGCCATTCGCTATGCCGCGTGGCAGCGCGATGGCGACAGCGCCCGCTATCCGTTTCAGGTAGACTGCGGGCGGGCGCTGGCGCGACTGCTGGCGCACGATCTGAAGCGCCTTGAGCATGTGCTGGCGCTCATTCGTCCCTAAAAACTAACCGTCTAAAAAGAACCCGACAGAATCCGACCACAGCAGCGGTGACAGACAAATCTCAGCCGATGGGGGTTCTGCCGGGGGCAGTTCCGCGTTGTAATCGCTGCCTGCGTCCGCTGGAAACAGGTTCTGCGGACTGTCGTTCGGCGTGTGTGGTGATTGTTCCTGCGCCATCCTAGCCTCCCCAAACCCTGTCTATTCCCATGTTCAGATACGATGTAATTTTAGCACAAAATTTCTATCCAGTCAATTTTGCGACTGATTTCACAAGAGCGTTCAGGTTCGCATCTGCCGGTGGTGTTGTGCTTATAACTTACAATACGTATGAACTCTCAAAACGGTTTAAAATGAGTGCAAATTGATGTTCCCAACTGCCCTTTTCGCCGTGTGACAAAGGATATGCTCATGCCCTTCCAGATTTATGTGGCGGACATCAGTCCCGACCTTGACTCGCTGCGCGGGGCGCTGGCTGCCCAGATCAGCGCCGCCGGAATGCAGGCGGTGTGGATGAGCGCGGAGGACAAGGCCAGCGCGGATTTATCCGAACGGGTGCGTGCCCGTATGCAGAGCGCCGACGCGGTGCTGTGCGTGGTGACGTACCGGCGCGGCTGGGAGCCGGACGCGGCGCAGGGGCGTTCGCTGGCAGAAATCGAGTTCGATCTGGCGCACGAGCAAAGCAAACCGATGGCGGTGCTTATGCCTTCGGAAGACAGTGAGTTGAGCGCGTATTTGCGGATGCGTGCCGCCGGACAAGATGAGGGCGACAAGCAGGCACAGCAGACTTTCTGGCAACGCGCCGCTGAAGGGGCACTCACCTTCCGCGACGAAGCCGATCTCTCGGCACAGGTGGCGCGGTTGCTAGGCGCATGGACGCTGGAAGCCGTCAAGCAAATCCCGAAGAACGTCAAAGACCTGTTCGAGGCGCAGTTCGGCGCTTCGCCCCTCGACACGCTGCTCTCGCGCCCCGCCTTCGAGAGAGAGGAAGCGGTGGCAACCGAAACCGCCGTGCCAGCAGCGCCCGCACCGCAAGCGCAAGCCGCCCCTGCCAGCGGGATTGATGTGGAGGCGCTGGCGGAACGGGTGGCGGAAAAGACCGCCGAACGGGTGCAAGCCCTTCAGCAGCAGCAGCAGCGCGATCTGGCGGAACAAACCCTGAAGTACAACGATGCGCTGCGCCTGAAACCGGGCGAACTGGTTTTCGGGCATCCGCGTGAAACCGCGCAATTCAAAGGCGACATCTTCATGGTGATGCCCTTCGCGGCAGAATTTGCGCCCGTGTATACCGACATCGTGAAACCGCTGGTGCTGGAGATGGGGCTGACGATCACACGCGGGGACGAGTTTCATTCGGTGCAGGGCGGCGTGATGGGGGAAGTGTGGTCGGCGCTGAACAGTTGCAAATTCGTGATCGCGGAGATCACGGGTGGCAACGACAATGTGTTTTACGAGCTTGGCATCGCCCACACGCTGAACAAACCGGCCATCCTCGTCACACAGGCTGAAGCGCCGCAGGCTGTCCCGTTCGACATCCGGCATCTGCGCTACATCAAGTATGCCAACACCATCGAGGGCAGCGCCCAGCTGCGCGAGGAACTGCGGACGGCCATCACGCGCCTGTTAGCCGACCTGAACGAAGGCTGGGGCGACCACAGCGCCTAGCGCCCCCTCATCCGGCGGCGGTGAGCAGCGCCTCCGCCAGTTCTAGCGCGTCCACCGGCCACAATTCCGGCGGACGCGGGTGTACCACCTCCGGTTGCTCTTTGGTGGGGCGACAGTTGAGGATGGCCTGCACCCACTGGTCAGGCACCGCCTCGCGCCCGTAGACCGCGCCCAGCAGCGCCCCGGCAATCGCCGCGTTGGTATCGGTATCGCCGCCGCGCCGCACTGTATCCACCACGCCTTCTTCGAGGTTCGGCGCGTGAAGCAGTTGCCAGAAAGCGTTGCCGAAGCCGATCAACACCCAACCCATATTGGTGACATAATCGGCAGGGGGCGCATCGGCGGCGGTGAGCAGCGCCGTCCGCAGGCCATCTTCCAGCGGCATCTCCCGCGCCCACGCTAACACCTGCGCGTAGAGCGCGGCGGGCGTGCAACCGCTACGCACGGCATAAGCCACCGCCATGCTGTACAGCGCCGCCGCCTGCCCGCACACCGGATGCACATGCGTGATACTCGCGTCCAGCAGCGCCCATTCTGCCACGCGGTTCGGGGGCTGATTCGCGCCGAAAATCCCCAACGGGCTGATGCGCATCAGCGACCCGTTAGACTGGCTGCTGGGGTTAGGCTGTCCGTTCAAACCGGCTAAAACCGTATTGCCCACATCGAAGGGATGAGAGGCCAGCCACCACCGGTAGGCTTCGCGGACGGCCTGCACGTCGTAGTCGCGTTCACGCACCAGCGTCCGCGCCAACATCAGTGCCATCTCGCTATCGTCGGTTGGCTGTCCGGCCAGCAAATCCCATGTGCCGCCGTTTTTCAGCAGGCGCGGGCCGTTCGGATAATCGAAGCGGATGTTCAGCGGGGATGTGAACTCCACCAGACCGCCCAACGAATCGCCGCCCAACTGTCCCAGTAAGCAACCCTGCGCCCGGTCGAGTGGTGTGGTCATACAGATGTCCTTTTCCACGGCAAACGATACAAGGCGGGAGTATAGCGCAGCGATCAGATCGTGGGGAGTTCGCGCAGGGTTTGCGTGAGCGCGTACAGCGAGTCGCACTCGCGCTGGAAATCGCCCCGGCGAACCTGCCAGTGTGGAGCGCCGCCGCTGTCGGTCACGCGCACGGTGAGGGGCACGGATTGTCCGGCATTGACCACGCAGAAGCCTTCGCGTTCTAGGGCGCGGGTCGTCCACAGGGCGGGCAGTCCGTCGCCTTCCACCGCCACGATTCCGGCAGGCTGTACGCTGCCCCGGAACGCGCCGGTATAGGCGTCAAACTGGATGCCTTCGGCGCGAAAAGCCGCCTCGAACGCGCCGCTGAGAACAAGGTCTTCCGGCGCACCCTGATGCAGCGGGCCACCCGCCGGCAGCAACCAGATGCGATCCGCCGTCCGCAGCGCGAGATCGAGATCATGGGTGGACAGCAGAATGGCGCAACCTGTCGTGCGCGTCAGCCCGCGCAGCATGGTCATGACTTCGGCGCGGCGCGGCAGATCGAGGAAAGCAGTCGGCTCGTCCAGCAATAGCAGCGCCGGTTCCTGTGCCAGCGCACGGGCGATCAGCACTTTCTGGCGTTCGCCGTCGCTGAGTTCGTTCACATCGCGTCCGGCCAATTCCACCGCGCCGACGGCGGCCAGCGCCCGCTGAATCGCCGCGTGGTCGGTTTCGGTCAGCCCGCCCAACCAGTCGGTATAGGGGTAGCGCCCCAGTGCCACCAGTTCATAGGCCGACAGGATGCCCACATCCAGCCGTTCGGTCAGCACCACCGCCAGATGACGAGCGCGTTCGGCGGGCGTGAGCGTGGTCACATCTGCGTCCATCAGTCGCACCCGTCCGGCCAGCGGCGACTGCATCCCCGCCAGCGTGCGCATGAGCGTGGATTTGCCCGCGCCGTTCGGCCCGATCAGGCAGACCAGTTCGCCCCCCCGCAGCGCGATTTGCACCTCGTTGAGGACGATACGCGGCGTCTTGCGCGGCGGCGCATAACCGACTGCGAGGCCGTCCGCCTGCAAAACCGGATGTGACAGGTTGAACGGCGCGTTCATCGCACCCGCCGCCGCAAAATTACGCTGATGACCACCGGAGCGCCTAGCAGCGCCGTGACCGCATTCAGCGGGAGGATGTGCTGGCTACCGGGAAGCTGTGCGATCAGATCGGCCACCAGCGCCAGCGTGCCGCCGAGCAAGGCGCAGGCCGGTATGAGCGAACGGTGGTCGGATGTGCCGAGGAGAGCGCGGCACAGATGCGCCACTGCCAGCCCCAGAAACCCGATTGGGCCGCAAAAGGCCGTGACCGCGCCCGCCAGCAGCGCCGTACTGCTGATGATTCCCAGACGAGCGCGGCGCAGGTTCAGCCCCATACTGCGGGCGTAGGCTTCGCCGAGCAGGAGCGCGTTCAGCGGCTTCACCAGCGCCAGCGCCAGCGCCAACCCCGCCGTCACCACCGGCGCGAAGATCGCCATTTGCGCCCACGTCACCCCGCCGAAGCTGCCCATCGTCCAGTTCAGGTACACCTGAATGCGCTGTGCGATGCTGAAGTACAGCAGCAGGCTCACCAGCGCCCCGGTGAGCGAGCTGAACATGATGCCCAGAATCAGGAGCGTCATTACGCTGCGAACGCGGGCGGCCAGCGCCAGCACCAGCGCCAGCGCCAGCGCCGATCCGATCACCGCCGCTGCGGTAATCCCCAGATCGCCGGGTAGCCCCAGCCCTGCCAGCAGCACGCCGCCGGTGGTGCCTAACGCCAGCACCACCAGCGCCACGCCGAGGCTGGCGCCGGAACTCACACCCAGCACATACGGGTCGGCCAGCGGGTTGCGGAACAGCGTTTGCATTTGCAACCCGCCCACCCCCAGCGCCGCGCCTGCGAACAGGGCGGTCAGGGCTTTGGGCAGGCGAAAATCGGTGATGATGGTTGCCCATGTGGCGCGGGTGGTTTCGCCGCCTAGCAGCGCGGTCAGCACTTCGCGCAGCGGAATCGTGACGGAACCCACCGTCAGGCTGAGGACGAACGCGGTCAGCGCCAGCCCCGCCAGCGCCAGCAGCGCCCCGCGCCGCAGCCCCACGCGGGGCCAGCGCCCGACATAGGCCGGGGCGGTGTGGGTCAGGTAAGGCGTTTGTGCGGTTTCCATCAGGTTCGCTCCGGTGTTCGGACTAGGGTTGCGATGCGGGTATCTGCTGGTAGTAGAACAGCGTGTAATCTGGCAGCAGGTCGGGATGCAGAATCGCCACCAGATCAGCGAGGATGACATCCGGGTTGGCATAGCCGGATTCGTAGTAGTCGCTGCCGCCATTTTCGTTCAAGCGGGCATTGTTGCTATACACCTGCCCGTTCTGGAATGCGGCGAATCCGGTATAACGGCTGTCCTCGGCTTCAGCATCTTTCAGGCTGCCCCAGAACTGGTTCACATTCATCCAGTAATCGGCGGCGCTGGCACGGTCAAACACGGTTTCCACATCAAGGAACAGGCTGCCGGTGCTGGTATCGTCCGCCCACAGGTAATCCGCGCCTGCGTCCGCCAACAGTTGCGCCAGATAACTCCGCCCACCGGGCATGTACCACGTCCCATCGTAGGGGGTTCCGGCGAACACAGTCGGACGCGCTGTCGCACCTGCGGTCAGCGCCTTTATCTCGGCGTAGTGGGTTTGTGTGGCCTCGAAGCGGGCGTTGGCGGCGGCTTCGGTGTTAAAGAACAGGCTGATGAACTTGCCCCATTCCGCCACCCCTAACGGTGAGGTATCCATAAAATCGCTGGCCACCACCATCGGCAAACCAGCCTGTTGCAGCACCGCGAAGTCGGTATCGTCCGCGCTGAATCGTTGGGTGAGAACCAAGTCCGGCTGAAGGTCAATCAAGCGTTCGACGTTGACTTCCTGACCGCTGTACCCGCCGCCGACTTCAGCAATCGTTCCCGCCGCCACGCCAGTGATGACCGCCGGATTGCGGGTATACAGGACGGTATCCACCGCCACCAGCACATCCATCAGTTCTTGATCGGTGAACGCGGGCAGGAAACTGGTGGACATCGCCACAGCGCGGCGTGCTGGCACCTCGATCACGCCGTCGGAAGGCACATCCGGCGCAGGCGTGCCGCACTGCACCAGCGTATAGACCAGCGGTTTTTCAGCACCCATCCAGGGGATTTGAACCGTCACCTGTTTGTAGTTGCCGAAGTATTCGACGGTGAACCCTTCAGCGGCTTGCACCGTCACTTTGTCGGGGAAATAGTCGGCCTGCGGATCGTAGGTCGTCACACAGGACTCTTGTAGGTTGCCGTCCTGCGCGGCGGCAGGAACAGCGAGGGTCAGCAGCAGCGTGGTGAACAGTATGATCCAAAACTTCATTGTCCTTCTCCTCCTCGGTCTGAAAGATGGCTCATGACTGGCCTCGACACGGGGCAGGGAGAATGGTGTATGACAAACGAAACCCCGCTCCGGCAAGGCATTCCGCACGACGAAAAACAGACCGAGAGCAGCCTGTTTCGCGCCTGAGAATAAAAAAACCCGCCGGATAGCGGGGTGCATGAATGACTCATCATGCTCGCCCCCTTTTTCCACGAAGGTAGACTGCGAGTAATGACAAAGGTGGGTCATCGGGCTTTCTCGAAAATGAGATTACCGTTGCGGGACAGCGCCGGACTTCCACCGGCTTCCCCCGTTGCTGCGCCCCTACATCCGGGTAGCGGGCGCACCTTCATCAAACCAGTACGTGATTAACGGTAGCATGTTGACTTGTGTTCTGTCAATTGCCGCCGACGCTGCGCAGGCGCGGCAGCAAACCGGAGTAGCGTTCCACCACCGGATTATTTTGCACCGCGATTCGCACCGCGCTCTGCATCCCCACCAGCACGACGGTGCGCCGTGCGCGGGTGATGGCGGTGTACAGCAGGTTGCGCTGGAGCATCATGTAATGCGCGGTATGCAGCGCCAGCACCACGAACGGGTATTCCCCGCCCTGACTGCGGTGGGTGCTGATGGCGAAAGCGTGCGTGAGCTGGTCAACCTCATCGAAATCGTACTCGATGATGCGTTCTTCCAGCAGCACTTCCAGCGTGCGCTCCTCGAAATCCATCGCCCGGATGCGCCCGATGTCCCCGTTGAACACATCTTTGTCGTAGTTGTTCTTCACCTGCATCACTTTGTCGCCCACGCGGAACAGCCGCCCGCCGATTTTGCGCTCCGCCATGCGTCCGGGCGGGTTGAGCGCCACTTGCAGCGCGGTATTCAGCGCGTCCACGCCCACCGGCCCGCGATACATGGGCGCGATCACCTGCACATCCTCCAGCGGGTTCACGCCGAACTTGGTGGGCAGGCGGTTGGCGACAATATCCACCACCAGCGCCCCGGCCTCGTTCGCATCCTCGGCGCGGAAGAAAAAGAAATCGGTGCTGCGGTTGTTCAGTTCTGGCATCAGTCCGTGATTGATGCGGTGCGCGTTGACGATAATCACGCTGTCCTCGCGCTGGCGGAAGATGGTATCCAGCCGCGTGACATGTGCCGCGCCGCTGTCAATGACATCGCGCAGCACGTTGCCCGCGCCCACGCTCGGCAGCTGATCTACATCGCCCACCAGCAACAGGTGCGAGGTGGTGCGAATGGCTTTTAGCAGGTGAAAGAACAGCATCAGGTCAATCATGGAGGCTTCGTCCACGATCACCATATCCGCGTCCAGCGGGTCATCCTCGTCATGCTCGAACTCGCCGCCTGCCGAGTAGCCCAACATGCGGTGGATGGTCGAGGCGTCGCGGTCGGTGGCTTCCGACAGGCGCTTGGCGGCGCGTCCGGTGGGGGAAGCCAGCCGCACGGTGCGGTCTTTCGCCTCCAGCGCGTGAATCACCATCTGGAGCGTGGTGGTCTTGCCGGTGCCGGGGCCGCCCGTCAGCACGCTCACTTTGCTGGTCAGGGCGGCTTGCACCGCACCCTGCTGCTGCTGCGTGAGCGCCACGTTGTTCTGCTGTGCGACTTCGCTCAGGAAGGCCGGCCAATCCGTTTTGCGCCATGTTCCCGCCATCACGGAAGGGCTTTTTGCCAGTAGTCGCAGATGTTCGGTCGCGCCCCGTTCGGCGTGGTAGAAGGCGGGCAAGTAGATGGCTTGCACGGTGCTGCCATCGGGGGCGCGAATTGATTCGGTGAACAAATCTTCCGCGAAAATAGCATGACTGAGCAGCCCGTCAATCTCGTCGGCTTTGTCCACCTTGAGCAATTCGACGGCGGTGTTGACGAGGACGGTGCGCGGCGCGTAGGTATGCCCGTCCAGCGCCAGCCGATTGAGCGCGAAGCTCAAGCCCGCCCGTAGGCGTTGCGGCGAATCCGGCGGCAACCCCAGTTTGACCGCAATCGCGTCCGCCTTGATGAAGCCGATGCCGAACACCTCGTTCGCCAGCCGGTACGGGTCTTCTTTGATCTGGCGCACTGTATCGCTGCCATACACATCGGCAATTTTCTTCGCCATCCGGCTGCTCAGGCCGTAGCCTTGCAGAAAAATGAGCGTCTGCCGTTGCGCTTGATTTTCGCTCCACGCCTGCTGAAGCGAACGGGCGAGGCTGGTCTTGAGACCGGGAACTTCCTCGATGCGGTACGGTTCGCGGTCAAGGATGTCCAGCGTTTCCAGCCCGAAATGCTTGACGATGCGCTCCGCGGTGATGGGGCCGATGCCCTTCACGATGCCGCTGCTCAAATAGTTGATGATGCCGATTTCGCTGGTGGGGACAACCGGCTCAACCATTTCGGCGCGGAATTGCAGACCGTACTTGGGGTCGTTGAACCAGTCGCCGGAAAAGTTGACGGACTCGCCCACGCCCAGTGCAGGCATCGTGCCGACAATGGTCACAGTGCCGTCACGCGCCGTCGTGCCCGGAGCCTGTTTCTTGTCCGGCGACAATTTAAGGACGGTGTAACCACTGTCCTCGTTGTAAAAGGTGATACGTTCGATGGTGCCGCTAATCGTTTCCATAAGTGCCGATTGTAGCACATCAGGGCGGGCGAGGCGTTAAGCGTCCCCTCCAAACAACCGTTATGGTCGTTCAAAATTCGACGGGATGACCCGGTTTGAAAAGGGTGATACACATCACCTCCGAACCATGACCGCACGACAGTGATTTTAGTTCATACTCATTGTAATGATCGTTGCATCGTAGCGGCTGAATACATTTTTGATTCGTTCTAGCAGCCGACAGATTGCTCCCAGAAGGGCTATTCTGTCGGCTGTTGTGTTGTGAATAGGGAGATTTCTGATGAACCGCACAAAACTAGGGTTGTGTGTTCTCGTCGGGCTGGCGGCGTTAGGCGTGCTGCCGGTATCTGCACAGGAAGTCGCTGCGCCAAAGCCCATCATCATTGATACCGATATGGCAATGGATGATTGGGTGGGCATTCTCTATTTGCTCCAGCGCACCGATATACAAGTGCTGGCAGTGACGGTCAGCGGGACAGGCGAAGCCACCTGCGACCCCGGCGTACAAAACACCATGAATCTGCTGGCGCTGGCTGGAAACCCCGATATTCCGGTGGCTTGCGGGCGCGAAACGCCGCTGAAAGGAACGAACACCTTCCCGCAGGACTGGCGCGACGCAGTTAATGTGATGTACGGGCATACGCTGGAAGCCAACCCGAATCCGCCAGTTGGCCTGACCGCCGTCGAACTGCTCCAGCAAACCCTGAGCAGCGCGACAGAGAAGGTCACGGTACTGGCGCTGGGGCCGCAGACCAACCTTGCCGAACTGCTTCAGGCCGATCCGGCTGTGATCGAACACATCAGCATGATTTACGTGATGGGCGGCGCGTTCGATGTGCCGGGAAATGTGAATAGTGGCGGCAATACCACCGCCGAATGGAACACTTATGTAGACCCGCTGGCGCTGGCACAGGTGATCGCCAGTGGTGTCCCGGTGACGTTCATTCCGCTGGATGCCACCAATCAGCTACCGTTGAACTTGAAGTTCTACCGCAAGCTCTCTGCAAATCGGACGACGCCAGAGGCCGAGTTTGTCTATCTCGTGATATCGGACATCGCGCCGTATATGTCGAATGGCTTCTACTTCTGGGATCAATTGGCGGCGGCGGTGGCTACGGATGAGCGCGTCGTGACCATCGAGGAACGCACCATTGCGGTTATCACGGACGAAGGTACGGAATTCGGGCGCACGCTGATGGATGAAGCGGGCTATCCGGTGCGGGTGGCGGTGGCTGCTAACCAAGCCCTGTTCGAGCAAATTTTCCTGAACGTGTTGAACGGGCGTGAACCGGAGGCGGAGTAACCCTAAAGGCGACAGGTGGACACGGCGCGAGCCGTGTCCCTACGAAAAAGTGTTCGCCCCCCAAAAACCTACCCATCACGCGGGTTTGTCACCGTGTCGTAACCCTCATAGGGCGGGCAGTTGCCGGGAATGGACAGTTCTTGACCGGCGAAGATGCGGTTAGGCTTCTCGACGGCGTTCTGCTCGGCAAGGCAGGCCACATGCACATCGAACTGCGCCGCGATGCCGTCCAGCGTGTCGCCCGCCTGCACCGTGTAGGCGTTCCCGCCGCCGCCGCCCTGCCCGCTGGTCGCCGCGCTGGAGGTTCCCGTTTCGCTGCTGCTGCCGCTACGGGGATTCGTGACGAAATCCACGCCATCATAGGGCGGGCAGGCAAAATCAATCACAATCCGGTCGCCCACGCGCAGTTTATCGGGTCGCGTCAGGTTATTCTTTTCCACTAAACAGGCTGGTTGCACATCATAAAACGCCGCAATTTGATCGAGTGAATCATAAGCCACGACGGTATGCGTGGTATTTTCCTGCGCCAAAGCTGCTGTGCTGCCCATTAGCAGCAGCGCCAGCACCAACAAGGGCAGTCCAACACGGAACATGCGGGTCATCATCAGCTCCTTGTGTTATGTGTTTCTTCATAAAGAATAGTGGACTTCTGCGCGGTTGAATATAGGACTGCGGTACGAAAACGCTTGCTTTAGGGCGAGCGCCCCGAAGCGATGAGCAACCGGCACGGCATCAGGAGCGTATCGTGTGACAAATGTTAATGGCCTGAAGTGTGTTTTAACGTTATCCTGTTAAGAGAGTAGGCAGCACACTCTACACGGGCCTGAAAAACCCCGCGTATTGCGGGGATGGCACCGCGCCGAACAGTGTAGAATCGGTCTTGTAGTGTGGTGGCTTGCGCGGTTGGTTTTTCGATTAGGACATACCCATGAGACGTGGCACCATTTTCATTTTCCTGTTCATTGTGCTGGCCGCCGCCATTGTCGGTGCCAGCCAGTTCTTACGCGCACAACCCCCGCTGGAAATTACCGTCGCGGTTGACCCGCTGACGCAGGCGTGGGCGCAGGAAGCGGTGGACGCGCTGAACGCCACCCAACCCACCGTGAGCGCCACCCGCCGCGTCCTGTTCAAAGTGACCGCGACTGACGATCTGGATGCGTGGGCGGGCAGTGGGCGGGCATGGACGACCAGCAGCCACCCGGACGCATGGCTGGCGGCATCCGCGTTGTCGGTGCAATACGCACAGGACAACGGGGTGTCGGTGGTCACGCTCACCCCGTCGCTGGCGCGTACCCCGCTGCTGTGGGGCGGGTATGCCAGCCGTGTGAATGTGGCGACACAGAACGGCGCGCAACCGCTGGATTGGCCGACCATACAAACGCTGGCGAAAGCCGAACGATGGGATGCAGCAGGCGGGCAAACCGACTGGGGCTTTGTCAACCTCGCGTTCGCCCAACCCAACCGCAAAATCGGCGGTGTGGCGGCGCTGCTCTCCGGCGCAGCCAGTTTCTACCAGACTCCGGTTCTGGATGAGCGCGCCCTCAGCCAGAGCGATTTCCACGACTGGTTGACGCCAGTGGTACAGAGCGTGCCGAACTTCACCACGCTCGGCAGCGACCCGGCAGCGGCGATGGCCGGCTCGTCATCAATCGCCTCAATCGCGTTGCTCCCCGAAGCCCAATGGCTGCTCAACCTGCGCGGCCTGCTGAATAATGAGGATGTTCGCCTGAGCTATCCGGCCTATCAGTTCGTGCTGGATTTCCCGCTGGCCGTGTGGCAGGACAGCACCGCCACCGACGCAGTAGACGTGGGCGAAGCCGTCAAACTGCTGGCGGACGCGCTGGCCGCGCCGACGGCACAGGGACGGCTGACGGCCTTCGGGCTGCGGTCTGCGGCGGCAGAACCTACCGACGCGGATGCGCTGTTCACAGCGGCAGTCCCTTACGGGGTGCTGCTGACGCCGGACTACGGGCAGATCACACAGATTCCGCCGCGTTCGGATACGCAGGGGCTTATCCAGTGGTTTAGCTCGAATCAGTAAGGACGGTTCTGCTGATTGGCGGCAGAATGACGGGGATACAGTGACGGACGAGAGGAGACTAGGCTTCATGACATCTTCAACGCTCATCACCAGTTTGCTCAAAACGGCGCTCGATTCGGACAGCTTTTCTCTGGATGAACTGTATATGATGCGCGATCTGCTAGGGCAGACCATCGAACGGCGCGAAGAACAGGTGAAAGCGCACGAGACGCTGCGGATGAACTCCTCACGCGAAAAGTTCATCAAAGACATTATGGAGTATGGCAAACGGGTGAACCTGCCGATGGCGCCCGAACACCTGCGAACAGTGGGCGAATTCCTGTACGACAGCGACGTGCTGGGGCTGTCTCCCGAACAGATTATTTCGGTTAATCAACCACATCCAGCGCAACCCGACAAGGAGTAAAACACGATTATGAAACAACGGATTATCTTTGCGTTGCTGGCAGCCGTTGCGCTGTTGCTCACCGCCTGCGATCTGCCGGGGAGCAGTGGCACCACGACCACCACCGGGGGGAAGCCAGCGAATGCCATCGAAGTGAGCATCATCTACGCGCCCGAATCCGCGCTGTATATGCCGCGCATCATTCAGTCGTTCAACGAACTGTCGGCTAAAGGCACGAACCCCGAAACCGGACAGCCCTACGCCAGCGGCGAAAAACCGGTGTGGATTGTGGACCCGACCGAGGGCAAAGGCGGCTCGTCCGGTACGAGTATGCAGGGCATCGTCAACGCCATCATCGCGCCCAACAACCAGAACGTGCTGAAGCCGGTCATCTTTGAACCGTCGGTCAGCCATTGGCTGGCGCTGGCGAACGAACGCTCAGGCCGCGAATTGTTCGACCTTGCCAACAGCCAGCCCACCGCCAATGCGCCCGTCGTGATGGCGATCTGGGAGAGCCGGTTGCAGGCCATCCGCGACAAAGTGGGGCATGACGACATCGGTTGGGAAGAACTGCTGCAAGTGCTGAACAGCCCGAACGGCTGGTGCGATTACGGCATCACGAACTGCCGCCGTACCGTGTTCTACGGACACACCGACCCGTTCGTAAGCTCCACCGGCCTCTCCACGCTGATCGCGGAATTTTACGCCTCTGCCCGCGAGAACGGCTTCACAGGCCGCGAACTCGATCTGGCGCAGGTGCGCGACAACACGGTGCAGCAGGGTGTACGCCGCATCGAAACCCTGATCCGCCACTATTCCAGCCGTACCACCGAATTTAAGGAATACATCGCGCAAGGGCCGGAATATCTGGACTTTGTGGCGCTGGAAGAAAACGACCTGATCTACATCAATCGTGGACTGACGCAGTATAAGCCGCCGGAGAAGCTGGTGGCGCTGTACCCGAAGGAAGGCACGATCTGGCATGAGCATCCGTTCGGCATCGTCAATGCCGACTGGGTGACGGCGGAGCAGAAGCAGGCGGCGCAGTTGTTCACGCGCTATGTGCTGCTCGCCCCGCAGCAGGAAATCATCATGGGCGAAGGCTTCCGCCCGGTGAACCCGGATGTCAAGCTGGCCTTCCCGTTCGTGGATGAGAACGGCGTGACGCTGGAAGGCCCCAAGACCATTCTGGATGTGCCGTCGGCGGATGTGATTATCGCCATTCAGGAAAGTTGGGCGCTGGTCAAGAAGCAGGCCGACATTTTGCTGGTGGTTGATGTCTCCGGCTCGATGCTGGACGAGGACAAGATCGGTCAGGCAAAGCAGGCTGCGCTGCGCTTCCTTGACGAGATGGAATCCGGCAACCGCGTCGGGTTGGTGGTCTTTAACGATCAGGTGTCGGTGCGCGTGCCGTTGGGCAGCTTTGAAACCGTCGAACCCACGTTGCGCTCCACCATCGAGAACCTACGCGCGGATGGCGGGACGGCGCTGTATGATGCGCTGGCAGCGGTGATCGGCAGCTTGAATCAAGAGCAGGACAACGAGCGCATCCGGGCGGTGGTCATGCTCAGTGACGGCGCGGATACCGCCAGTTCGGGCATCCTGAACGACGTGCTACGCGCCATCGAAGCCAGCCGCAGCGACCTGAATCCGGTGATCGTGATTCCGGTGGCTTACGGCTCCAACGCCGACATCAGCACGCTAGGCAGCATCGCCCGCGCCAGCGCCACCACCGTGCAGTCCGGCGACCCGAACAACATCTCCCGCGTGCTGGAGATCATCGGCAGCTACTTCTAAACCCAAACCTCACCCCCTGCCCGGTTTTGGGGTTTCGTAGGGACACGGCTCGCGTCGTGTCCTCACTGTATTTCACCCCTCTCCTAGCTGTACTCAGCGGTTGGGAGAGGCGGACGGGGGTGAGGGCTTTTGAACGACTGCCCCGCCCCCCCAAATGCGCCGGATTACATTTTTGAATTGCAGAAAAGCGCGTTCAAGATATGATTATCCTAAAGACACCGTTTTTGATGTCAGGGGGTTCTATGGCTCGGCGCATCAGTCTCATCTTTGTTGTGGCGCTGCTGGTGGTAGTGGCGCTGCCGGTTCATGCAGGCAGCAGTCGCAGTGCAGTTTTTAGCATTTCGTGCAAGGGTTTCACCGGAATCAGCGGCAACATTTTGCTGGATCGGGACAACACGGGCGAGAAAAGCGAAGCCTTCATTGTCAGTGCCACCGATGGCTCCGGCAAGATTGTCTACGAACCGAAGCAGGACAGCTTCTTCGTGGGGGGCAACGTGGCATGGACAGGCGGCACCCTGTACGAGTGGACAGCCGCGCCCGTCTTTAACCCGATCACCCTGCGGATTGTCAGCCCTGCGGGGAATGACCTGCCCGCCGAGTTAATCACGCTGGCGTCTGGCACTTGCGCGGGGCTGCCCCGTTACGGCATCCTGCCCGGTGTGGGTCAGTTCGTCCCCGGCGACACATCGCCCTCGGTAGACGCGAACGAAGTACCGCCGCGCCCGAACGATGCGCTCGATGTCAGCCAGGATTTGGTCGGCTATCTGGTGGTGAACATTGATAACCTCTCGCTGCGTTCCGGCGACGCCCCCGAATATTCGCTGGTGGGCATCGTGGACGGCGGCAGCATCCTGATTCCGCTAGGGCGCAATCAGGACTTTACATGGTGGTACGTGCAGATCGGCGATCTGATCGGATGGGTCAAAGCCGAATTTCTGGTGGTGCGTGGCAACCTGACCGATGTGCCGGTGGTGGAAGCGGCGGGCGAACTGACGCCGGTCACGCTGGTGGTATTCCTCGATCAACCGCTGCTCTCCGCCCCGCGTGATACCGCGCTGCCGCTTTGCACCATCGGCGGCGACCATGCTTACACCGTGATTGGTCGCAACCGCAGCGAAACATGGTACGAAGTGCAGGCCACCTGCGATAACGTAGTCGTCAACGGCTGGCTGGATGCGGTTGTGGGTGCGCTGCGTAATCCGGCAGGCGTGCCGATTCCGGTTTCGAGCTAACCATTCTATCCGCACAGACGCGCAAGCCGCTTGTCGTTCGCACGATAGGCGGCTTGCGCCTAAAATGTGACAGGACTTTCGCTTGAGAGTAAATTTGCTGGTATTGTAGAGGGATGATAACCAAACGCCAATACATCGAATACCTGATAAGTAC
>Ga0172373_10003415_pt1 | contig 23270 bp, 22 predicted proteins | sample Lak10m_2_FD_114546 | JGI IMG/M metagenome (GOLD analysis project Ga0172373, IMG submission 114546) | Freshwater microbial communities from Kabuno Bay, South-Kivu, Congo - kab_092012_10m | ecosystem: Environmental > Aquatic > Freshwater > Lake | place: Democratic Republic of the Congo...
CGCAAGTAACAGATCTCGGGCTGGAAAGCCCGAGCTACGAAATCGCCACCGGGCGAACCGGGTGCGGCAGGACGGCCGCCAGTTACAGCCCTCACTCGTCTGCGTTCCCCTTCGCGGCTTCGCGGCTTCGCGTGAGACAAACTGTCTGCTCAGGACCACTGCGGCGACAGTTCCGGGCCACAACGCTGAGCCAAACGGGGAGCGATCCTGTCTCAGGATTGCCCGCGCAGCAGCGGGACGCTCGACAGCCGGCACGTGAAGCTGCAGACTAACAGCACCAGCTTCATTCACCTGTAACCATTCATGTCCATTCGTGGTTAAAAAAAAACACGATTCCCGGATCCTTCGCACATGTCCGTCAATCCACTGCCACAAGGTCTGTCCCCCGAACTTCTCAGCACCGCAGCCGGGCGTCGCGCAGCGGCTGATCTCTACCGCGCGCTGCTGCTTGACGACTGCCTGCCGTTCTGGTTTCCTCGCAGCCTCGACCTGCAGCACGGCGGTTTCCTGCATTGTCTCGATCGCGATGGTACTCTGGTGGATTCCGACAAGTCCGTCTGGGCGCAGGGGCGTATGAGCTGGATGCTGCAGGCGCTGGCCGCAACGCCACAGCTGCAGTCTGATCCTCGCTGTGCTGACTGGCGACGCTGGGCTGAATCCGGTCTGAACTTTCTGCGTCGCCACTGTTTTTGTGAACCTGCCGGTCAGATGTATTTCCATGTGACTCGTGACGGTCGCCCGATTCGCCGTCGCCGCTACGTCTACAGCGAAGCCTTCGCCTGCATCGCCTTCGCTGCTCACGCCGAATGGTCGCAGTCCGAGGAATCCTCGCACATCGCCTGGGATCTGTTCCGCACGTTTACTCGGGTCAACTTTACGCCGGGAGCCATGCCGCCGAAGTTTACTGAAACGCGACCGCTCGTCGGACTGGCGCCCCGCATGATCACTTTGGTTACCGCTCAGGAAATCCGGCGGCGTCTGGGACCGCATCCGCTGCTGCACGAATGGATTGACCGCTGCATTCACGAAATCGAGACTCTGTTCTGGCGCCCGGATCTGGACTGCGTGCTGGAAACGGTGCAGCCTGATGGCCAGATTTCTGACCACTTCGACGGCCGACTGCTGAATCCCGGACATGCAATTGAAGGTGCGTGGTTTATTCTGGAGGAGGGACGATTCCGCGGTGATGACCGTCTGATTCAGCTGGGTTGTCAGATGCTGGACTGCATGTGGCAGCGCGGCTGGGATTCGCAGTTCGGCGGACTGTTCTACTTCCGTGATGTCTTTGACAAACCCGTGCAGGAGTACTGGCACGAAATGAAGTTCTGGTGGCCGCATGATGAAGCCCTGATTGCCACTCTGCTGGCCTGGCGGCTGACCGGGCAGCAGCGTTTCCTGCAGCGGCACTGTGACGTTTTCAACTGGGCCAGTGAGAAATTTGCTGACCCGGAACACGGGGAATGGTTTGGCTGGCTGCATCGCGACGGCACCCGCTCTTCCACTCTGAAAGGCAATCTGTGGAAGAGCTTTTTCCACCATCCGCGAGCGTTGTGGATGTGCTGGCTGCTGCTGGATGAACAAACAGTCGGGAAGACAAGCTGAGCCAGTCCACTGCCCTGCCACCAGCTGCGAAAACCCGGTTCCCCCATTTGCCCCCTGGGTCGGACTGCCTTATGATCCTGCCAGCCGGCAGCAGCCGCAGCAGTCAACAATGATCTCTTCAGGAAACAGTCATGAGCGAAACGCTGATTCAGGTCCGTGACAATGGTCCCTTTCTGATCACCGGCCCCTGCAAAGTCACCGACGCAGCCGGCAATGTCTTTGACCTGAAGGGCAAGGAAACATTCGCGCTGTGTCGATGCGGTGTATCTGCCAATCGCCCGTTCTGCGATGGTGCTCACAAGGGCTGCGGATTTCAGTCTTGCGAACGAGCGGCCGTCTGAGGTTCGGGCCAGCCGAGTTTTTTGTGTGAACGCTTACTGCGGTTCCGCTGGCAGCACCGGCGGCCGCAGCTGCTGTTCGCGTCGGTTCTCTGCAAAACTGAAGCCTGTGACCTGAATCTGGTGTCTTTGCTGCAGTTCAAAGGGCAGTTCGGACTGACCGGCACTTGCAGCAGAGGACTGTGGCAAACTGATCGTACCCTGTGCTGACAGCTGCGTGAGAATGCGGTCGAACGGAGGTCTGGCGCTGGCAGAGCGGTTTGCCGGAAGAACGCTGCCGGTCAGGCTGGCGGAGTTAATTTTCAGGTCCTTCAGTGGCAGACTAATTTTTTCGGCCGGACTGACGGCAGCGGCATTCAGGGGCAGCTGCAGGTAGCGAGGTGAACCGGTGATCTGCAAAGTTGTGACCGGAGTTTGATCACTGGACTCCGGTTTGGCCGGCTGCGTCTGCAGTTTCAGCACTGCTTCACATCGCAGCAGTCCAAACGGACCGGCGTTCTCCAGAAAGTTCACGGTGAATTCCGCCATATCAGGCTGAACCATGTCCCTGCGAGGCAGCCAGAACGGCCGTTCAAACCACGCCGCCAGCAGTTCCTCCGGGATGGCCACCTGCAGGAATTTGGCGTACGAGTCGTCTCCGGATGCCAGTCTTTGCAGACTGTTCGAATAGTTGTCACCAGGCAGCAGAGTCGTCCGGCCTTCGGGATCCACCTGCACACGCAGCCTAAAATCTTTCAGCTTTTGCAGATCACCGACGCTGGCTTTCCACGACCGCGAGGCCTGTCCGGAGACGGACCGTCGTGCCCCCCGCACCTCAACAACAAACACCACGTCACCGGCAGTCGAAACGGTTTCGGCGGTGTACCGCAACAGTTGTTCATCCGTTGTTTCCAGCGGGACCGGTTCCTGGTCAGGAAAGCTGATGAGGGTGCGTCGAGTCAGTTGTGACAGCACTTCGAAGCTGTCTCCGGCCTGCAGCCGCCAGACAGGGGTGCCAGTCTGAGCAGCCGGGGGCTTGCCTGCGTCTTGCGGACCGGCAGCAGCCGGGGGCACGGTCGGCGATTCCGTCGTCTGCAGGCCGCTGGCAGTTTGCGACAGCAGGCCAGGAACCAGACACGCGGCAATCAGAATCCTGCGTAAAACGCCCATAACAGCCTTACTCCACGGTCAGCATGCGTCCGAACTGAAAGCCGGCCTGGCTGCAGATCATCGCAGATTTTGCCGCGGATGCCACAGGCTGGATCGCAGAATCCGCACAGCCCTGCACAGTTTCTTCAGTACTGCCGACAGATTATCATACGGTCCCCGATTTTGTCCTGCCATTGATTTCCCCTGACGGAGCTTTCAGCCCGTGAATCCTCTGAAAGAGCTGAACGATCTCGCCGGCCTGTTCCCCGAACCTGCCGATGCTCCTTTGTTTCTGCAGGCCCGTCATGTCGCCCGCGAAGCGACTCCGGAACCTTACCGCACCATGCTGGTGCACGAACATCACATGACGATCAGCATGGAAAGCTGGCATCGCTGTTCGGTGGATGTTGAGGTGCTGGAGTCGCGTTTCGAGGACGGGCTTTACCTGCGTAAAATTCGCCTGCTGAAAAGCGGTACCAGTCGTGCAGTGCAGTTCGGCTATGTCCGCTTCAATCTGGAACTTGTCACGGAACAGGTCCGCAGCGAGATCCTGGCAGAGAAAGTTCCGCTGGGCCGGATTCTGATTCAGCACAACGTATTTCGGCACGTTGAACTGGGAGCCATATTGCAGTTTACTGCCGGCCCGGGACTGGCACACTGGCTGCAGATGCCGCAGCATGCCGTCACGTGGGGCCGCCTGGCGACCATCTTCTGCAACGGTTCACCGGCCATCGACCTGCTGGAAATCTCGGCCCCGCTGGAATAGGGCTGCCATCGCACGTGCTGCGGTTCAGGGCTTTTCGCTGTCGGCGCAGGCACAAACCATCTGGCCGCAGCCGGGACAGCCTTTCCCGTACTTCAGCTCGATGGCTTCGGTCAGACTGATACCAGCCACGTTGGCGATCGTCGCCAGCCATGCCAGCACATCAGCAAATTCCTTCGCCGTTTCTTCCTTCGACGATGATTCGCGAAGCGCCGACGCCAGCTCGCCCACCTCTTCCATCAGCCACATAAACGTCCCTTCGATCCCCCGCGCACTGTCCTTGCGGGAATACATCCGGGAAATCATCTGCTGCAGTTCTTCGAGTGTCATGGGAATTCTTCCGAAGTGCAGGCGTGCGGCGCACAGTTCAACAGACAAAAAAAGCCCGACTGGAAAACCCAGCCGGGCCTGTGAATCCTGCTGGCCTTGCGAGGCTTCAGTAATTCCAGTTCACACCGACGCTGATCGTGTGCTGCGTAAAGCTGTGCCGATCAGGCTTAATAAACGGGAACATATTCAGCTGCGGATTGGAGGTGTACTGCACCGACTGAATCGGATCTGCCACTTCCCCGATAAACAGGAACGTGTAGCCGATGCGAAACTTTGCATCTTCCAGCAAACGCATGTTCGACAGCACGGGCACGCGGGAAAACAGCGGGATCTCAGCCGCCAGTGACTGCTCAAACAACGGTGACAGGTGCACCGTGCTGTAGGTGCCGGAGTAAGCGTTTGCCGAGGGACCGTTCAGATTATTCGTGTCAAAGCCGTCGGTCGGCGGAAACAGGCTGGTAACCGGGTCCGGAGTATCCGACACAGCCATGTGATTGAACAGGTTGTCACCACTGATGCGAATCTGCTCATTGTTGAACATGGCAGCCAGACGGGATGCACCAGTCAGAGCGATGCCTTTGCTGTCACCGAGCGTGTAGTGGAAGCCAAATTCCGGACCAGCAAGGTTGCTGGTGACTTCCGCCATATGAGTCGCTCGCACCAGTACAGGGTCGAACGAGTTGATTTGCACGAAATCGGGATCGTCGTCTTCTGCCAGATTGTCTGCGATGAAGTCATCGTCGTCGTCAACGCCGTCGTAAGGAGGCACCACCTTGGCGTTTTCCGGAGTATCATCATCGCCGCTGCCAAGATAGGCCAGACCTGAGTCGATACCGAGGAACGAAAACTGCTCCTTGACCTTCTGGTAGCGTCCGCCGATGATCGGGTTAACTCGGATGCCACCATGATCGTACAGAGGTGCAAAGGCTATGGCACCGGACGACCCCATGGTGCTGAGGCTGTGTTTCATCAGGAACTGGATGTCGTAGGGAACAGATGCTCCCAACAGGCTGCCGTCGTCAATCGGAATGCTGTAAAGGTTTAGCAGGGCCCGATCCAGTACATCAAATGTTGAGCCAAAAGCTCCGTAGTCGTTGGCATCCTGATCGTCAAAAGGCGTCCCGGGGGCCAGAATCTGCCCAACGGTAATGTCGTAGTCACTCTGACCATTCGTGATGAAGGGTCGATTGAGGGCGCTGCCACCGCTGGAACTCAGTGCGAGCGCTGTTGCAGTGTCCATGCGTTTCGAGGTCTCGATCGCTCGGGCATCGAACGTCTCGGAATCATCGACCTGCCAGCCGAAATCCAGCAACAGACCGGTCCCGTCCACATTCCAGAATCCACCACTGGCCCGCAGACCGTGGTTTGTCAGGTTCGGGATCAGGTTGCCGCTGGCGGCATCGAAGTACCGGTAGAAGGACAGGTCATCGATGATCTCATCGCTGTCCGGATCGTTTTGCTGGTAGTAGGACTGCGACGTCGGACTGCCGAACACGCCGTGCAGTTTGCGAGTTTTGGTGTTGGTGTAGTCCATGTTCAGGAAGAACTTGCGGGGCTTCGAAAAGGCTCCAAACCCGCTTCGCTGATCGCTGAACCACGTCCCGTTATCATTGTAGGTCTGTTCGAACATCGGATCGTACGGCGATCCGCCCGTGTACGGCGATCCGTAGGCGGGCATGTAGCCGGCCGGAATGCTCGACGGCGGAGCACCCTGCTGTGCCGCTGCGTTACGCCCGGCTGCCAGCATCAGAAGAAAGGGCACGAACGCCTTCAGTGAATGCCGAATCCGCATTGATCCATCCCTGGAAAAGCTGCAGTAGTGCACTGCTCTCGCATGGTCTCCGTCTGAACGTCGCAGCCGCTGGCAGGGACCCTGCACTGACTGCGCACTCATGACGGTATTATCGAGGGTATCGGTCAGGCAATTTGAGAAACTGTAACGATTGTTCCGTATGTAGTTGTTTTTCGGGTCGTGTCAGGGAAATCGGGTAGTTTCCGCAGCTTTTGCCGGCGATTTTCCTTGTCATTGAGGCTCGGGCTGTTCCATGGACCGCCCTGCAGCGGCAGAATTTGCCGACCGCGCCAGACTGCCGGTCAGCCCCCATGTCGCCATGGCCACCTCGTAATTCGCAGCGGCAGGGTTGAGCTTTCCGGTGGTTTAGATAAGGTTAGCGAGCCTCCGACACTTCACCGCCTGACGGTGGTCCGCGTCCCCAATGCTGCAGGAAGCTCACTTGAAAATCGGGCTGACTTACGACTTGCGTTCCGAATATCTGGCACTCGGCTACGACCACGAAGCGACCGCCGAGCTGGACAGCGAAGCTACGGTCTCGGCCATTGACCAGACCCTGCAGTCGCTGGGCCATCAGACCGATCGCATCGGCCACCTGCGCCAGCTGACGTCCCGACTGGCTGCCGGTGATCGCTGGGACCTGGTCTTTAACATCTGTGAAGGCATGCACGGGTTGTCGCGAGAATCCCAGGTTCCGGCCCTGCTGGAAGGCTGGCAGATCCCCTGCACTTTCTCGGACTCATTCACCATGGCAGTCTGCCTGCACAAGGGACTGACCAAGGCGGTGCTGGAGCGTGCGGGCCTGGCCACTGCCGCTTTTTATGTTGTTGAAACCGCAGCGGATATTCAACATGTGAACCTCGCATGGCCGCTGTTTGTTAAGCCGGTTGCAGAAGGAACCGGCAAGGGAGTCTCCGCCGCATCCGTTGTCAGAACTCCTGCTGAACTTAACACTGCCTGCCGTCAGCTGCTGACCAGATTCAGTCAGCCTGTGCTGGTGGAGCGATATCTGCCGGGGCGGGAATTCACCGTCGGAATTCTGGGAACCGGACCTGCCGCCCGCGTGATTGGAACGATGGAGGTCGAGCTGCTGCCCACTGCGGAACAGGGCTGCTACTCCATGGAAAACAAAGAACACTGGCAGGACCGCGTCAGATATTCGCTGATCCCGGCCGGTCAGGATCCGGAGGCTGACGCTGCTGCCGAACTGGCGCTGCAGTCGTGGCTGGTACTGAACGGACGTGATGCCGGACGCATCGATATTCGCTCGGCTGAAGACGGTCGGCCGGCATTTATCGAAGCCAACCCGCTGGCGGGGCTCAACCCGGATTACTCAGACCTGCCAATGCTGGCGGGCAAGGCTGGCATGAGCTATCAGCAGCTGATTGGCGGCATTGTGGATTCCGCCGCCGCCCGAATCCCCCAAACCCGCTGAACCCGCCAGCCCCCTCCAACCACATTTCCTGGAAAACTGACTGATGTCCACGGTGGTGCTGCTGTTCAATCGAGTCTCCGCCAAAGACTCCATCAGTGAACTGGACGTGCTGCGACAGTGCTCGGCCGTTGAGTCCAGTCTGCTGCGGCTGGGGCATCAGGTTCATCGGCTGGACTGCTCGCTCGATCTGTCGGCCACTCGCCGGCAGCTGCAGCAGCTGCGTCCGGACGTTGTGTTCAATCTGGTTGAGGCACTGGGTGGTACTGACCAGCTGATGGGGCTGGCCACGATGCTGCTGGAATCTTTGGGGATCCCGTTCACCGGTGCGTCGTCGCTGGCCATGCAGCTGACGACTCGCAAAACGCTTGCCAAACAGCGGCTCAGCGAACTCCGCATGCCCACTCCTGCGTGGCTGTTGCCATCGGACGTGAACTGGCGTGGTCTGGCTGCCGACCGCGGTGCTCCCCGCAAAGCACTGATCAAAGCGGCTTCCGAACACGCCTCACTAGGTCTGAGCGAGGACAGCGTGGTCGCCTGCCACAGCCCGCAGCTGCTGAGTGAGCTGCACCGGCACATCAGTTCTGCCGGCCGAAAATTTGGCACACCGTTCTTCGCAGAAGAGTACATTCACGGACGCGAATTCAACCTCAGTCTGCTGGGTGGGCAGAACGAACCGCTGGTTTTGTGTCCTGCCGAGATTCGTTTTACAGGGTATGCGGAAGATCGCCCCAGAATTCTGGGAGCCGCTGCCAAATGGCAGGAAGATTCGGCCGAATACCAGCAGACATTACGCAGCTTCAGTTATGGTGTCTCGGACCAGCCGCTGCTGGATGAGCTGGGAGCACTGGCTCGCGGCTGCTGGACAGCCTTCGGCCTTGCGGGCTACGCGCGAGTCGATTTTCGGGTCGATGCGGACGGACAGCCGTGGGTTCTGGAAATCAACGCCAACCCCTGCCTGTCCCCTGACGCGGGCTTCGCTGCAGCACTGGAACAGTCAGGCATTTCCTGGGATCAGGCCGTGCAAAGAATCCTCAGCGATGCACTTCGCTCAGTCAACTGAACTCACCAGCAAAAAACAGGAGCAGCGAAAGTGACGAATGCAGCCGATTTCAGCTTTCGCAGTGAAGTGCGTCCTGCAGACCGGCAGCAGATTCGTGAGATCGTCGAGTCCACCGGGTTCTTTCATCCGTGGGAGGTGGACATTGCCCTTGAGCTGGCAGACGAAAGACTGAGCAAAGGCTCGGCGTCCGGGTACGAGTTTCTGTTTGCCGATGACCAGGGTCGCACGGACGGTTACGCCTGTTTCGGTGAAATCCCCTGTACTCGCGGCAGCTACGATATCTACTGGATCGCGGTGCGCCGGGAATGTCAGGGAAAAGGTCTGGGCCGGCGACTGATGCAGCTGGTCGAACAGCAGATTCGCGGTCTTGCCGGACGCCGCATCTATCTCGAAACATCCGGTCGCAGCGACTACCTGCCGACTCGCAGCTTTTACGAACGCTGCCAGTATCAGCTGGCGGCCGAGCTGCCCGACTTCTATGCCCCCGGCGACGCCAAAATCATTTACGTCAAATGCCTCGACATCTAAAGGAGCTGTCTTATGGATCAGTGGCTGCAGGCGATTCGCGAACAGATCAGCGACCATGGCATCAAGGTTCTGACGGCAGCTGCTTTCACGCTGCTGGGCTGGCTGGTGGCACGCTGGCGGAATGCCCGCAGCTGGCGCAAACGCGAATTCTTCAATCGACTGAATGTGTCGCTGAATTCCGTCCATGAAGGCCGACTGCTGATCCGCACAGTGCTGGAAAAATCGTGTGCCGATATCTTTCTGAATTCCCTTGCAGCCGAGCGTCTGATTCAGGCTGCTCAGCAGACCACGGTCGATAACCCGTTCATCCCGATGGCGCAGGAGGACCGCTGGTTCTATCTGAATGCTGTGCTGAATGAATTGAGTGAACGGTTTGCCACTGGCCTGTTCCGCCGCGAAGCTGGTCTCAGCGTTACTGCGCAGACTTACCTCATTTGTCTGACCAATGAGGCCGAGGGATCGATACGAACTCGCAAGATCCGTGCGATGGTGATTCGCCGTGATCTGCTTGAGACATTCCCGACTCTTGAATTAGCCCTCGAAAAACCGCATCATAAAATTCGCCGCAATACGCTGCTGCAAATGCATCATGCGTAGACTACCGATCCGTCGCTGTTTTTTGAGGTCGAAGTCGTCGTCTGATTACCTGGCAGTTAACCCAATGGACCAGCGACATGGCTCGCGTCTTCCTGCTGATCGACGGATACAACCTGCTGCATGCAGCGGGCCTGGGACGCCGTCGATTTGCCAAAGGCGGACTCGAGCTGGCTCGCCGTAAACTGCTGCTGAAACTGGCAGCGGAAATGGCTGACGATGTCTGCCGGGACAGCGTGGTTGTGTTCGACGCAGGCCCGGATGCCGAATCACGCCAGAATTCAGACGAAGCGGCGGCTGCAGGCGAAGCCGGCTGGCCGTTTGCCGTTGTCTACTCGGCAAAGACGCTGTCCGCGGATGATGAAATCGAACGACTGCTGGGAACTCACAGCAGCCCGCGGCAGGTCCTGGTCATTTCCAGCGACCATCGCCTGCACAAGGCTGCCGCCAGACGCGGAGCACAGGCTCTGGACAGTGACCAGTTTCTGACTCTGCTGGAATCCGGCAAGGTGACACAGAGCGGGCTGCGGATTCGAAAAAATTCGCAGAATCGACAGAAGTCTTCCAGCCCGGGAAATGAGACTCCGGATGGCCCCAAACCGGCTCGCAGGCCCGCAGATAAAAACAGTGACGAAAAAGGTGAAATGGCCGAACTGAATGAGGAATTGCTGGGGCTGGACCTGGACTACCTGCTGCGACTGGATCTGCCGACGTGGAATCCGCCGCGGAAAAAAAATTCTCATCCCAAACGGCCCTGAGCGGACAGCCTCTGCACAGAAATCCAGTTCGAGCGATCTGCAGGCCCCGCAGCTGGTCCGAATTTTCCCCCTGACACCCGCATTTCCACCGTTTTCAGGTAAGAAAAACACTCCCTCCCCGTCTCTGTCGGGTAGTATAGGGCATCTGGGTACATCTTGCGGGCAGACCAGATTTCTGCCCGTTTGACTTCTCGTAGGAATCAGCACGTGACAGCACACATGACAGCTCAGTGGATTAAGCGGGTCTGGCGAAACATCAGTTCAGCATCATCAGTCGCGGGCAGTCGACGATTTCAGCGTTCCGACCGCGGTCGTCCTGAACACCTGGAAACTCGCTGCCTGCTGGCCGGCAATGTGTCTGTTTCTCTGTCGGCGGCCGCTGCTGTGATCACCGGTGACAGTCAGGCCAATGATCTGGAGCTGGTGGCAGTTCCGGGATCTTTGCTGCTGCGTGGGCGCAATGGTACCACGATCAACGGATCGCAGTCACCGTTTACGCTTAGCGCGACGGGCACAACGTTTCAGCGACGGCTGCAGGTTCAGCTTGGTGCTGGCAATGACGTTTTCTCAATTGGCAGCGATATCCGTTTTGGCAGTCTGGTTCAGCTTGACGGACAGGCTGGTGACGACACGATCAGCGTGACCGGGTCAAAGTTTGATCGTCTGTTGTCTGTCAGCAGCGGAACCGGCAATGACACGGTGGTGTTCAGCCGCCTGACCGCTGATGGTGCCGTCAGCATCACGGGCGACGGAAGTCTGCAGTTTAGTACGGCCGACAGTACTCTGAATCGTTCGCTGACACTCAGCACGGCTGCCGGCGCTGATTCTGCCGTCGTGACCGGTTCAACCATCGGGGGCAGCGTCGTGCTGCTCACGGGTGCCGGCGACGACAACATTGCCATTCAGAATTCCACGCTCCGCAGTTCACTGTACGTGGATGCCGGTCGCGGTCGGGACGTAGTGCTGCTGGATGGTGCCAAAGTGACGGGCCCTGTATCGCTGTGGATGCGACAAGGCAATGACAGCATCATCCTGCAGGGTCAGACGGTCCTGTCCCGTCGGCTGATTGTTGGTGCTCTGCTGGGAACTGACCAGCTTGAGATTGCGGGGACCGCCACCACAGGTCGCATCCGTAAATTTGGTCGACCGGGCAGCGTCGCCGAGACGGCTCAGAAGGACCGCATCACAGCAGCGTCAACGGGTGCCCTGGCCCGGGCTGCTGCTGCCGTCAGTTCAGCTGCTCCGCAGTTGACTGCCGCCGGCAATCCGACGACCGTTGCCGAAACAGCCGGCACGGCCGCACTGACTGTTACTCGCAGTGGTTCCACCGCACTGCCCCTGACCGTCCAGCTCACTGCCAGTACCTCCGATCGCGTTACCCTTCCGGCCACTCTGACGATCCCGGCCGGCAGTCAGTCGGCCACCGCAACGGTTACCATAGTCAACAACACTGCAGTTGATGGCTCGGCAACAATCCAGATCACTGCTGCAGCAGCGGGATTCACGGGTGGCAGCACCTCCCTGACAATCACGGACGACGACGTTGCTGCGGTCACCCCGGCCCTGACACTGACACCGGCATCCAACTCTTTGGCAGAAGACAGCTCTGCAGACGTAAGCATCACGATTGCCCGCAGCTCTGCCGATCAGTCTGATCCGCTCACCGTAGCTCTCTCTTCCTCAAGCGGTCGACTGATCCTGCCGGCCACCGCCACTATTCCGGCCGGAGCAGCATCAGTCGTTGTCAATGCCACAGCCGTCAACGACCAGATCGTGAATCTGCCGGGCAGCATTGCCCTGGCGGCGACAGCAGCCGGCTTCACCTCAGGAACGGCCTCGCTGACACTGCTGGATGATGAATCTCCGACACTCACACTGACTGCGCCCGCCACCATCGCCGAAGCCGGGGCTGCCGTGACTGTCACAGTCTCCAGAAACACAGAAAATGTGGCACAAGATCTGGCCGTTTCACTCTCGGCCACCTCCGCTCGCCTGAACCTGCCGGCGACAATCACGATTCCGGCCGGAGCAGCCTCTGCTCAGTTCACTGTCACTCCGGCAAACGATCAGATCGTGAACCTTTCTGCTGGCCAGACGCTGACAGCCACTGCCGCCGACTTTGCGGCAGGCAGTGCCTCGGTTTCAATCACCGATGATGACACCCCGGCACTCGCGCTGTCCCTTTCAGCAGAAACAGTTGCCGAAGGTGCTCCGCCGGTCACGGCAACCGTCTCCAGAAACACCGAGGATACCACCCAGCCGCTGACAGTTGCTGTCAGCGTCGGTTCAGATCGAGCCACCGGGCCGGAAAATATTGAAATACCAGCCGGCCAGACAAGTGTGACCTTCCCGATCAGTGCCGTTGATAATCAGTTCGTCGATGGCGCCGACACACTGGATGTGTCAGTTTCTGCGGCGCAGTTCGTTCCCGGCGTTGTGCTGCTGACCGTGACGGACAATGACACGGCCGTCGCCGAACTGCAGCTCACGTCGGACAGCAGCTCCATCACAGAGAACTCCTCGACTCCTTTGACACTGACCATCACCCGTACTTCAGACGATTTGTCTCAGGCTCTGGAAGTGACCCTGGACGCGGATTCCGGTGCCCTCACGGTTCCGGCCACCGCCACAATTCCGGCCGGACAAAGCTCGGTTGATGTTCTGCTGGAAACACTGAATGACGACATCGCTCTGGGAAGTGTCACAGTCACCGTCAGTGCCATTGCGTCCGGTTACGCGAAAACCACGCTGCCCCTGACGGTTCTGGACGACGAAGTACCGACAATCTCCATCACACCTGGTCAGGCCAGCTTGACCGAAGGTTCCCTGAACAGTGTACAGCTGACAGTTTCTCGAAACACGGCCGATATCTCAGAACCACTCACGGTCTCACTGGCTTCGGCATCGTCGCGTCTCTCGCTGCCTGGCTCCGTTGTGATTCCCGCCGGCAGTCGCCAGGTTCAGTTCTCAGTTCAGGCGGTCAACGATCAAATCGTCAGTGTCTCAAGTACAGCTTCGATTGATGCATCTGCTGCCAGCTTTACCTCCGGCCAGTCCAGCCTGACAGTCAGCGAAGACGACATCCTGGTTCTGTCTGTCAATCCTGCGATACCATCAGTCAACGAACTGATTGGTCAGATCAGCACCTCTGTCAGCCTTGAAAAGGCTGCCGATCAGGACATTGTTGTCAGCCTGGCGTATTCGCAGCCAGACCTGCTGACCGGACCTGCAACCGTCACAGTGCCTGCCGGACAATTGTCTGTCCAGATACAGCTGTCAGTGATCCCCGGATCTGTCCCCGAAGGGACTCGCACGGGAAGCGTCACTGCCACCATTGCCGGCACCTCTGCCACCGACTCAGCGAACGTTCTTGTGCAGGACGGCGACAGCTTCAGCCTGACCACTGATGTGTCAGCCAATCAGACTGAGCAGTCCAGCGGCATCCTGTTGACTCGCAGCAGCAGCTTTATTATCAGCGGGGTCACAGCACCGAACGCAATCATCGCAGTCGACAGCAATGGTGACGGACTATACGACGACGCCACAGCCACTGCAGACTCGTCCGGTATCTACAGCCTGACTGTTCCGCTCACCGCTGACGGGCCTGACAAAGGTGATCATCGGCTGGTGATCAAGGCCACAGCTGCGGCCGGAGTCGCCGATCAGACAGTCTATGTCCACTACGCTGTGGGAACACTGATTCGATTCAACACCACATCCGGCACTTTTGACGTCGAGCTGCTGAATGCGGACGCCCCGATCACGGTTGCCAATTTCCTCAGCTACCAGGCATCACCCGCCTGGTCCGGGCTGATTGTGCACCGCAGCGTGCCGCAATTCGTCATTCAGGGCGGCGGATTCACGCTGGACAACGGTCTGATCACGAGTGTGCCGACCAGTCCGCCGATTCAGAACGAGTTCCTCGCAGAAAATTCCAACGTCCGCGGCACACTTGCCATGGCGATGGTCGCGGACAATATCAACAGCGGCACCAGCCAGTGGTTTATCAACGTCGCCGACAACACTTTCCTTGACGAAGGCAAATATACAGTCTTTGGCCGCGTCCTTGGCAATGGCATGACCGTTGTGGATCAGATCAATGATCTGACCACCTGGGACCTGAAAACGGCGTGGAACAACGGAGCCCTCGGTGAGGTCCCGCTGACGAAAGCTCCGCCCTCAGGTACTCAGCTGACCGGAACCGTTTCACTGCAGGCCGACAGCAATCTGCTGACCGGCAGCAGCACGGCCTTCACCACAGAACTGGCAGTCGGCACGGATATCTGGATCAACAACAAGATCTATCGCATTGACAGCATTACGTCGGACACGTCCGCCGTCCTGTCTGCCCCCGCTTCCGCCACAGTGACGGCCGCCTCGGCATGGAAGGAACTCCTGCCAGACGATGCCGATTATGTGGTTTTCAGCAGCATCGACGAGCTGTTGCCGCTGTTGCCATAACAAACCCTGGTGTCAGCTGGCCAGCAGCTCGCGAATGGGCCGAGCTTCCTCGGGCAAAATTCGCACGGGACGCTCGGCCTGATCACGGATATAGGTGCTGCTGTCGATTCCGACGTTGTGATAGACGGTGGACAGCACATCGCGGTAGTGAATCGGCCGATCCGCGGCATAGGCCGCGATCTTGTCCGTTGATCCGATGATCTGGCCCATCGGCATCCCGCCGCCGGAAAACAGTACGGACTGGACCGGAGCCCAGTGGTCGCGACCAGCCTTGTCGTTGATCTTCGGAGTCCGGCCGAATTCGCCCCACACCACCAGCGTCACGTCCCGGTCAAGGCCTCGATCATGCAAATCGCGGATCAGAGCAGACAGCCCTGTGTCCAGTGTCGGCAGATGAGCGCGACAGTGGCCAAAGTTGTTTCCGTGAGTATCCCAGAAGCCATAGGCCACCGTCACCACTCGCACACCGGCTTCCACCAGTCTGCGAGCAATCAGCAGCTGATCGTTCCACAGCGGTGCTCCGTCCCCCAGATGCTTTGATGAACCTCGACCATACAGCGCCAGCACTGAGGGGTCCTCGCGTTCCACGTTCATCGCATCAACAAGTCGGGATGAAGTGAGCACATCGAAGGCGCGGCGATAGCTTTCCTGCATGTTGTCCAGATTTCTGGAATCCGCATGACGACGAAATGTGTCCAGCTGATCCAGCAGTGACTGCCGGCCCTGAAACTGCTGCCCCTGGATGTATCGCAGCTGCATGCTGGCCAGATCCTCGCCGTCTGCCCGCACCTGATTGAACGCACTGCCCAGGTAACCGGCACCAGTGCTGTTGTATGGCCGATGCTGCATGGTTGGGAACAGGTCGACGAATGCCGGAGTCACCTCGTTCACCTGCCCGAAAGTTCTGGCAATCACGGAGCCGAAGTTCGGGATGCCGTCGCGCTGTACTTCACCCATCGTGAAGCCGGTCAGGTTCTGGAAACTGGAATGCTCGTCCCGCTGACCCACGCACGAGCGGACGATCGAACATTTGTCAGCCACCATCGCCAGCTTCGGCAGCAGCTCGCAGAACTGAGTCCCTGGGACTGTGGTTTGAATCGGCTGAAATTCACCGCGCACCTCAGATGGCGCCTGTGGCTTCATGTCAAACGTGTCCTGATGCGGCAAACCGCCGGACAGATACACCATGATTACCGACTTGTGCTGACGACCTGGCTCAGCAGGGCCCGCCGCGAACACATCCGAAAGTGTCAGACCACCGGCCGCAAGGCCACCCAACTGCAGAAAGGAACGACGCGACACGCCATCACAGTAGCGGTGCGAGTTTCCGAAAAGTCTGAGCATTGAAGCGGTGTCCGGAACAGGAGGGAAAGACCCAGGCGGGCAGGACGAGACAAGCGGATCAGGACATTCTGCCGAGACCAGATAATAGGTTATTCGTCGGGCATTACGATTGTCACCAGCAAAATCGCCCGGCTGCGTCGTTCTTTGGGAATTTCCAGGCCCGTCGGCCTGAACAGAACTGCCGCGAATCCCCCATCGCAGCATGGGCTTTCCAGCCCGAGCCCCCTCCCTAAAAACCGCCTCTCCCCCCACCGCCGGCACCCGCTCGCGGCACACCCCAATATTCTCCCCCATCGCTGGAATTGCCCTCGTTTTTCAACCGTGCTGCGGCTTCCCGAGTGGACAATCGCATGCGGACATGCTTAATCTTGCTGCCAAATGACAGGGAATCCCGGAGAAACAACAATGCGGCGTGCAAAACTGCTGGTCTGTGGTGTTTGGTGTGTATGCAATCTGCTGGTGGCAGTGATTCTTCCTGCCGCAGAAATTCCGGCGCGCCCCAATATCGTGCTGATCCTCGCTGATGACCTCGGATTTCGAGAACTGGGCTGCTTCGGACAGCAGAAAATCCGCACTCCAAACCTGGATCGACTGGCGGCTCGCGGCATGCGTCTGACGCAGCATTATTCGGGGAACGCCGTGTGTGCCCCGTCACGCTGCGTACTGATGACCGGACGGCATCCGGGGCAGGCCTGGATTCGCAACAACAGTGAAGCTCAGCCGGAAGGCCAGCTGCCCATTCCGGACACCGAATTCACTCTGGCCGAGATGCTGAAACAGCAGGGGTATGTAACCGGCGCGTTCGGCAAATGGGGTCTGGGAGGTCCCGGCAGTGAAGGTGATCCGATGAATCAGGGATTCGATCATTTTTTTGGCTACAACTGCCAGCGACATGCTCACAGCTACTACCCCGATTACCTGTGGCACGATCGACAGAAGATTCCGCTGCAAAATCAGCCGCCCGTGCCAGGCCATGCCAAACTTCCGGCCGATGCTGACCCGCAGAACCCCTCGGCCTACGCAGCGTTTCAGGGCACAGACTACGCCCCTGATCACATTCGGAATGCAGCCGTCGAATTTTTGCGGGGCAATCAGAATCGCCCCTTCTTTCTGTATTTTCCGTCGACTCTGCCGCACGTCGCACTGCACGTGCCGCAGCAGGACCTGACACCTTATCTGCAGCAGGGCTGGAACGACCCGCCGTTCACGGCAGCCCGCGGAGGTTACACGCCGCACTTCACCCCGCGCGCCGCTTACGCTGCCATGATCAGCAGGCTGGACAGCGACGTGGGAGTCCTGCTGGAGGAACTGGATCGGCTGAAGCTGACCGAAAAAACCCTGGTGGTCTTCAGTGCCGACAACGGCACCACCCATTTGTCTGAAGAAGTTGACGCCCAGTTCTTCAACAGCACAGGTGAACTGCGCGGGCTTAAAGGATCACTGTACGAAGGTGGCGTGCGAGTCCCGACAATTGCCGCCTGGCCCGGCAGAATTCCGGCCGGCAGCGAAAGCAGCTTCGTCAGCGGGTTTGAAGACTGGCTGCCCACCTTTGCCGAATTCGTCGGTGCTCGTAATCTGCCGCAGCCGGCCGATGATACAGGCGGCAGTGTCAGCCTCGTTCCCACACTCACCTCGCTCAGCCAGACAGAACGCCCCTGGCTGTACCGTGAATTTCCAGGGTACGGAGGCCAACTGAGCCTGCGACAGGGGCCCTGGAAGCTGGTGCGACAGAACCTCGCCAAACGCAGCAGCACCGTGGAACTTTACAATCTGGAAACCGACATCGGCGAACGCACCAATCTGGCCGCAGAACAGGCCGAAAAGGTCGCTGCAATGACCGACCTGATCAGGCAGATTCGCCGACCTTCGCCGCTGTTTCCCCTGCAGTCCTTCGATCCGGCCCCCGCCGGTCGCAGGCAGCAGCAGTAACCTGGGCCCCCGCTGGACTCTGCTGATAAAATAGGCCCCGCTGGAAATCCCGGTTGGCAAAAAAGCACAGAATTTGCCGATGCAAAGCCTTGAAACCCTCGAGAATTCCCGCCGAAATGACCGTCGGACGTGTATTTCTGCCAAAAAATGCTAAAGTTTTAGCAGTTCACTGGTGGCATGCCGCTGCCAATCCTGCTCCGCGAAAATGCAAAAATGTCAACGGGGACACTCAAATGAAAAAGCTGATGGGTTTCTTTTCTGTCGCAGGCCTGTGCCTGGTTGTTGCTGGCTGTGGCGAACCGGCCGCTTCTACCGCTCCCAGCGAAGCTCCTGCTGCTCCGCCAACCACAACGACTGGCGAACGTGAATCCGGCGTGGCTGGTCACGGTGCTGACGCTGCTGCTCCCGCAGCAGAAGGTGCTGCCCCAGCTGCCGAAGGTGCAGCTCCGGCTGCTGAAGGCGCTGCTCCGGCTGCTCCAGCCGCTGAAGGTGACGCACCGGCTGCTCCGGCTGCCGAAGGCGCTGCTCCAGCCGCTGACGCTCCAAAGGCAGAATGATTCGTCGCCACTCTGTGGCCGCATCAGCCAATGCTGAACATCACCCCGCTGCCCCTGGCAGCGGGGTCTTTTGTTTTCCCCCAGTGCTGGTCGCCCTAGAACTCCACCACTCCACCAGCGTCAAAACGACTGATCAGCTGCCGCAAAACCACGGCGTCCATCTGACGACTTAAACCACGCACGCTGCCGTCAGCCACCAGGAAATTCACCTGATAACTGTGCCTGCTGGCGAAACCTCCAACCTCCGCCGCCAGTCGCGCACGCACGGCCCGCTTCTCCTCATCTGTCGCAGCCGCCGCAATCTGTTCCGTCTGCTGCTGCAGTCCACCAGCCTTGTGCTCCTGAGCCAGCGGCAGACCGTTTCGCAGTGTCCCCCGGTCGCCAAACAGCCAGCCAAGGCCTCGCAGTCGCTCTGAACCTTCACCCACCAGCAGCGTATGAGAGCTGCCGTCCGGAACTGCCTCCAAAGACTCAGAACTGTTCGCATACAGCAAACCATCAGCGTCAGCATCGATCGCCTTCGATGTACTGTTGTGGCAGCCGGCGTAGGCCGAAATCGGTTCCTGGCCAAACGGTGCCGGACTGGAAGGACACTTCAGGACACCGATCACCGGATGCACTGGCACTGCGATCTTTTTCTCCGGCTCCTCACCAGCATAGACAGGCACACTGTCAGCCAGAGGCATACCACCGGCGTCAGCGCTGACACCTGACGAGAAGGACCGCAGGGGCATCTCAAAGTCAATCTTTTCGTAAATCACACCCTCGCCCAGCTGAGGCAGGATCTGACCAATCCAGCCAATGCCCTCCGGCGCATTTTCCACATGTACCGGCAGTGTCACCGCCACAGCCCCCGGCGGCAGTGTCCTGTGCAGGAACTGATACTGGCCCAGAGCAATGCCCAGCTGCCGCAGGTTGTTCTGACAGCTGATCAGCCGCGACTGCTCACGAGCAGCCTGGATCGCCGGCAGCAGCAGTGCAACCAGGACAGCGATCACAGCCACCACAGCCAGCAGCTCCAGAAACGTAAAACCTCGCCTGCCGCGACCTCGACTCATCACCACTCTCCCAATATCTGCAGATCCGCTCGGCTGCCCAGATGCGAAAACGTCTGAGCATTAATGTTTTGACTGATAAACCGCACCGATCCGTCAGCCACGATAAACTGTGCGCCGCCGTTATGGTGCGAGCTAAAGCCACTGGTCGCTGTGTCGGAAGGAATCGCAATGGCAGCCGGCTTCCCGCCCGGGACCACCGCTGGAATATCCCAGCCCTTGCCAACCGCCGTACCCGTGTTTCGCAGCGTCGAGCGATTGCCGGCCATCCACCCAAACTCGCCGGACTCCGCCACAATCTGCTTCTCACCCGCCAGCAGCGTGTTCGATGCTCCGTCCCGAATCTCCCGATACCGCACACTGCTGTTCAAAAATAAACAGCCATCTCCGTCCGCATCAATGGGTTTGGCCGAGCCGCTGAAACAGCCCGCGTAGCTGCTTTCGCCCGCCGGGGCTCCGCCACCCGCTGCCAGGGGCGGTGCCGGATCACTGGGACAGCGAAATGTCGCTATCCGAGTCGTTCGGATCGGACCATTTACTGCCGCATATGCACCCTGCGAAAAATCCACCATGGAAAACAACATCGTCTGCTCCATCACCGGAAGCAACTGCACCATCCAGCTGATCTGGTAACCCTCCTCCAGATTCCGCACCGGACCTGCGGCATCCACAACTCCAGGCGGCAGCATCTCAAATGCCATCTCATAATTGTGCAAGGCAATCCCCAGCTGCATCAGATTGTTTTTGCACTGAGTCCTTCTGGCGGCCTCGCGGGCCTGCTGTACCGCCGGCAGCAGCATCCCCATCAGGATGGCGATAATCGCAATCACAACCAGCAGCTCAATCAGCGTGAAACCGCGGATCCGAGGCGCAGCCGCACCCCGCCGAACCAAATGCCGTACTGTCACCGCACCATCGACCGCCAAATCCTGCTTTTCACTGTTCATCACGCACACTCACCTTTCTGGTCAGTCGACAGACTGCCGCAACGTCCGGCTCCGCCGGACTTCGTACCTCTGCCAAAATCTCATTTCCCGTCGCCCGCAGCTCAAGACTGACGGAATCACAGCGAGCAAACAGGCCAGCCGGTACGATCCACCGGCCACCAGTCCACTTTGAGTCCTCACGAATTCGCCTGATACCTTCCCGCAGCGCCGCATCAGCCAGAATCCCCAGCTGTTCCTGCACCACCAGCTGACGATCCTGCTGCCACTGCAGCCGCACTCTTTGCACCAGCAATGCCATCACCGACGTCACAACCAGCAGCACAACCATCGCCGCCACAGCCGCGACACCGCGACGATCACCACAATCAGAACGCCCGGAAATCCCGGTTAATGCAGCGTCAGTCGGATTCATTGCAGATCTCCGTCTGCCCGAACTGCACCCCGCAGGTGAATCTCAATCGCTAAGGCCTCCACACCGCCCGCAGGTGCCGCAGGCAGCGCCACAGCCTCAGGCTTGTTTCGCACGGCTCCGCCATCACCAGCCTCCGGATACCGCACAAGTCGTGAACCTTCCCGCACTCGCACCACCGCATCTCCCGAAAGCAAATCGCCGAATTCCACACGAGCCCCGGCGGGAAACACATAACGCTCCCGCGACTCGATCGCTCCCGCTGCCGTCCGCTCCCGCTGCACAACTCCCCGCGATTCACTCCACACAATCACGTCCCCGCCTGCCCCCGCCTCAATCCGCCAGACCCCGCCACCACCGGACAAAACACCAGCAACGGCATCCTCACGCAGCTGACGCTCCATCCGCCGCAGACTGTCCAGCAGCTGCGAACTGACACGCTGCCTGTGATCCAGCCGGAACATCGCCTGCAGACACATTCCACACGTGCCCAGCAAAGCCGACAGGATGGTCATGCTGATCATCACCGTCAGCAGTGAATACCCCGCCCTGCCCGCCCGAGGCAGCGCCGCACTGATCCCTCGACAGCCACCAGCCGCAGCAGTTCGCAAACGTCTCATTTCGCCACCTCCGAGCCGGCAGGCCAGATCACCAGACTGACAGTCTGAGCAGGCAGGCCGGAAACAGCTGGCCTTCGAATCGTCAGACGCACTGCACCTCCCAAAGGCAGCAGCTCATCCAGCTCTGCCGCAGCCTCACGCACCAGCACCGCATCCGGATAACGCTGCTGAAACCACTGCCCCAGCACCGCATTCGCGGCAGCCACACCCTCCAGATTCCGCAGCTCCAGCTTCGCCAGAGCTTCAAAACGACGCTGCTCCTGCTGCCGCAAAACTGCTGACAAACCCGGGCCAGCCACCAGGGCCACCACACCCGTAATAATCGCCGCAATGATCAGCTCAGCCAGCATCGCACCAGCCCGGCCGGCCGGCCGTCGCGAATGCCCCGTCAGCAGTTCCTGTATGCTTCTGCCGTTCATGCCAGTCCTTCCAGCAGTACAGTCATCGCCTGAAACACTATCAGACAGTAATACAGCACCAGCACACCCACCAGCACCGTGACCAACGGGCGCAGCCACGCCAGCAGACGCTGCAGGCGTCGACGCCGAGCCTGCTCAATCGATAACGCAAGCTGCCGGAAGCCCCAGTCCGCATGCCCGCGCTGATCCGCCGCATCCAGAAAATGCCGTTCACGCCCCCGAATCAAACCACACGACTCAAGCGCCGCATGCAGACTGCCCCCGGACTGCACCGCATCCCGCAACTGAAGCACCCGAGTAGCAGTGCGACCTGCCGGCAACATCAGCACAGCCGAATTCAGCACACGCGGCATCGTGGCTCCCGTTGCCATACCCAGTCCCACCAGTCGCAGAATCGTCGGCGTCCAGTACCGCGGCCAGTGCCCCAGCAACGGCCAGTACCCCAGCTGCAGCTGTCGCGAACAATTCTTCCAGAACAGCACGATCGCCGCCACCAGACAGCCGACAACCGGCAGCACAAACAGCGGCAACAGCGCCGACCAGTTGGTCCAGAAGTCCAGCGCGGCCTGCAGTGACAGAGGCAACTCTACTCCAAAGCCCCCGAAAATCTGCTTTACTTTGGGCACAAAAAACAAACACAGGTAAATGCACAGGCCCAACAGTACCGTCAGCACCGCACCAGCCCACAACGCCAGCGCCGCCACCGACTCCTGCGTGCCGCCGGCACCCGGCAGACGTGCTCCCAGACGCTGAGACTCCTCCAGCAGCACTTCTGTCAGCCCGTCCCCCCCCTCAGCCACCGAAATCGCCGCAATCGTGGCCGGAGGCAGGATGCCGTCGATCAGACTGAAAGCCCCCGACAGCGAATGACCAGTCTGCAGCAAGGACCTCAGCTGCCGCACACAGTCCCGCCACTCACCCGAACTCTCCGCTTCATGAGCCTGCAGCATCTGCAGCAGTGCCGTTGCGTTGCCAACAGATCCCGCCAGCATCAACAGCAATGACGCCTGCCGCAACGGCTCAGGTCGGCTGCGCAGATAAAACCAGTGCCGCAGATAACTCATGGCCAAAGACCCCCCGGACGGAAGCACAGCGGCAGCACAATAACACTAAGATCATTCAGCAACTTGTACAGCGGCATGAAAAAGGCCACATACGAAATCAGCACCAGACCGGCCGTTAAACACACCACCACCAGCTC
>Ga0172373_10003418_pt1 | contig 23260 bp, 20 predicted proteins | sample Lak10m_2_FD_114546 | JGI IMG/M metagenome (GOLD analysis project Ga0172373, IMG submission 114546) | Freshwater microbial communities from Kabuno Bay, South-Kivu, Congo - kab_092012_10m | ecosystem: Environmental > Aquatic > Freshwater > Lake | place: Democratic Republic of the Congo...
CGGTCCGCCCACGTTCGGAACGTTGTCGAGCGTGTACTCGTCGCCCATCATGAACATGGCCGACACGAGCTTCTTCTGACGTGTGGCCGGATCGATCTGATACACGAGGCTTTCGGGGAACTCGGGATTCAGCTGGTGCTCGTCGTTGATGTACTTCCAGTTGATGTAGTGCTCGTATCCGGTGGCACCATCGCCGATCGTCGAGAAGCCGGCCGCTTCGGCCGCTGCAGTATCGGCGAACTTCGGAAGAACCGTGCGGGTGGAGTAGAGAAGGTCTTCGGCGCGGCGACGTTCGTCGGGCAGCACCCCCGGCATGCCCGACAAGTCGATACGAGCGGCTCCGGTGTCGGCCGCTGATGCGGCAACCGACAACGAACCGCTCTCGGTGCCGTGATCGTGAGCACACATGTCGACTCGATCTTGATCGGATACCGCGGCTCGGCCAGCGCCTTCACCTTCGAGTGCGGCGAACGGACCGCACGGGTGGGCGGCGATCCAGACGTGCACCATCGCGATTCCGATGCCACCGAGAATCGAACCAGGCGGGCAGTTGCCCTGAGCGTCGAGCACACCAGCCACGACCGACCGACCTTGGGCGTTGTTGCGGAAGCACAAGTTGTCGTGCACGTGCCATTGCATCAGGGGTCCGGCGAACTCGGTGAGTTCGGGATCATCGATCGCCGTACCGAGGTCGGCCATGAACATCGCCGACACGAGCGTCTTGCTCGACCCCTTCACCTCGTACACGAGCGACTCGGGTGCGGTCGGGTCGAGGAACTTGCCGTCGACGATGAGGCCACGATTAACCAGGTGTTCGTGGCCGGTCGACTCGTCGCCGATCGACACCCAACCCTGCGCCACCGCTTCGTCGTAATCGGACCAACGGGGCAGTTCGCGTTGCGTCGCAAGAATGAGCTCGCGCGCCCGCGCCTCCTGTTCGGTCGACACACCGTCGACTCCACTGATGTCGATTCCGATTGCCGGGTCGTACGGTCGCGGCCAATTGGTGGCGTGTTCGTGGGCCGCGGCGGCGCTGGCGGATTCGCCGGTGGCGAGTGCGGCGCCCGACGACGAGTGATCGTGGCCGTCACCCGACGCCGTCGTGTCCGAATGGTGATCGGTGCCCGCAGCGTGGTCACCGGTGGAATGGTCGTGCACGTGAGTCGCGCCGTTCCACATGCCGATCACGACGGCGAAGCCCACGGCGGCGAGCGGAAGAGCAGCGTTGAGAGATCGTGGGGCCGCGAGTGGCGCGGATCCGACGACGAGGAGACCGAGCGCGAGGGCCGCCGACAGAGCACCCAGACCCGCGCACAACGTGTCGGCGATCTGTGGACCTTCGCGTACCTCGAGGCCGTCGACCCACGAGATACCGACGAGACGAGTGAGGAGCCAGCCGCCCACGGCGATGGTGTTCACGACCAAGCTGGCGGCCAGGAACATCGCCCGGGGACGAAGCACCAAGGCAATGCCCACACCCAACTGCAAGAGAGTCATGACGACGAAGATGCGCGCGAGTTGCGGGGTCTCGGCGTGGAGTCCGACCGCACTGGCGTGCAGAGCCCCGGCACCGAGTGCGGCGAAACCCGCCAGCAGATGCCCGGACGGCTTCTTCATGACGAGAACCTACCCGCCGGCCGAACCCGGATTCGGCTCAGAGCGCACCGAGAGCGCGCAGGCACGGCTCGGCGAGTTCGGTGCGACACACCAAGAAGTCGGGAAGCCAGAGATCGGGAGCGTTGTACACGAGCGGTGAGCCATCGATGCGGCTCACGTGGAGTCCGGCTGCCGCGGCCACGCCGGCCGGCGCCGCGGTGTCCCATTGATACATGCCGCCGTCGTGCACGTAGATGTCGGCTTCACCCATCACCACCGCCATCGTCTTGGCTCCGGCCGATCCGAGCCGACCGACGAGACAGTCGAGGCCGTGAGCGATGGCCACGGCTGAATACGTGTTGCGATTACGCGAGGTGACCAGAACGGGCTTGTCGTTCTTCTGCGGCGGCACCGTTTCGGCCGGACCCATGGTGAAGGTGCGACCGATGGCCGGCATGGCCACCGCGGCCGCCGTGATTTGACCGCGTTCCCACAGGGCCACGTGAACAGCCCAGTCCCAACGCGGCGGATCGGCGAACTCACTCGTGCCGTCGATCGGATCGATGATCCAGACCCGTTCGGCCGAGAGGCGTCGACGATTGTCGGCGGCCTCCTCGGACAAGATCACGTCGTCGGGGCGTGCGTTCTGGAGTGCGGCCACCAGGAATCGATGACCGGCCACGTCGCCCTCGTCCTTCATCTCCCAGTACGTCGTGCCGACGTCGTCGAGTTCGCGCCGCAAGTCGTTGAGCATGACCCCGGCTTCGGTTGCCACCCGCGTCGCGAGGTCCTGATCGGACTCGGCAACGGTCACGGTCAGAGGCCTCGACCGAGACGAATGGAAGTCTTCACCAGTTCGCGAACGTCGTTCTCGTCGGCGCCAGCCGCCACCAGACGGCGCACCTGCTCCTCGATGCGCTCGGCTTCCACTTCGGAGAACGCCGGGATGCGATTGGAGGAAACGACCGCCGAACTCACGATCAACACGATGGCGGTGATGGCGCTCACGACACCGATCGTCACGACCCAACCCTCGTTGTTGCCGGCGATCGACGAGACGATCAGGCCGGCGATCGACGCCACGAACATGACGCCGGTGACGATGCGGATGCGCGTGAAGAGAGTCGACTGCATCAGCGGGCGAGCGGCTTGTACTTGATGCGGTGCGGCTGATCGGCCGCCGAGCCCAACTCTTTCTTGCGCCAGGTTTCGTATTCGCTGAAGTTGCCTTCGAACCAACGCACCTGACTGTCACCCTCGAAGGCGAGCACATGGGTCGCGATGCGGTCGAGGAACCAGCGGTCGTGGCTGATGACGACGGCACAACCGGGGAAGGCCTCGAGCGAGTCCTCGAGGGCGCGCAGAGTGTCGACGTCGAGGTCGTTGGTGGGTTCGTCGAGTAGGAGAACGTTGCCACCGGTGCGGAGAAGTTTGGCCAGGTGCACGCGGTTACGTTCACCACCCGAGAGGTCGCCCACCTTCTTCTGCTGGTCGCTGCCCTTGAAGTTGAAGGACGCGACGTAGGCGCGGCCGTTGATCTCGCGGTTGCCCACCTTCAGGTGATCGATCCCGTCGGTGATCTCCTCGTAGACGGTCTTGTCGGCGACGAGTGAATCGCGACTCTGATCGACGTATGCGAGTTGGACGGTGTCGCCGACCACGATCGACCCGGCATCGGGCTGCTCTTGACCGGTGAGCATGCGGAAGAGCGTGGTCTTGCCGGCGCCGTTGGGGCCGATGATTCCGACGATGCCAGCGCGCGGGAGCGAGAATGTGAGGTCTTCGATGAGCAGACGGTCGCCGAAGCCCTTGCGGAGACCATTCACCTCGATGACGCTGTCGCCGAGTCGTGCTCCGGCCGGAATCATGATCTCGAGTTTCGACGGACCGCGATCAGCGGCTTCGGCCTCGGCGTGCAACTTCTCGTACGCCGACAACCGGGCCTTGCCCTTGGCCTGGCGAGCCTTGGGCGACATACGTACCCATTCGAGTTCGCGTTCGAGTGTTCGGCGGCGGTTCTCGTTGCTCTTCTCCTCGCGTTCGAGGCGATCACGCTTCTGATCGAGCCAACTCGTGTAGTTGCCTTCGAACGGGAAACCACGGCCTCGATCGAGCTCGAGGATCCACTTGGCGACGTTGTCGAGGAAGTAGCGGTCGTGGGTGATGGCGACGACCGTGCCGTGGTACTCCTGCAAGAACCGCTCGAGCCAGTCGACGCTCTCGGCATCGAGGTGGTTGGTGGGTTCGTCGAGCAACAGTAGGTCGGGTCGACTGAGAAGGAGACGACACAGGGCGACACGACGTCGTTCGCCGCCCGACAACGTGCTGACATCGGAGTCGTTGGGCGGACAGCGCAGAGCGTCCATGGCGATCTCGACGTTGCGCTCGAGGCTCCACGCATCGGTGGCGGCGATCTTGTCCTCGAGTTCGGCCTGCAGAGCGCCGACCTTCTCGAAGTCGGCGTCGGGATCGCCCCACATGGCCATGACTTCGTTGTAGCGATCGAGGATGGCCTTCACCGGGGCGACACCGTCCATCACGTTGCCGAGGACGTCCTTCGACGCATCGAGCTGAGGTTCCTGGGCGAGATAGCCGACGGAGAATCCGGGCGTGAGGCGCGCTTCGCCCGAGAATCCGTCGTCGAGACCAGCCATGATGCGCAGCAGGCTCGACTTACCGGCGCCGTTCGAGCCGATGACGCCGATCTTGGCGCCGGGGTAGAACGACAACGAGATGTTCTCGAGCACCGTGCGGTCGGGCGGGTAGTGGCGGGCCAGCTTGTAACAGGTGTAAATGAACTCGTGGGCCATGAGAGGTCGACGTTCTCCAGATGATCGGGCTCTTGCAGGTTAGTGGCGAGGGGGCTCGGCGGGTCCGGGCACAATCGCTGACTGCGCTGTCGGTGCTTGGTACCTTGACCAGGTGTGCGTCCGGATACGGACGCCCCCCGAAGGAGAACAACTCATGGAAATCTTCACTCAGTATGGCCTGTCGAACTTCCTACGCGCTCTTCACGTGCTGGCTGGCATCGGCTGGATCGGCCTGCTCTATTACTTCAACCTCGTGCAGGTCCCGGCTTTCGCCGCGTACGGCGATGAGGGCAAGGCCCGCAACATCTCGATCGACAAGTTGGCCCGCCGCGCCCTGTGGTGGTTCCGCTGGGCCGCCGTCGTGACCCTCGTGCTCGGACTGCTGATCATCGGCGTGACCGAGAACTACATGCAGGACTTCATGAGTGATGACGCTGCGATCGGACTTGCTCACAGCGCGGCCATCTTCGTCGGCATGCTCATGGGCATCTTGATGGCCGCCAACGTGTGGATGGTCATCTGGAAGAACCAGAAGGTCGTTCTGGCCAACGCGGCGAACGTGCTGGGTGGCGGCGAGGCCGACCCCAATGCCGCTGCAGCCGGTCGTCGGGCCTTGCTGGCCAGCCGCCAGAACTTCATCTTCTCGTTCTCGATGTTGTGGTTCATGGTGGGTGCCGCGCACTTCTACGGTGGGAACTTCGATGGCGACTCGGGCAAGGCCTGGACGTTCGTGATCATCGCCGTGGTGATCGGTGCGATCCTCCAGCTCAACTGCTTGGGCAAGCTCGGTGGCACCGCCAACACCAACAAGTTGCTGTGGCCCTACGAGAGCCACAAGAACGCAATGATCACCGGCGGACTTCTCTTCGTCGTTCTCTACGTGTTGACGGAGATCTTCTTGAAGGCCTGAGCGGTCTCGCAACCCGCGAAGTGAAATGGCCGCCCTTCGGGGCGGCCAGTTTCGTTATCTCGCCCTTCGGGGCGGCCAGTTTCGTTATCTCGCCCTTCGGGGCGGCCAGTTTCGTTATCTCGCCCTTCGGGGCGGCCATCTTCGTTATCTCGACGTTTCTCCGTTCAGGACACGGTGAGTGAGGAGTTCATCGAGCCGTGGCCGGGCACGGTGCAGTAGATGCGGTACTCGCCCGGTTCGAGGGTGATGGTGCCCTGATCGGTGTCGCCACGCTTTTTCACCTCGAGTTCGAGGTCGCCCACGACCTTGTCGTCCTGGAGCACCACGAGGACATGCTCCACGTTGTCGTCGTTGGCGAGGAACACGTCGATCTCACCGGCCGGAGCCGAGTACGACGACGCGTCCCAGCGGATGGTGGAGACGGCCTTGACGACCAGGTCGACACCGGCGGGAAGGGTGGTTTCGGGGGCCGATTCGCCGCCTCCGCAGGCGGCGAGAACGACGAGTGACACGAGAGCCAGCGAGGTACGGCGCATGTCCGAAAATCTACAAGGGCTTCTCTCACCGCAGGTCAGCAGGGGTACAGTTTCCGATGTGACCGAAACCGTTGCCAGCGCTGCCAACGGCTCGGCCGACTTCGGAGCCAACAGTTGGCTCGTCGAGGAGATGTTCGAGCAATACCGGCTCGACCCTGCCTCGGTCGGCGAGTCCTGGCGAGAGTTCTTTTCCGATTACAAGTCCCGCGCCGAAGTCGCTGCCGCACCAGTCCGACCGGCGGTCGCTCCTGCACCCGCCGCTCCGGTGGCGCCGGCACCCGCGAGCAACGGATCGTCGTCCAACGGCGCGGCACCGGCATCGACACCGGCATCGGCGCCAGCCCATGCCCCCACCGATGCCCTCGGCGAACCCATCAAGGGAGCCGGCGTCGCCATCGTCACCAACATGGAGCGCAGCCTGACGGTCCCCACCGCCACCAGCTTCCGCAACGTGCCGGCCAAGTTGCTCGAAGTCAATCGCAAGGTCATCAACGGGTATCGCACGCGTTCGGGTCAGAACAAGGTCTCGTTCACGCACGTGATCGGATACGCCATCGTTCGCGCCATCGCCGACGCCATACCGGTCATGAACTCGTCGTTCGTCGAAGGACCCGACGGCAAGCCGCGGGTGGTGCGCCACGCACACGTGAACGTGGGTCTCGCGGTCGACGTGGCCAAGTCCGACGGAAGTCGCTCGCTCGTCGTGCCAGTTCTGCGTGACGCCGACACGTTCAACTTCGCCGAGTTCGTGGTGGCCTACGACGAGCTCGTTCGCAAGGTCAAGCAGAACAAGTTGCAGGTGGCCGATTTCCAGGGTGCCACCGTCAGCATCACCAACCCGGGCACCATCGGAACGGTTCAGAGCGTTCCGCGTTTGATGCCCGGCCAAGGTGTGATCGTCGGTGTGGGCAGTATCGACTACCCAGCCGAGTTCCAGGGCGCCGACGAGCGTGCTCTCGGAACACTGGGCGTGTCGAAGGTCGTCACGGTCACGAGTACGTACGACCATCGCATCATCCAGGGTGCCGAAAGTGGTCTGTTCCTGAAGCGTGTGCACGAGCTGTTGCTCGGTGAGCACGGTTTCTACGAAGACGTCTTCAAGAGCCTCGGCGTTCCGTACGAGGCGGTCAAATGGCGCTCCGACGTCAACCCGCTCGACAGCGACGAAGCGCGCCTGCAGAAGCAGATGCAGATCGCCACGCTCATTCGCGTTCACCGTGTGCGCGGTCACCTCATCGCCGACATCGATCCGTTGCGCTGGAAAGAACCCAAGATGCCGGTCGAACTCGACCCGGCCACCTACGGCTTCACCATCTGGGATCTCGACCGCGAATTCCTGACCGGAGCCGTTTCGGGTACGGGCAGCGTGGCCGGTCGTGATCGCATGTCGCTCGGCGATCTGCTCGGAGTTCTGCGTGACGCGTACTGCCGGACCATCGGCGTCGAGTACATGCACATCCAGGACACCGACGAACAGCGCTGGATCCAGTCGCACTTCGAAGGCGTCGAGTTCCAGCTCTCGAAAGAAGAGAAACGTCACCTCGTCGAGCGTCTCAACGCCGCCGAAGCCTTCGAGAAGTTCCTCGCCACCAAGTACGTCGGTACCAAGCGTTTCGGCCTCGAAGGTGCCGAGAGCGCGGTGCCGATCCTCGACGAGATCTTGTCGTTGGCCGCCAATTCCGGACAGGTGTCATCGGTGATCGGCATGGCCCACCGTGGTCGCCTCAACGTTCTCGCCAACGTCATGGGCAAGAGCCTCGAGTCGCTGTTCAAGGAATTCGAAGGCCACGTCGATCCCGACACGGTGCAGGGTTCGGGTGACGTGAAGTACCACCTGGGTGCGTCGGGTACGCACACCAGTCCGAGTGGCAACTCCATCAAGATCGAGTTGGCCTCCAACCCGAGTCACCTCGAAACGGTCGACCCGATCGTCCTCGGCATGATTCGTGCCCAACAAGATCAGATCGATCCGCCGGGTTCGTTCCCGGCCCTCCCGATCCTCATTCACGGTGACGCTGCGTTCGCGGGTCAAGGTGTGGTGCCCGAATGCCTCGCCATGAGCGACATCATGGGCTATCGCGTCGGTGGAACCATCCACCTGATCATCAACAACCAGATCGGTTTCACCACCTCGCCGCAGTTCGCACGTTCGTCGCTCTACTGCTCCGATGTCGCCAAGACCATCCAGGCGCCCATCTTCCACGTGAACGGCGACGACCCCGAAGCGTGTCTGCGCACCGCGCGTCTCGCTTTCGAGTACCGCGAGCGGTTCCACAAGGACGTCGTCATCGACATGGTGTGCTACCGCCGTCATGGTCACAACGAAGGCGACGATCCGAGCTACACGCAGCCGCTCATGTACAAGGCCATCGCCGAGAAGCGCAGTGTGCGCAAGTTGTACGTCGAGGCCCTCGTCGGTCGCGGCGACATCACAGTCGAAGAGGCCGAGAGCGCGCTCGACGACTTCCAGTCGAAGTTGCAGCAGGCCCTCGACGACACCCGGGCGCATGCTCCGGCCCGCACCAAGGTGGCCAAGCCGCCGCGCCCGGTCGGAGTTCTGCCGCACGTCGAGACCGGTATCGCTCGTCCGATCATCGACAAGGTGTTCGCTCAACTCACCAACTATCCGGCGGGGTTCACGGTTCATCCCAAGCTCGGACGTCAGTTCGAGCAACGCACCAAGTTGTTCGAGAGCGGTGAAGTCGAATGGGCCACCGCCGAGGCGCTCGCCTTCGGGTCGTTGGTTCTCGAAGGAGTTCCGGTTCGTCTCGCCGGCGAAGACTCGCGCCGCGGCACCTTCAGTCATCGTCACGCCGCCCTCATCGACTACGAGACCGAACGGGTCTGGATTCCGCTGGCCGAATTGCCCGGGGCCGAGAAGTTCTGGGTGTACGACTCGCTTCTCAGTGAGTACGCGGCCCTCGGATTCGAGTACGGCTACGCCCACGCCAACTCGGAAGCGCTGGTCTTGTGGGAAGCCCAGTTCGGTGACTTCGTCAACGGCGCCCAGATCATCATCGACCAGTACTTGGTGGCCGCCGAAGACAAGTGGGGTCAGCACAACGGTCTCGTCATGTTGCTGCCGCATGGTTTCGAAGGGCAGGGCCCCGAACACTCGTCGGCGCGTATCGAGCGTTTCCTCACGCTGTGCGCCGAAGACAACATCCAGGTGGTCAACGCCACCACTTCGTCACAGTACTTCCACGTGCTGCGTCGCCAGATGCATCGCGAAGTGCGCAAGCCGCTCGTGATCTTCACGCCCAAGCAGCCGCTGCGCATGAAGGAGAGTCGTTCGCCCTTGTCCGAACTCGAAAAGGGTTCGTTCCAGGAAGTGCTCGACGATCCGAACGTCGGCGATCCGTCAGCGGTGCGTCGTCTCGTGTTCTGCTCGGGCAAGGTCGCATGGGATGCGATGGCCGTGCGCGACAAGCGTCTGGCTCCGGTGGCCGTCATCCGCGTCGAACAGCTCTATCCGTTCCCGATCGAGCAGATGTTCAACCTGCTGTCGCGTTACCCGAACGCGCGCGAAGTGGTGTGGTTGCAGGAAGAGCCGAGCAACATGGGTCCGTGGCACTTCGTCGAGCACCGCACGTGGCGCGTGAAAGAACAGGGTTACGACCTGCGCCATGTCGCCCGCGTCGCCAGCGGCAGCCCGTCCACCGGTTCGAAGACCGTCCACGATCAAGAACTCGCCGATCTGATGGACGAGACCTTCGCCGGTCTCTGACCCGTCGTCGTACCGGCGCTCAGCCGAGAGGTAGTTCGAGAATCGTCGAGAGTTCGTCGAGGGCTTGACGCGCCGACACGACCTTGATGGTGCGCATTCCCATGGCGGCGGCCGGCTTGAGGTTGATGCCGAGGTCGTCGAGGAAGACGCACTCGTTCGGTTTCACGCCGACCGATTCGCAGGCGATCTCGTAGAAACGCGTCTCGGGTTTGCGAACACCCACCTTCGAGCTTTCGATCACCGCGTGGAAACGGGCCATCACGGCGTTGATCTCGCTCTGACGCGGATCGACGGATGATTCGGTGCGTCCGTCGCCGCCCGACATGTTGTTGGTGAGGCAGGCCATGAGATAACCGGCCGCGCGCACCTGGTCGAGCGCGCGCACCATCTCGGGGCGGATGTCGCCCCGAAGCAAAGCCAGCACCTCGGCGCCGCGGATCGCATGACCGGCCGACTGGGCATCGCGGGCGAAAGCCTCGTCGAATCCGGTGGCGTCGATGTCGGACCGCTCGAACCGGGCCCACGCGTTGTCGTCGGGATTGGTGGCGTTGATCGTTCGGATGGTGTCGAGGGGGAGGCCCCGTTCGCGCTCGAAGCGGTTGAACGCCTCGAAGGGGCTGGTGAGGACCACCCCGCCGAAGTCCCAGAAGACGGCTCTGACCTGGGCTTCGGGCTGCGCGGAATGGGTCACGGCTCGATCGTAGAGGGAACCGGCTCCGAGCGCCCCCTGGATGGTTGACTAGTGAGTCCATGGCTCGCCACGTGATCGTCGACGGTTCGAACATCGCTACCGAAGGGCGGTCGAAGCCGAGCCTGAAGCAGCTCAGCGAAGCCGTGACGGCCTTCATGGCCGAGAACCCCAAGGACCTGATCACGGTCATCGTCGACGCCACGTTCGGGCACCGGATCGACAAGAAGGAAGTGGCCGAGTTCGACGAGGCGGTCAACAACAACGAGTTGGTCGCCCCGCCGGCTGGCACGGTGGGTCGCGGCGATGCGTTCGTCCTGAACATCGCGCAGAAGGTCAAGGGTTCGATTCTCTCCAACGACAGCTATCAAGAGTTCCACGCCGACTACCCGTGGCTCTTCGAGGACGGCCGCCTGATCGGTGGCAAACCCGTCCCGCACGTCGGTTGGGTGTTCGTCAATCGCACGCCCGTGCGCGGCGAGAAGAGTCGGCGCGCCACCAGCGCGGCCAAGGGTGACGCCAAGAAGAAGTCGGCCAAGCCGTCGGCGGCGGCCATGAAGCCGATGCCGGTTCCGAAGGCGCTTCCGCCCGGAGCCGTGATGCCCAAGAAGAAAGAGCCCGCTCCGGCCGCGAAGAAGCAGAAGGCACCGGATCCCGGCTCGGGCCGCACCGTCAACGAGATCCTGCCGTTCTTGCAGTTCGTCGAGAACCACCCGATCGGTGCCGTGGTGACGGGCAAGGTCGAGAGTTACTCGTCACACGGCGCCTACGTCGATCTCGGATCGGTTCGCGGTTACGTTCCGTTGCGACTCATGGGTGATCCGCCGCCGCGTTCGGCCCGTGAGGTGATGGGATTGGGTCAGGACGTCACGCTCGAAGTGGTGTCGGTCGTGGCGTCGCGCCGCAGCATCGATTTGAAACCGAGCACCAAGAAGGCGCCGGCCGCGAAGAAGACGACGGCCAAGAAGACGACCGCGAAGAAGTCGGTGGCGAAGAAGGCCGTCGCACCCAAGAAGCCTGCGGTGAAGAAAGCAGTCGCACCCAAGAAAGCGGCGGTCAAGAAGGCTGGCGCACCCAAGAAGGCGGCGGTCAGGAAGCCAGCCGCCAAGAAGGTTGCGGCCAAGAAGCCAGCCGCCAAGGCCGTCGGCACCAAGAAGTAGTCGTGCGTCTCGCGACCTGGAACGTGAACTCGCTACGCGCGAGGCTTCCTCGTGTTCAGGAGTGGATGGCCGACGTTCGTCCCGACGTGCTCTGCATGCAGGAAACCAAACTCGCCGAAGATGCGTTTCCGCACATGGCATTCGCCGAACTCGGTTACGAGACCGTTCATCACGGACAGGGTCAGTGGAACGGAGTCGCCATCGCGTCACGAGTCGGGCTGACCGACGAGGTTCGTGGTTTCGCCGATGGTGGTGAGGCCGATCCGGAAGCCCGATTGGTGACGGCCACGTGTGGCGGTGTTCGCGTGAGTTCGGTGTACGTGCCGAATGGCCGCGCGCTCGACAACGATCACTACACCTACAAGTTGGCGTGGATGAAGCGTCTGCTGGCCCACCTCGAGCGCAACGAGAAGCCCACTGATGCGGTGGTGGTGGCCGGCGATTTCAACATCGCCCCCGACGACCGAGACGTGTACGACCCGAAGAAGTTCGTGGGTGCCACGCACGTGAGCCAGGCCGAGCGCGACTCGCTGGTCGCCCTCGAGAACTGGGGTCTCGTCGACGTGTTTCGCCGCCTTCACGATCAGGATCGACTCTTCTCGTGGTGGGACTACCGATCAGGTGACTTCCACCAGGGCCGAGGAATGCGCATCGATCTCGTGATGGTGTCGGCGTCGGTGGCAGATCGCACTCGCTGGACCATCGTCGATCGCAACGCCCGCAAGGGTCAGCAGCCGAGCGATCACGCCCCGGTTCTGGTGGACATCGATGACTGATCGAGACGAGTCGAACTACGACGACGGTTCGGCGGCCCGGATCCTGGGCCTGCCCGCCAACCGCGACGAGTTGTACCCGCTGGAGCACCCACGTGTACGTCTGGCCAATTCGGTTCGTGCGGTGATGCAGAACATCGCCACGTCCACTGCCGATGACGACGCGGTGTCGTCGATCGCCGCATTGGTCGAAGAAGCGGCTCGTCGACTGGCCGACGGTCCACACGGCCGCACGTACCACGGCTCGGCCGAAGGTTCGCTCGGTGGTGTGCCCACCGGATTTCAGAGTCACAGTCCGGTCACCGGTCCGCTCAACCCACTGGCCGGGCCGGTCCGCCTTACGGCCAACGAGCGCGAGGTGATCGCCGAGGTCACCTACGGCGATGCGTACGAAGGGCCCCCGGGTCATGTGCACGGCGGAGTGATCGCCGCATTGTTCGACGAGGTTCTCGGACTGGCGCAAGCGTTGTCGGGTCACCCCGGTATGACTGGTCGACTCGAGATCTCGTACCGGTCGCCGACTCCGCTGCACACACCGTTACGTGTGGTCGGTCGATTCGACCGGGTGGAAGGTCGAAAGATCTTCACATCGGGTGAGATCATCGCCGGAGATCGTCTGTGCGCCGAGGCCGTCGGGCTGTTCATCACGATCGACTTCTCGAAACTGGGCCAGGCCGGCGGGCGCACGTTCAGCGCGGAGTGATCGCGTCGAGAATTCGCGTGCCGGCACGGTGGGCGAGTGGTCGACCAACCCCCGGAATCTCGGCCAACTCGTCGATGGTGGTCGGCTTGGTGCGGGCGATGAGTTCGATGGTGGCGTCGCTGCAGATGAGTCGAGGATCGACGCGCGAGGTGCGGGCCGCCTGATCGCGCCACTCGAACAATCGAGCGGCAACCGGATCGGATGGCGTGGGTTCGAGTCGACGGGTCACTTGTCCGGCGAGGAAATCGGGTGACGGCGCCTCGCGGTCGGGATCGGGTGGGAACGAATCGAGGAACGGACTCGGCGTGGATCGACGACCGCGACGTGCTTCGGCTCGCGTCACGACGAGGCGATCGGACGCGCGAGTGATCGCGACGTACGCCAAACGAACCTCTTCGGCGACTTCGGCCGCGGTACGGGCCGACGAGTGCGGGACGAGTCCGTCTTCGGCACCCACGAGAACGACGGTCGACCATTCGCGACCCTTGGCGGCATGTAACGTGAGCAACTCCACGCCGTCGTCGTCGCGACGGAAGGGCCGGTTGATGCGCACCCACGCCGAGAAGCCGAGTCCGTCCTTGCCGCCCTCGCGTAGGAATTCGTCGACGGCATCGGCCACCTGGCGGCGGGCCGCGATGTCGTCGTCGGATTCGTCGCTCGGTTCGCGGGCATCGCGACTCCACGCCGCGAGTTGGTGTCGGCTCGTACGCTCGGCCGCTTCACGAACCGCTCGTTGCACCGGATCGGCCGAGGCGCTCCCACCGAGCGTCGAGGGCACCCCGGCGGCTTCGAGGGCCGTTCGGATGGCCGGCAGTTGGGCGTTGGTTCGAGCGAGGATCGCGGTGTCGCGCCATTGCTCGACGCGCATGCGTTCGATGAACGCGGCGACACCACTCGCTTCGGTGGTTTCGTCGGCGTACTCGATGACGAGTGGCTGGCGACCGGGTGATCGCGCCGAGCGCAGCGCGGGCAGCGGTGCGTCGAGACGTTGGAGAACTCGAAGGCCGGCCGAGACGATCTCGGGAGTGCAGCGATAGTTGGTGTCGAGTCGGACGACTTCGACGCCGGGGAAATGCTCCTCGAGTTCGAGAAGGATGGCCGGATCGGAACCGTTGAAGCCGTAGATGGCTTGGGCCGGATCGCCCACCACCGTCACGTCGTCGCGGTCGCCGCGCCACGCCTGAAGCACCGCCAATTGAAGCGGGTTGAGGTCCTGGGCTTCGTCGACGAAGAAGTGACGCAACCGCCAGCGCACCGCAGCGGCGAACTGTCCGTCGTCCTTCACGAGTCGGAGTGATTGAAGGAGGAGATCGTCGAGATCGAGCACGCCGCGCTTGCGCTTGAGGGATTCGTAGTCGGCGATCACTTGAGCGAGTTCGCCGATCGGTCGACGGAGCGAACGAGTGAGGTCGGCCTTCTCGATGCGTTCGATCGACAGATTGCGAGCCCGAATCCAATCGAGGTCGGCCACGGTGTCGAACACGCGGCCTCGCGCATCCGATCCGAGGAGTTCGGCCACCAAGCGGCTGCGATCGGAGACGACGGTGGGGTGCCGTCGACCGCGGTCGTCCCAGAACTGGCGGAGCAACAGCAGCGCAACCGAATGGAACGTTCCGGCGATCGGCTTGTCGCGCAGGCCGAAACCAGCCACGCGCCGACGCAACTCGTCGGCCGCCTGTCGTGTGAACGTGAGAACCACGGTGTGTTGCGGGTCGATCGATTCGACCAGCGCACGATGGGCCAGACGCCGAGTGAGTACGGCGGTCTTGCCCGAACCCGCACCGGCGATGACGGCGAGTAATGGTGCCGACGACAACACGGCCGAGCGTTGTTGCTCGTCGAGTCCGAGGAGGAGATCGTCGGTCGTGGTGGGCACGCCTCGAGAGTAGGCGGTGGGTGTGGTATCGGTCGTGGGCAGTAAGGTCCGGCCATGCCTTATCCGCAACGCCTGCTCAACGACGGTGAAGAGGTCGCTCTCGACATCCACCCCCACTGGTGGTTCTTCGCCAAGTCGGCTGCGGCCACGTTGTTCTCGTCGGTCCTGTTCTTGTGGTCGGCGGTGGCGCTGGGGGATGCGACGTGGGAGAAAGGACTGAAGTGGCTGTTCGGTGTGACCGCCATCGTGTCACTCCTGTGGCTCGGGGTGCGTTGGCTGGTCTGGCGCACCACGCATTTCGTCATCACGTCCGATCGCCTCATCGCGCGCAAGGGCATCATCGCCAAGAGCGGAATCGAGATTCCCCTCGAACGAGTCAACAACGTGAGCTTCAACCAGAGCATCTTCGAACGAGTGATCAAGGCCGGCGACTTGCTCATCGAATCGGGTGGTGAAGAGGGCCAGCAGCGATTCACCGACATTTTGCGGCCCGATGAGGTCCAGAACCTGATTCACCTACAGATGGAGGAGAACCAGCGTCGCACGTTCACGCCGGCCGCTCAGCCGATCGACGTGGCTGGCCAACTCGAGAAACTCGAAGCGCTGCGCGACCGCGGCACCATCACCGAGGCCGAGTTCGAATCGCAGAAGCGTCGCCTACTCGACTGACCGCAAAGCCACCACGCATCCGCCGAAGCCGCCTCCGGTCATGCGGGCACCGAGAACGTCGGGTCGTCGAAGAGTTCGCTCGACCGCGGCGTCCATCGTGGCATTCGACGTCTCGAAATCATGACGGAGACTCCAGTGACTCTCGGTCATGAGTCGACCTGCTTCGGTCCAGTTCGCTCGTCGTAGTGCCGCGACGAAGTCGAGAACTCGCTGGTTCTCGGAGATCACATGGCGAGCCCGACGACGAAGTGTCTCATCGGCGATCGCCGTCAGTGATTCGAGGGAAGCGTCTCTCAGTGGGCCGATGATGCGTTCGACGGCGGACGTTTCGGCCACGCGATCGGCGTACTCGCTACCAGCCAGAGTGCGCGGGGCGATGAATTCGACGTCGACCGTGATGGCCGATGGAATCGACACGTGCTCGATCGTCAGGTCGCGGCAGTCGATGAGCGTGGCGTGACCCGGTTGTCCGGCCGCGATGCACAACTGGTCCATGATCCCGCACGGAACTCCGGACGCCACGTGTTCGGCGCGCCGGCACAATTGCGCCAGTACGGTTTCGGGCATCGGACGATCGATCGTGGCCACTCGAGCCACCGCGATCTCGAGCGCGGCACTCGACGACAATCCCGAACCGATCGGAATCGTCGTGGACACGCGACCGGAGAATCCGCGTAACGACACTCCGGTCTTCTCGAGTTCGTGGAGCACTCCGGCCACGTAGCGACCCCAGCGCGGTTCGATCCGGGCCGGGTCGTCGATCGGCAGCGACAGCGTGACCGGGAGAGATTCGTCGTCGGAGACGAGATGCCATACGCGATCGCCGGTGAGGTCGCTGGTGAAGTCGCCGGTGATCGTGGTGACCACGTCGAGAATCATGGGCAGCACGAGGCCCTGGGTGTAATCGGTGTGATCGCCGATCAGGTTGACGCGGCCGGGAGTAGAGACGATCACCGGCATCGTCGTCAGGCCGAGAGGCCGAGCACCTGGGCGAATCTCTCGAGGGCGTCGGTGTCGAAGGGGGCGCGCAGGGCCAAGTTGATCTGATCGGCGCCGGCGTCGACGTACTCGCCGATGCGGTCGATCACTTGTTGTTCGCTGCCCGTGAGCACGCCGGGCCGCACGTAGTCGGCGAGGTGCCCGAACTGAGCGCGCAGACTCTCGTCCGTCCAGGCGATGCCGAGGTTCACCGTGCGACTGATCGCCTTCGGATCGCGCCCGGCCTTCTCACAATGCTCGGTCAACACCTGACTCTTGTGTCGGAACGCTTCCGGAGCCACGAACGGAACGTTCCAGCCGTTGGCGTACCGGGCCGTGATCGACAAGGTGCGCTTCTCGCCGCCACCGCCGATCCAGATCGGGATCTTCTTCTGGACGGGCCGCGGTTCGTTGCGCGCGTTGTCGAGCGAGAACCACTGACCACTGAAACTGGTGACCTCGTCGTGCAGAAGGCCGCGCACGCACTGCACCGCCTCTTCGAGTTGATCCATGCGGGTCTTGATCGCAGGAAAGGGGATGCCGTACGCGTCGTACTCGACCTGGGCCCAACCGGCGCCGAGTCCGATGTCGGCACGACCGCCCGACACGTGATCGATCGCGGTGATCATCTTGGCCAGCACGGCCGGATGGCGATATCCGACCGAGTACACGAGCGAGCCCACCCGCACTCGTGATGTGGTGGCCGCCAACGCCGAGTGCATGGCCACCGCTTCGTAGCAGGCCGCATCATCGGGTTGTCCGGTTGCGCCGTAGAAGTGGTCCCAGATGGAGATCCAGTGAAAGCCGAGGCGTTCGATGAGAACCCAGAGCGGTTGCAGGGATTCGTACGTGGTGTGCTGGAGACCGGTGTGGACTCCGAACTTCGTCCGCGGAAACATCTAGTCACCGTACAGCACCTCGGAACGAAGTCGCTGGGGCGGGCCCGTCTAGTCTCCGGACATGCCTCGCGCCGTCATTCCTGCCACTTCCGGAACCGTCGAACTCGAGTACGAGACGATGGGTTCACCCGACGACCCCACGGTGTTGCTCATCATGGGCTTCACGGCGCAGATGATCGCCTGGCCCGATTCGTTCTGCACCGCGCTCGTCGAGCAGGGGTTCCACGTCGTGCGCTTCGATAACCGTGACTGCGGACTCTCCACCAAGTTCGACGGTCGCACAGTGGACGTGGGCGCCGTCATGGCCGCTGCCTTCGCCGACCAGCCGGCGCCGCCCGTTCCGTACACGTTGTCCGACATGGCTCTCGATGCGGTCGGCCTCCTCGATCATCTCGGCATCGACCGCGCCCACGTGGTGGGTGCATCGATGGGTGGGATGATTGCTCAGCACGTCGCGATCGAGCACCCGAGTCGCGTGCGCTCGCTCACCTCGGTCATGTCGATGTCCGGCGAGCCCGAATACGGCTCACCGCTACCCGAAGCGGCGGCCGTGCTGCTCGCACCTCCTCCCGCCGAACGCGCCGCTTACATCGAACACTCGATCAACTACGCGGTGTGGCAGTCGAAGCGTTTCTTCGATGCCGATCAAGTGAAGATCGACGCCGCCCGCGCGTACGATCGCGCGTTCTATCCGGAGGGGTCCGACCGGCAGTTGGCGGCCATCTATGCCAGTGGTCGACGCAACGAAGGTCTCGCCAATCTGCGCGTACCGACGCTCGTGATCCACGGGCGCGACGACACGTTGCTGCCTCCGGCCGGAGGTGAGCGCACGGCCGAATTGGTTCCCAACTCCACGCTGTTGATGGTTGCCGACATGGGACACGACTTGCCGACTCCTCTGCAGCCGTTGATCGTGGGAGCCATCGCCGCCCACGCGCGTCACTCCGATTGGTTGGTTGCTCCGTCACGCTGAATACGATGCGGGTATGCCCGGTCCTCTCTCTGGTTTCCGCATCATCGAAATCGCCGGCATCGGCCCCGGACCATTCGCGGCCATGCTGCTTTCCGACATGGGTGCCGAGGTCATCCGCGTCGAACGGAGCCAGGCGGTGCGTGGCCCGGCACCCGACAAGCCGGGGGCCGACATCTTGCAGCGTGGTCGTCGCAACATCGCCATCGACCTGAAGAACCCCGAAGGTGTCGAGACGTTGTTGCGTCTCGTCGAGTCGGCTGACGCGTTGATCGAGGGCTTCCGCCCCGGAGTGATGGAGCGACTCGGCGTTGGCCCCGATGTGTGTCACGCGCGCAATCCGAAGTTGGTGTTCGGACGCATGACCGGATGGGGTCAGACCGGTATGTACGCCCAGGCGGCCGGGCACGACATCAACTACATCGCTCTGGCCGGCGCTCTGGCGCACTTCGGTCGCGCCGGTGAAGCCCCGGTTCCGCCCATGAACATGGTGGGCGACTTCGGTGGTGGCGGCATGTTCCTCGCGTTCGGTGTGGTGTGCGCTCTTCTCGAAGCGTCCAAGAGCGGTCGCGGTCAAGTGGTGGATGCCGCCATGGTCGACGGCACCGCGATTCTCATGACGATGTTCTGGGCCTTTTCGCAGATGGGTGCCCACGACGAGAACAACCGTGGCACCAACTTGCTCGACACCGGTGCGCACTTCTACGACGTGTACGAGTGCAAAGACGGCAAGTACGTGTCGCTCGGCTCGATCGAGCCGCAGTTCTACGCCGAGCTGATGCGTCTCACCGGGCTCGACGGCGACGCCGAGTTCGCCAAGCAGATGGATCGCTCCCTGTGGCCGCATCTGAAGCAGCGTCTGGCCGAGGTGTTCCGCACCAAGACGCGTGACGAATGGTGTTCGATCATGGAAGCCACCGACGTGTGCTTCGCACCGGTGCTCACCATGAGCGAAGCGGCCAAGCATCGTCACAACGTCGAACGCAACATGATCATCGAGATCGCCGGCATGAAGCAGCCCGCACCCGCTCCGCGATTTTCGCGCACGGTCACCGAGGTCACGTCACCGCCGGCCCATCCCGGCCAGCACTCGCGTGAGATCCTCGAATCGTGGGGCTTCTCGAGCGCCGACATCGACCGACTCGTGTCGTCGGGTGCCGTCGTCGACGCGTGAGCACCCTCGTCTGCTTCCACGCCCACCCCGACGACGAATCGATCGCCACGGGAGGAACCATCGCCCGCGCGGCGGCCGAAGGACATCGTGTCGTTCTGGTGGTGGCCACCGACGGTCGCCACGGAGAGGTGCCAGCCGATCTTCAACCCAGTGAGACTCTCGCCGATCGCCGTCGTCGCGAAACCGAGAAGTCGGCCGCGGTTCTCGGTGTGAGTGAAGTCGCCTGGCTCGGTTACGCCGACAGCGGTATGAACGGTTGGTCGCAGAACCACGAGCCGGGTGCGTTCATGAGCGCCGATCTCGACGAAGCGAGCGAGCGTTTGGCCACCATCGTGCGACGAGTCGATGGTGACGTGCTCACGTGCTACGACTGGCACGGCGGCTACGGACATCCCGATCACATCCAGGTTCATCGGGTCGGTCATCGAGCCGCCGAGATCCTTCGCGACAGCGGCCATGTGGTTCGACTGCTCGAATCCACCATGAACCGGACCCGGATCGCTCGTCTGCGAGCCATGAACGCCGAGTCGAATCCCGATGCCGAAGCATTCGATCCGGAGGCCCCGGCCGATGACGGCAATCCGTTCGGTTCGACCGAGGACGAGATCACGATGGCGGTCGACGTGACGCAGTTCGTCGCGCAGAAACGTGAATCGATGGCGTGTCACGCCAGCCAGATCACCGACGGCAGTTTCTTCTTGCAGATGCCGCCCGAGATCTTCGCCTTGGCGTTCGGAACCGAATGGTTCATCGAACCGGGTCAGCCCGGTGGTGCGCGCGAGGGGTGGCTGTTGTGAGCCGCGTGTATCTGGTTCGCCACGGACGAGCCGCCGCGGGCTGGGACACCGACCCCGATCCAGGTCTCGATGAAACCGGTCGCCGTCAGGCTGCTGACACCGCTCAGCAATTGTCGACTCTGCCTCCGATGGCGGTGGTCTCGAGTCCGTTGCGCCGTTGTCGTGAGACCGCCTCGTTCTTGATGACGCACTGGCGAATCACCGATCTACCGATCGCCGACGAAGTGCGTGAGATTCCCTCACCGCCCGGCATTCCGATGAACGAGCGCGTCGAGTGGTTGCGCCGCGCGATGGCGGGTTCGTGGGGCGATCTCGGATCGCCGTACGTCGAGTTCCGCGACTCGGTGGTGTCGTTCGTGGCCACCCGGCCGGTCGACACCGTGATCTTCAGTCATTTCATCGCCATCAACGCGGTGGTCGGCTCGTGTCTGGGTGACGATCGCCTCGTGATCGACAGCCTCGACAACGCCTCGGTGACCGTGGTCGACACGAGTCCTCGTTCGGGCGATGCCGCTGGACGTCTGCAGCTCGTCGAGCGTGGCCGGGAAGCCGACACACTCATTCGCTGATCGGGCAGACTGTTCGCATGCGCGATCGGTCACGAAACGTCGGGGTTGCCACGGCTCTGGCCATCGTCTTCGTCATCGCATCGTGCGGTGGCGGCGGGGGAGGCGACGACACGCTCGCTCCGTTGCCCACCGCTCCTGGTTCGTCGTCGAGCCTGGCTCCGTTGGTGTCCACCACCACCGAGCCGGCGGCCAGCACCACCACGTCGATCAGCACGACGACCACGACCCTCGTTCCCGGTCTCGAACTCGTTCTGCGCTCCGATGGCATCGGCGACGCGCGTTTCGGTGTCGAGCCCGACGGAGTCATCGGTTACGTGAAGGCGATTCTCGGCGCGCCCGATCGTGACACCGGATGGATCGATTCGTTCAGCGAGTTCGGTTCGTGCCCGGGCACCGAGGTCCGCGCCGTCGAGTGGGCCAATCTGCGGTTGCTCTTCGGCGACCAGAGCGACTTCAACACGGGCCGGCGACACTTCTACGGTTGGCAGTACGGTCCGCCCGTCGATTCGGAGATCGGACCGCTCGGTCCGGCCACCGACGGAGGTATCACCGTGGGATCGACCGTTCGTGACATCGTGAAGGTGTATCCCGACGTCGAGATCTACAACGACGAGATCTTCGGCCCCGGATTCGAGATCGAAGCGACACTCACCGGAACGCTGAGCGACGACGCACCGAGTGGATTGGTGCTCGCTCTGTACGGCGGCACGGCCTGTGGCGAGTAGCCCGGATAGCGTCGTTCGTTCATGACCGCATTGATGCTGCTCGATCTGCACGAATCGTTCTCGTGGTTCGTGATCTTCGCCAACGGCCTCGCGGGTCTGTGGGCCCTCTTGGCGCACAAGTTCCCCGGACTGCGCTCACGCGCCCTGTGGTGGTACACGGGCCTCGCGCAGTTGACGGTCTTCGTGCAGGTGATCTTCGGCGGGGCGCTCGTGAATCGCGAGAAACTCGAGTTCCCGGCCTTCCACGCGTTCTACGGGTTCGTGGGCATCATGGCCGTGGCGATCATCTACAGCTACCGCAATCAGATGCGGCACAAGTTGTACCTGCTCTACGGATTGGGCGGGCTGTTCTTGATGGGACTCGGAATCCGAGCCCTGCTCGTCGGTCAGACCTGACGACGACCGTTCGTCTCAGAGCGACGCGGAGAGCGATTCGAGCTGTGTGCTGAGCGCACTCGGCAACTTCGGTCCGAAGTGAGCGAAGTGATCCTGAATCTGCGAGACGGCCGACTTCCAGCCGTCGATGTCGACTGACAGGATCTCGTGCAGATCGTCGGCGGCGATGTCGAGGCCATTGAGATCGAGGGCTCCCGGCGTGGGCAGCAGACCGATGGGGGTCTCTACCGCGTCGGCCGTGCCTTCGACGCGATCGAACACCCACTTCAACACGCGGCTGTTCTCGCCGAAGCCGGGCCACAAGAACCGACCGTTCTCGTCACGACGGAACCAGTTGACGAAGAAGATCTTGGGCAACTTCGACTCGTCGGTCTTCGAACCGATGCGCAACCAGTGCGCGAAGTAATCGGCCATGTTGTAACCGCAGAAGGGAAGCATGGCCATGGGATCGAAGCGCAACTTGCCCACCGCGCCGGCCTGAGCCGCGGTGGTCTCCGAAGCCATGATCGAGCCGAGGAACACGCCGTGCTCCCAGTCGAACGCCTGAGTGACGAGCGGAACCGTGGTACGACGACGGCCGCCGAACAAGATGGCCGAGATCGGCACACCGGCCGGGTCCTGCCACTCGGGAGCGGCCGACGGGCACTGCGACGCCGGGGCGGTGAAGCGAGCGTTCGGATGCGCGGCCGGTGAATCGCTCTCGGGCGTCCAGGCGTTGCCCTTCCAGTCGGTGGCCCGAGCCGGCGCGTCGTCCGACATGCCCTCCCACCACACGTCTCCATCGGAGGTGAGCGCGGTGTTGGTGAAGATGCAGTTGCCCCACAGCGTGTGCATGGCGTTGGCGTTGGTGTCGTAGCCGGTTCCGGGGGCCACGCCGAAGAAGCCCGCTTCGGGGTTGATCGCGTAGAGGCGGCCGTCGGCGCCGAACTTCATCCAGCAGATGTCGTCACCGATGGTCTCGGCCTTCCAGCCCGGGATGGTGGGCACGAGCATGGCCAGGTTGGTCTTGCCGCAGGCCGACGGGAACGCAGCGGCGATGTACTTCGACTCACCGGCCGGGTTGGTGAGCTTCAAGATGAGCATGTGCTCGGCGAGCCAGCCGTCGTCGCGGGCCATCACCGAGGCGATGCGCAGTGCGAAGCACTTCTTGCCGAGCAACGCGTTGCCGCCGTAACCCGAACCGTACGACCAGATCTCGCGGGTCTCGGGGAAGTGCACGATGTACTTGTTGTCGGGGTTGCAGGGCCACGCGACGTCCTTCTCGCCGGCGGCGAGCGGTGCGCCGACCGAGTGAATGCATGGCA
>Ga0172373_10003419_pt1 | contig 23259 bp, 21 predicted proteins | sample Lak10m_2_FD_114546 | JGI IMG/M metagenome (GOLD analysis project Ga0172373, IMG submission 114546) | Freshwater microbial communities from Kabuno Bay, South-Kivu, Congo - kab_092012_10m | ecosystem: Environmental > Aquatic > Freshwater > Lake | place: Democratic Republic of the Congo...
ATTATCGTCAATAGTTATTGAAATATCATTATCTGAATAATCCGGTAAATATTCCCCTATAACTTCTTTTTCGGTCTTTGGTGATTCATTATCAGATTGATTTATTTTTGGTAATGCAGCCTCAGTTGGATTAAAATATAAATTATCAACATCTAAATTTGAATTTTTCCTTTTTTGGTATTTCTCTTCATTATAATATTCGTTTTCTTGTTCTCTGCTATACTTTGACCAAAACCCATAAAATTTTAGAAAGCTTAGGAAGAATTGAAAAATAATATTGCGAAGAGTTTGAGAATTTATTTTATTTAGTGAAGAGAAGTATAATAGCATTAAAGGTGTCGAACCAAAATTTATATATTGTGCGAGTATAGGATCAAATATGGGTGTTCTATAGTTAAGTATCGGGGATCCAATGTTAGTAAGAATAAATAAGCGTTTTTCTTCTTTGGTTAAGTTCTCTGATTGGTTTAGGGTTGCAAATACTTTTTTTGCCCAGCTTCTGTAACATACCCGTAATAATTCTTCTATTTCCAGATTAAACATTTTTGCCAATCCTTCTTTATCACTATACATATCGCTAATTCTAATCAAGCTAACTATTTTATCTTCTTTCGATTGTCCGAAGTATTCTTCACAAAATGATATCCCATCCTTCAGGATTCCTTTACGATCATTACCTTTTGTGTCTTCTAACCAATTTGTAAAATGCTCAATTAATTTATTAACAAGCTTATCAGAGTCAACAAAATCAAATTTAAGAACTTGATCATTGTCGAACGAAGGCTTATATAAATTGATTTCCCTAAAAGGTTCAGTGATATTTTGTATGTCCACGAGGATGTCATTAAATGGAATTCGATTAATAAAAGAATCTCTTAACTCATAAAAAATATCTTTTTCCTTTAATAAATTCTTTAACGTATCACGGTCATCCTTCGTTAGGTTATCTCCAGGAGCATATGTTTCGGCTATTTTTTTATAATGTTCAAAAATCTTTTTATAATACAATATAAAGAACTCCAACTGTCCGGTTTTTGATATTTTAGTTGAAGGCATTTCTCTGTAAAGGGCATTCTTTAAAATCGTCTGGCGATCTTCGATATCTTCATTACTGTACTCACGTCTTAATTTTTCAATAAATTTTTCTTTTTTATCTGGTTCAACATATTTTCCACCCATAAGTGAAGCAATGAAATCATTAAATTCAACAGAATCCAAGTTCAAGTTTTTTTTCTCCTTAAGTGAACTTAGTGCAAATCCTCCGTTCGGCTCAATGTTATTTTGTAAATAATTTTGGAGAAATAATCCTACAATAGATTTCATTTGTCCTTTGAATTCAGACATTTGAATAAATGGGTCAAGAAATTCTTCATCATATATTACTTTTCCCCAATCGGGGATATACACACGTAGATTGACTGTCCGTTCATTGCCAGAAGAAGAATCTGTTATTGATATTTGTTCAACCTTAAAGACAATCGAAGGTGAAATTTCTAATATTCTAGTCATATTGTTCCTTATAATAAAATTGATACGCAGAAACAATTTATGTACCACGTTCAATCATTATATTTTAAGTACAATCAAACTGATACAGTCGGTAAGAAAGGGAAAGTAAGTAATTAATACTGAGGTTTAAATACAATAATCCATATTTGATGTATTAATAATTATGCCAAAATTCAAAAAAAACTGCCCATTATATTTTAGCAATTGCTTTAAGTTTTTGAGCATAAAAACAAGCTTCATCTTTTAAATCGTTCAATTTTACCTATGACTTTTACTTCAATTCCCCATTTGACTTCCCATCTAAAATCGGTTATACTTATTTTGTAAACGATGAATTATCAACTTGAAAAGTTGGAGAAAAAAACTTGACTCTTAATTCTGGATAGTTGATATTGATTACAGACGGGTATCATCCCGGAAATTAAACGGAGGGAAATCTTAATGGATTTATTAAAATATGAACGGCCTAAAAGGCAGATGAAACAGTTTACAATAACTGTTGAAACCAAATGGCAGGAAGAGCTGCGTGAGATAGCAAAAGGACTGGGAATGTCACTTCACGGACTTGTTATAACTATCATTTATACTTACCTAAAACAACAAAAAACAGGTGAACAGAAAAATGAAAACTTTACAATTGAATATTGATCTATCAGAAGCACTTAACGGCGCTTCTTTGTTATGCAATTATGCAGCAGAAAGATTGAAAGTAAATATTTATGTTAAGCAACATAAAGGTAACAGATAATGATTCAGTAGAAAATGAATCAGAACTATTAGGTAATATAAAAATATCGTACGCCCACAGGGTAAACCAAACTAAATTTCAGATAAAAAGTTTAGCTGAGATTATCTCACTTATTAAAACCAGCCAGCAATTAAAACAAGCCGTTGAAATAATCCGTATTGAAAAGGACAGTGAAAAGCGAAGGGTCCTGAAGAATAATAGTCTTCCTTATATAAACTTCGGTGTTTTCAAAAGTAATAAAAGAAAAAATATTAATCTTGAATCCACAGAATTCATCTTGCTCGACTATGATCATTTAGGTGATGAGCTGTTAACATCAAAAGAAAAGTTAACGAATGATAAATCTGTCTTTATGCTTTTTGTTTCTCCAAGCGGTGATGGATTGAAAGTAGTTTACAGATTAAATGAGCCAATAACGGATTATAATAAGTTTTCAGAATTATATAAGCATTATGCAAAACAACTCGGGGCTGATCTTGGAACAGATGCAGATAAAACTTCAGATGCATCCAGAGCTTGTTTTTTAAGTTTTGATCCTGATATCTATGTAAATGTAAATGCAGACGAGCTGGCTGTAATTGATGTTAAAGTTGATGGAGTCAAAACCAAAACACATAATACTAAAATAGATGATAAAGATGATATACTTGGTCTTTTATCCGGAGTTAAAGAAGGTGACAGAACAAATACTGCAACCAGAATAATTGGCAGCTTTATGCATAAGGGAAATTCAGAAGCAACAACACTTCAATGGCTTATACTTTGGAATAAGAATAACACACCACCGCTTGATGAAAGCAAACTGGATTATATGGTGAAGGATATGTATAAACGATATAAAACAATCCCTCTTGCAGTAAACTTCATCGAAAAAGATAATGGATATTATAAAAGATCAGGCGATGCATTAAAAATAGTAACCTCATTTACGATAAAGCCTAAAACATTACTTGTTATGGATGACAGTGACTGTTTAACCTCTGATGTAGAAAGCAGCCAGGGCTATATATATAACGATGTAATGATTGAAAATACTGACTGGCATACAAAACAAAAGTTTCTTAAGTCTATTGGAAGATCTGACTGTACGTTTCACGGAAGTGAATCAGATTTGCAGGCACTATGTCAATACATTCAACAGCAGGTACCGGTTAGAAAAACAGGAACAAAAGTAATTGGACTGCACAATGGTGATACCTGGGTTGTTGAAAGTTTAAATATTACAAAAGATGGCATCGTAGAAGAACAATCAATTATCCCGTATGATAAAGGTGAAGATGCATTTTACCATAAAATCAAATACAGCTCAGTTGATAATAATGAATACAAATACGTTGGCGGGGTTATTTATGATACAATCCTTAACATAAATGAAAAAGATAAAATACTAGCTTATCTGGGCTGGTTATTTGCCACTCCTGTCAAACCAATAATAAAAAATATGGGTGAAGGTTTCCCTTTGCTGTTCCATCACGGAAGCCAGGGCTCTGGTAAGACAAGCACTGCGGAAATGTTTATGCGAATGGTTGGGTACAATGATATAAATACAAGTTCGTGCACTACAAAAACATTCCCATTGCTCAAGGCACTATCAAGCACCAACGCAATACCACAGTGGTATGATGAATTTAAACCTACGGATATGAAAGATTATGAAACAGATAATATCTTAAGATTTATGCGTAAAGCATATAAAGGTGAGGTTGAAGCCAAAGGTAATGCAGATCAGACAGTAACTAATTATGTACTGGAAGCACCAATGGTTGTTATGGGAGAATTAGCTGTGCACCAGCCTGCAATTATGGAGAGAATAATTTTTATCAGAGGCAATGATGCTGTTAAAAAGAATAAAGAAATGCAGCACGCTTTTAACAGATTAAAAGAGTTAAACCTTGAAGCATTTATGCCAGAGTATATAACATTCTGTTTAAACCAGGATATTGAAGATCTGTTTAGTGATAGCATAGCATTTGTAAAAGATCATTTTAAATCTCTTACTGTAGCACCAAGAATAATTAATAATCTTTCTGTAATGGTATTAGGCTTAGAACTATTCAAAATGTTTGCTCACAATCAGAAGTTTATTGTTCCAAATATTAATTATGAATTATTACTTGATACTCAATTGTTTGAATTAACCGGTGCAAAGAATGGATTAGTAAAGTCAGCAGTAGATCAATTGATTGAAGAGTTAGCTGTTATGGCTGAGCGCAGGGAAATATCCGAAGATTATGATTATAAAATATTGGATATAAATCCCGACAGCGTAACAACAAGAAAATGCATTGCAATAAGATTTACAAAAGTATTTCCGGATTTTAAAATGTATGCTAAGAGGACAAACTATGAAGGTGATCTATTGGACAAGGATTCATATATGAAGATGTTTTCTGATACCGAATATATTGTTGATAAACATCGGGCGATAAAGTTCAGGGATAAGACTTATCGATGCTTGGTATTAGATACAGAAAAATTGATAACGGCAGGTATCAATCTGGAGGGATTTGGGGTTGTGTAGTTGTGTTGGTTACACTTGGTTACATACTGGTTACACGTTGGTTACACACTTTTGTAACCAACAAAAACCCTAAAAAGTGCGAATATGATTAAAAAACAAAGGAAATACATAAAAAATAAATTTGGTTACACATTTTTCAATTTTGACACCCTCTATTATAAAAAGGAGGCCTCAATAGTGAAGATTAGTATGTATGGATACAATAAGTTATATATAAATATAATAGGTGGTGTCAATTTCAGAAATTCGTGTAACCGGATGAAAAAATGGTCATTTTGTGTGAATTTAGCTTAAAATCAAAACATTTTGGTTACATCACTAGTGTAACCAGGCTGTAACCAGCCTGTAACCGGCCTGTAACCACTATGTAACAGAATGTAACCAGGTTACAAGCCTTGAACACAAAATACTGAAAGCTTATCTGCATACGATCAGCAAATAAAATTATGGAGGAAATAAAAACGATGACAAAAATATATCCACAGCAGCACCCTCAACGGCTCATTGAAAGATTTGGTAAAGAATATCTTTATCAGGTCTGGGCTGAGCTTGGTATGTACAAAAGTGCGGAAAGACTATCAAAAGAGTTTGGCGAATACATCTCGTATTCAACAATGAGATGGCTAAGCCATAAATATAACTGGAAGCGAATTGTTACAGACAAAAGTCTGCCAATTTACAAAGCTGTCCTGCGAGGGACACAAAAGGCTGAGTTCTATCAGCATATAATATTTAAGTAAGAGGAATGTAATTATGATATTACCAAAATATTTGGATACAATAGACGTTACAGGAATTCTACCTGGAACGCATACAGATGTAAATAATTTACTACCTGGAGATACAGTTTACTTTTGTGATAAATGTAAAAACAGAAAGAAGAAAATATTCCTTGTATTAATAGGAGTTGTAAAAACATTTGATGCAACAACCAGAGTATACGAGGTAAGTTTTAATGTAAAATTCAGAAAAAGAAAATATTCACAGCCCTGGAGCAAAATATTATTTTCAAATGAAGTAGGCGACACACCTGAAATGGCAGTAAACAATATGTTAAGACTGCCTCGGGAGCAATATAGTTAATGGGGTGTGTAGTGTTTTGCAAGTGCACAACACGATGGGGTCATTTAGGTTATGTAAATGCGTAACCTACGCACCTTGTTGTGCAAGTGCACAACAACACGACCCACACACAACAAAAAACGGCTGTACGATGTGTACACGGTGTACAACGTGTACAGCATAAATTTAACAAGGAGGAAAATATGTCATCCTATAATGAATTAAATAATTTAATAAGTCAGAGCGGAAAGTTCTTTAACAAGAAATACAAGAACTTGTCTGCAGCAGAACAAAAAGAGCTGAGCAATTTATCTTACAACATAAAAATAACTAGAGAAGATTTACTCAAGAAGGCAATCGAAAAGCAGCTTGCAAAGCAGCAGCAAATACAAGATTACGAGAACAATAATTTAATGAAGAAATTATCCAGAGGAGAATAAAATGTTTTCTTATACAAAAAAAATATTAAGTGGTGATGGTTCATCAAAAGAAAAAGCAATAATAATAATTGCAACTAATGAGAAACTTGGTGTTGATGCAGAATATGATTATCTGAATTTACATTACCCGGAGTGGGAATTAGATGAACAGACTTTGATAGCAGATCAAGACAGGCAATATGATATAATGTCTATAATATTACCTGATGGATCTAAAAAAGAAATCTGGTTTGACATAACTTCGTTTTATGGGAGGGAGTGATGAGTAAATATTTATACACCCTTGCAACACTGCTGGACTATAAGTCAAAAGTAAAAAATAAATATTCACCAGAGATCATTATCTCTGATTTATTTAACGGTAACCTTACTGAAATTGACTGGATCCATACTCTTTCTGAGTTAGAACTAGTTTATGGTTTTGAAATTCCTCAAGAGCTCTTTGACAGAACTGATTTAACTCTTGGCGAGTATGCAGAACAACTTTCACAACTGCCAGAAATTTCTGCTGATCTGTACCCTGAATTCTATGATATTAAATTTACCTCGATGAGGTTAACGAAAAGATATATTGAGTTAGAAACCAAAACCGATGCAGAATCACTTCGTGAAAAGAATGAAATCAATCAGGAGTTTGAGTTACTTACAGATCGATTGAATGTTTTGCTTGGGAATACTTTAGTTAATTAGATAGAGGGCAGACCAGGATCATAGGAAAGATTGTAAAAAATTAAATGTTAGCATTTGAATTTTAATGAGCAATTTTATTTATATTTATTAAAATAAACTCTGACATAAATCAGATCTATTTTAACAAACTTTTGCGAATAGGATTTGTTCTGTCTTACATATAGGTAGTTTAGAAACTAAGGTGTAATATGCCAAATAATCCATTACCAACTGAACAACCAGATAAATTTTGTAATTGGTTAAAAGTTGAATTAAAAGATGTAAATTCAATAAGGATTGAAAAGAATTCGAAAACATTATACACATTAAATACAGAATCATTATTTATTTTTATTATTTTAGAGCAGGTTTTATATTCAATTATTGGAAACATACACTATGACTTTCAAATGGATAAAACATAATACAATTCTACTAATATCTTTTATTTTATTGAGTTGTTCTACGAGCACTAATTTGAATCGGGAAGAAATGTTTTTTATAAATGAAAATACCGAATTAACTTGGTTTGGAGTTGATTTCTCGCGTGTTAAACTAATAGACCAGTCTGGATTTACTGATCCCCAACAAATTAGAGATCAATATTTTAATTCAATTAATTTAGTAGTTATTAATGAGCCCAAAAAATATAATTTAGAGAGTATTTTTAACAACAAAAATATTAAGTCTGACCTTTCCATAGTCAAAAAAAGAAACCTAATGCCAATTGTTGAAGAGTTAGTAATTGATATTTCTGAGAAAGATTTGTTTATCAGTGATGGAGATATTCCTTCTATAGTTAACGAATATAATATTGATGACGATAAAGATGGTATAGGTATAGTTTTTATAGTGCAAAGTCTTATAAACACTCACAATAATAAGATTGGAAATATGTACGTAACCTTTTTTGATATAAAAACGAAAAATGTTTTATTAACAAAATTAATGTCAGGCGAGCCAGAAGGATTTGGATTTAGAAACTATTGGGTTAGAAGTGTTAAAAATGTGCTTTATCAGATCCAATATTAAAATTTGCTTTAAGGATATATTAGATTATTGTAATAATTAATTTTTCATTTCTACTTTTCCGAAAGCCTAATTAATTTTATTTTTTTTTGCTTAAAATTGTTTTTCCTTCGGGGTAGGGTACACTTTTAATGTTGATTTAGGTTCTTTATAAAATCAAATATTATTTGTGACTTCAGTTTTTTGGCGTTAATTTAATTATGTAAAATTATTTAAATTTTGACAGTGGGATGTGATATTCAATATCTTTCTCAATTTAGTTAATAAGATTTTAGTGTTAGTAAACCTGTTTGCCTTAGTAGGCGTATCATGATAAATATATCTCCTGTGCTTCACATCTATTATATTGACAATCCATTTAGTCTAATCAAATTTCCAGTATATAAGTTAAATTTACTTTTAATCATTAAATAGAGGTGTTTATTATGAGAAATATTCTACTACTTTTATTGACGTGGACGATCCTTTATGGAAGTTTATTTGCGCAGGATTTAATATTTATTAAACCGTATGGTAGTAAAATCGAAGCTAGGGTTATTGAAATTACTGCTGACCAAATAAAGTATCGAAATTTTGATCAATTGGATGGGCCAATACGTAGTATTAAGAAGAGTGAAGTAACCAAAATAGTATATGAAAACGGCTCTGAAGAAGAGTTTAAAGAAGCAGAGAAAACTAAAGTTGATTACCAGCAATATTTAGGCACTTCTCAACAACCAACTGAAAATCAATCCACTGAATATAGAGGTAAATACTTCTTACTGGGAGCTGGTTATGGGAATAGCTATGGTGGTATTGGTGTCAAATTTGCGGGAAGATTTGGAAGTCAATTAGGTTTTGGCTTCCATGCAGGCTTGGGTTATTTTCCATTTATTACTACAGACTCTCAGGGAGAATTGGACAATACGGGTGAAGGAGCGATTTTATTCTCAGCTGGGGCTCAATTATTCTTCTATAAATGGTTATATGTAGATTTGCAATTTGGTAGTTTTGGACAAGAATGGAGCTATACCTCAACTTATTACTATAGTGGTAGCTATTCTTACTATGACTATACATCTAATCTAGAAACTTTATATGGTCCTTCCTTGTTAGTTGGTGGAGATTTTATTTTTGGTAAGCGTTTTGGCTTCAACGCTGCAACCGGTTTTTCCGTCAATATTAATGATAATGCAAGTACTGAAATTGTATTTGCTTTGGATATTGGTTTTATAGTTGCATTTTAATTCTTTATTTATAGAAAATATCCAGTAGGTTTTAAAAACATAGAACTAGCTATTTGTTACGATATGCAATTATGATAGATTATTATTAGCATTGACAAAAATATATATATTATTTAAACAAATTAGAGGAGTTATTATGCTAAAATCATATTTACACAAAATTGCCGTTGCCATATTGTTTCTGTCTTTTTTTGGTTGCGGGCCAGGAATTGTATTGACAGATGGAAATTTAAACTTTCTTAGGGGAGAGAAATTATTTAATGTTGAATACCAGTATGATAACTTAATGGTAGGTAAGATAACTGAAGATGCTTACCTTAAAAAGAAAGTAAGTGAGAAAAATGCGGAAGAACCTGGAGCAGGTGATGAATGGGTGAAAAAATGGTTTGATGATCGAGAATTGATATTTCAACCCAAATTTGAAAAATTACTTAATAAATATCTTGAGTCGAAAGCTAAATTTCAGTCTGATCTTAAGGATACTAAATATACGTTGGTTTTAAAAACTACGCTCATTGAAGTGGGCTGGAGCGCGGTTATTTCCGCTAAAGATGCCCATATCAATATAGTTGCCCTTTTTGTAAAAACAGATGATCCGCAAAATGTTCTCGCTGCAATTCAACTTGATGAATGTAAGGGTGGTGGTGGGAGCGGTTTAGATTTTGCCGTTAGCGATAGAGTTCAAGAAGCGTATGCTCTTGCAGGCGAAAAAATTGCAAAGTTTATACTTGATTATTTATAAAGACTAATTTTATAATTAAAGAATAACTCAATCGTTTATCTGTTTTAATTATTATTTCTGTTATTCAAGTAAATTGCTTGAGTTATATTTTTATTATTAATTGAATATATTCCATTCGTTGTTAAGAATTGACATTCATATACAGGACTGGTTTATTTGAAGGACTTTATTAATTTTAAGCGGTTGGCATTCTAATGGTGATCTGTTCATTTTGCCAATTAATTAATTTATCCCTTATCCAGTACTTGTAATATTTTTAGGGTAACAGCATCCTTCTCATTTAATGTTGCGATCTCTTTTTTCATTGTAATATTATAATCTCTTAATGCTTCTCTCTCATCTTCTCGGTATTCAAAATAATCTCCTAACAAAGAATAGGTATGATGCAGGATTAATATTTAATTTATTATTTTTAATATAGTTGCTTTTCTGCTTGTCTACTATGCGGGAGTAGGCTCAGACTTCTGATGAATAAACTTAATAAAGAATCGAAAGAGTTAAGTTAAGCTGAAGGCCTTGCGGAATTCTTATTTATGTGCATTTATAGATAATTGCCTTTCCAAGATAATCGTTAATTATTTTGATTTCTTCTATCTATAAAAGTTACTGCCTTACGGTTTGCTTCGTTATTAACCATTTTATCAATTACTTCAACCGTTTCAAGAATAATTTGCGGTGCTACCCTTAGCTTTGTTCTAAAATGGTCTTTGATCGTCTTTTCAAAATCAGGAATATTTTCTTTACAACCAATTCTAATTAATAACTCATCTGTTCCAATTTTATTTGTAGATACTTCAATAATATAATTAGAAATTTTCTCGATGTTATTTAGAATATCATATAAAGCGGGAGGATAGAGGGTAGTTCCTTTATATTTGATCATTTGCTGTTTTCTGCCAAATACTGGTCCCAACCGCATTGTGGTTCTTCCACATTCGCATGGATCTGAATAATGGTAGCATAAATCGCCGGTTTTAAAACGCAGCAAGGGCATCCCCTCAACTCCAAGAGTTGTAACCGTTATCTCGCCCACTTCACCTTCCGGAACAGGATTATCATTATCATCAAGAAATTCAACAATAATTAACTCCGGATGATGGTGGCATCCCTTTCCCTGAGAACATTCGGTAAAGGCAGTTCCCATTTCGGTTGAAGCATAGGTTGAATATAATTTTATATTCCATTTCTCGAAAATTTTTTTACCAAGAATATTTAATTGGAAATCTGGATCACGAAGTGAATCGCCGATACAAACAGCTTTCTTAACACTTGATGCATTGAAATCAATTCCATTTGCTTCGGCATACTCAATTAAGTTTAAAAGAAACGAAGGAACAATTATAAGTGCAGTGGGCGAAATTCTTTTAATTGTATCCCACTGAAATTCTGGTATTCCGTTTCCAACACGTACAATACCGGCGCCCATCTTTCGGGCTCCAACAAAATAAGCTAGTCCAGCCATAAAACGACGGTCTATAGTTGTTGCCAGTTGAAAAATATCTTTTGAAGAACAATCGGCGCATGAAAGTGAGATCGCTTCATTGTAAGCAAGCCGATCCAAATCTTTATCCGTTAATATAAATGTTACCGGATCACCAAGTGTACCAGATGTTGTGATGTAATCGATTATATCCTTTTTTTCTACACAGTAGAAATCTTTATTATACTTTTGTAAATCATCTTTTGAGGTTACAGGTATAGATTGCAAATCTTCTAGTATTTGAATCCGGTTTATATCAATGTTGTTTTCTTCGAACATTCTAGAATAGAATAGTGAATTATTATCTAGGTATGTAAGTTGGACGCGTAATAACTTTTCTTGTAACTCTTTAATATCTTTTGTTGATTTAGTTTCAATTTCAGGAATCATTTTCATATCCATTTATTTAGGTTAATATCTGATATTATAATTGATAATTAATAATAAGTCTGCAAATAATTGGCTGATTCTTGCATACAAAATTTTTAATTACTGTAAATTTCGAAAATAATTTTACAACATCCTCAATTTTGTTTGTAGAAAAGCTAAAGGTTAACAATTTCATTTGGAGTAAAAAATATTTCAATTTTATTGTTTTTTATTTACTCCAGTACCAAAGATGATTTAATTAGTATTATTTAAATATTATCCCATTATCATTGATCTTGCTTCATTTTTTGATTTAGACAACTACTTAATTTATCTTTAATCATTTTTGTTTCCTGCAAAGAGGGTATTTCTTTTTCAAGGGCTTTTTTATAATTAATTATTGCAAGTGAATAATTAGCCCCTTTATTGTAATAATCGCCAAGCAGCGAATACACTTCAAAATAATTCGGATTGCTTGAAGCAAATTCTTGCAGTAATGATTTGTCTATACTACCATCCGAATCAGAGGAAAGAAATTTATTTATTTTTTTCTTAAGCTCTCTAAACCTCTTGAAATTTTTATAACTATTAGAAGTAAGAAATGAATCGGCTGCAATAGTTAACGACGATTCATATAGCTCCGAATTCTGATTAGGGATGTTATGTAAAGAAAATATTTTGGTTAAATCATAGGCAATATATTCTCCAAGCTGATATGGATTTGTAGATACCCATACAAGTTTTTTGGCAGGTTCAAAAATAATTGAGTGGTGTGCAATTAATTGATTTATAGCCTTCTCGTTCCCAAAACCAATATCAGTATTTTCAATCCCTTTTTGATCGCGGAGAATTGAAGCAGAATTCATGTAAAATAATTTTGTGTTTTGTTTAATTAGCTCATTAACTCGCTTATAGCGATAAAGAGAATTACTTTCATTTATATTTTCTATGTTTAGCTCAGTATTTTTTAGTTTATCGCTTTGAAAATGGTTTGTGCATATAATATAATTATCATTAGTGTAATATAAAGCTGTTTCGGATGGTGTTTTTTCAATTATAAAAGTTTTATTGTCTTCTAGAGATCCGATCATGATAGATTCAGATACAAAAGTTTTTCTTTTGCTTGCAATATTATATGCCTCATTTATGTTTTTTGCATATTGAAGGATTTCTCGGGCGACAATGGAAATTGGAGTTGCAGAACTCATTGGGACTTCAGATTTGGCGGCATTAAGTGTCACCGTTAGACCTTTCTCATTCATACCGCTTACGACCCCTACCATGCCACCCCATGTTACCATCATAAATTTAAATCCCTCCGTAGGATTAATAAAGGCAACTATTTTATCTCTTGCAAAATCATCTCCAACATAAAAATCAAAATTACGACCTACAATTAAATTATCATCTAGCGTTTTTTTTCCCCACGCTGAAAAGGAAGTGCAGCCAACAATATGCATCCCTTGCAATGCATGTCCAATATCATGAGCCGCATGATAATTTAGGATACGCTGATAACCAGAAGCAATATAATCGAAGTCTTTAGATGCATATTTTGATACACCATAAATTTCTTGTTTGTATTCCTCATTAATATAGGAATCCAAATCTTTGTTAAACCAACCAACAAATAGTTTTACTACATTCAAGTAAAAATCTGAAGGAATCATTTCCTTAATTTGTTTTATAAAAGCATACTCTTGATGATATACTAATTCTTTTGATAATTTTCCAATAATAACGCCTCGTTCAAATGGATTGCCTTCAACATACAATTCCCATAATCCAAGTTTATTCCTCCTTATCCAATTATTGTCTATCCTATAAAAATCTACGTCTACTTGAATTCTTTGCTTCTGAAGTGAACTAAGATCCTTTATAACGGGAGGATCGATTCTTAAAGCGATCATTAAGTAAACCGTGAATGCTATAATAAGGATGAAAAGAAATGCAAAAGGAATAAGAATTCTTTTCCATCTGTGTTTTTTATTACTGAGAGTCATTAACTTTTTTAAGTAAATAGTTGAGTCCAACAAATTCTGCACAAGTCATTATTGAGCTAATAGTGACACCTAATGCCCCGTGCATAATAATATTTTGTCCCGTGAAAAATAGATTTGGAATTTTAGTCTTATGTGAAATAAAGGTCTTATATGGTTCATTACTATCTCGAATAATTCCATAAATAGAGCCATCAACTGTCCCAGTATAATCTCTATAGGTTAACGGAGTGGATGAATAAGTATTTTTTATGCACTCACTGAGATTAGGGATTCTTTTCTTGAGAATATTTAGAATTATTTCAGCTTTCTGTTTTTTGAAATCTTCATAATCACTGCCGCGCTTTCCAACAGTTGTGTTTCCCCATTGTTGCACCTCATCAAATCTCATGTAAGCTATTACAATCATTGAATCAGCATATTCCTCTGATTTAGAATTTGCCGGAGTAAAATAAAACAGGCTATCTGGCCAATCTTCTTTCAAGTAAGAGCCAGCAACCCATACATTCTGATTTCTATACATATAATAGTTGCTATTTATGTATTTTAAGGAATCTTTTTTTAATGTTATATAAAGTGTAAAAGTGGATATTGTGTTTTCTAGACTATTTATTCTTGCTACATATGGTTTTTTTAGTTTACCTGGCGGAATCATTTTAATTGTATTGGTAGGATGAATATTTGAGATTATACTTTTTGCTTCAATAATTTCTTTGTTTGAGAACTCAACATATTTTGCCTCTTCATTTTCAAAATATATTTGCTTTGCTTCATATTCTTTAAGAATAGTTCCGCCATTTTCTATTATAGATTGAGTAAGTAAATCAACTATTTGTGAACTTCCATCAACTAACCTATATGCACTTTGGATGTATGAATAATTGATCAATGAATGAACATATAGCGGGGCAGAATCAGCAATACCAGCATATAGTAAATTAAGTCCCGCTAAAACATTTTGAAGGCGAATATTTTCTGTAAGAGATTGAAGATAGCTAAATGTATTTTCTGCTATAAATGGTTTTTCATAATGTCTTGTTTGACTACTATGTAAGTTAAATAAATCAAATGAATCGCATATATTTTTTACATTTTCCATATACTTTATTAATACATCTTTTTGATTTGGGAAGTCCCTAAGCAAAGTATTGATAAAATTCTCGTTTCCCATTGCATAATTATATTCTTTTCCATCACTCTCAAAAACAATTTTATCGAAGGCATTTGGGTCTAATCTTTTCATTTTTATTTTATCTATGAGACCAAAGTACTTAAAATAACTATATAGGACTTGACCTTTGTCTAAACTTCCAAGGTAATGGATGCCTGTATCAAAAGTACAACCATCTCGGTTAAATGTCTGCATACATCCACCTATCTGATCATTCTTTTCAACTATGCAAACATTATAACCTTCTTTACTTAATATGTAGCCACATAATAACCCACCTAGGCCACTTCCAATAATTAATACGTCGTACTTATTCAAATTAACTCCATTTTATAGAACAATTCTAAAACTAAATCAGTTAAAATTATCAACGGGCATCTTTTTAAGAATGAACATTTGGTTGGATGTTAGTTTGGAATTGCTAAATACTTGAACATTTAAATGTTTTTCATTAGCAATCGCGAAAATAAATACGTCTGAAGTAAAATAAAGTTGCTTGTTACTCATTTTATTAAATCTCAAACTAGTTGATAAATATTCCGTAAGACGTGTTCCATAATGCTTCTTTTGTAAGTTACTATTGGCATCGCGGATGATGATAATGCCGTTTTCATTCAAATTATCAGCAAGGTATAGTAATAAATTTTTTTGCTCTTCAAATTTTAGATAATGGAGCACATCGAAAAGAATAAACACATCACTTTTCGGAAGTTCTGTATTTACAATATCTTTGCAAACAAAATTGATGTTATCATTTTTAGAAAAACAATTGTTAGCCATATCAATTTTCTTTTTATCGTTATCAATACCAAGTACGTTCCTTTTACTTGAAGTAAAATTTAGCATATAAGAAAGGAATCCATATCCACACCCAATATCTGTAACCGATGCTTTTATGGGCACCAGGTCTATAATCTGAGAGTAATTGTTTTCCAACTTGAGCTTAATTCTGAGATACCATTCCAATATTGTTTCTTTATAAATATAGTTCTTGATAAGCTTATCTTTGAAATACTCGGTTGTTTCATTTTCACTTTTTATATATTCAAATTCACTTCGGAAGTATTTACAGATTGACTTTGTTCTTTCGGAATAATCGGTACCATAACTAAAATTATGCCGTTCAATACGTGCTAATATTTTTACTGTCAGGCTTCCGTTTCTAACCCACAATTCTCCCTTTTTAATTGTGTCGCCTGTTCCATGAAAAACAATTGGAAGAATATCTAGATTTAGTTTTTCTGCAATATAAAAAGCACCCTTATGAAATCGATGCACTCGAGAATCTGTCGAACGTGTGCCCTCCGGAAATACAACAATAGAATAACCATCTTTAACTTTATCTGCAAGGTTTGGAATTATTTTTTCAATACCAGTCGATACCGGATAAAATTGTGCATATTGTACAACCTTTCCAAAAAATGGAGAATTCCATACCCAATCATTGGTTAATAATATTAATTTATTATTTAACATGAGAACCAGAAGTATATCTAAAACAGATTGGTGATTACAAACAATAATAGCTGGATTTTCAAAACACTCGTTTGACTCGTTGATTACTTTTTTCTTTACATTTATCATTATATAAATCATCGATTTACAAAAATATCGCATACATATATGAACAATATCTTTTCTTTTTTTTAATGGCATAATAGGGGCTTTGGCTATAATAAATCCTAAACCCGTTAATAATAGACAACCAAATAGAAAATATGTATAAGCAAAAACAGTATTTAAAAATGTCAGTAACGTAACCGGATAGACACCCTGATTCTTTCTTTTAAGTATCAGCCACGATACCATTATCGGTTCAATCGTAAAGACTAGAATTACCATAGCGAAGTAACCAAAAATTGGTAAAAGTGCGATTGAATGAATAGCCGGGTGTTGTGCAAAAAATAAAACACCGATACTGATTATTGTTGTACTAGAAGACAGAAAAATCCCATACTTATTTTTACTAAGTGTTTTTATTCCATATGCATAATCTTGCTGTAAGCTTCTCAGGATAAGTATAGTATAGTCAATGCCCGTACTAAATATTATTGTGGAAATGATAATATTAAATATTGTGAACTTTATTCCCAATAAACCCATTATACCAACTAGCCATACCCAGCTTAATATCATTGGGATAAACGCAATTATACCTAGTTCAACTCTTCCGAATGAAAGAATCAAAATTATTAGCACAACAATAGATGATATGTTAATAAGAAAAGTAAAATCTTTAATCAATATTTTAAGTAACTGATTAGAGAGAAAATGTTTATCAGCAATAGTAACATTATTAATGCTCGAGAAAGTAGAAAATATTTTTGCTTTATCTTGCTCATCAACTTTAAGTAGATTAATAATCATTTGAGAAGAATCTGTATCAACAATAAAATTGCTCAGAATATTGCCATATAATTTCTTTTGAATGCTAGAATCAAGAATAGTATATGTTTTATTTAACATAATAAAAAAATCATTAAAGGCATTTGTATTGAAATTATAATGTGCGCTTTCTGCGATAAGCTTGTTAGTCAATAATTGCTTTTTCTCTAATGTCCAATATCCGTTCCAATACTCAAGTCTTTTTTGCTGAACCTCCTTGGAAGAGATAAAAGTACTGAGGGTAGAAACACCTTTAACGACATTCTTGTTTTTCAATTCTTCTATGATTCGATAAACTTTATCGTTTACTTGTAATGCTTCATCAAGATTTTTCCCCGATGAAACTATATAGACGCTTTTCAAAGAAAAATTAGTGATTGAATTAAATTTTTTTTCTGCTTCTTTTAGTTTCGGGGTCATGTAATTCATTTTCTGCATATCGGAATCGAAACCGACATAATTGGAAGAAAAAAAGAATATGACTGAAACCAACAAAATGATCAATGCTATTGTTTTGTTTTCATCAAATCGATAGTTGAACAACCATTGAATATAATATTTATCTTCACAGTTTAAAAAAGAGTCGGTCTTTCGATTTCTAATTCGAATTAAATATGGAAGGAAAGTAATTGAGAAAAATAAAGTTCCAAGAACACTAAAAGCCATGAAAAGACCAAGATCGTTTAGAACTTCTACCTGAACATATACCAAGCAATAGTACACAGAGATAGTTGTTAATGCGCAAAGTGCAAGTGGAAAAGCTAATTGCTTAATAACTTTATTTTTGTCGAAATCATACTTGATATAAGAAAAAATATATAAGCCATAATCAACCCCAATGCCAAGCAGAACAGAACCCAGTCCCAGCGATATACTTGATACTTTACCTTTTAAAATATAAAGTACTGCCATAGCCATTAAACCACCAAATATAGCTGGTAAGAGTGCAAGAAGTGCAGCCCATCTTATCTTTATAAAAAGACTGATAAAAATTTGCAGAAGTATAATTGATAAAATTACTGTCAGTATAACATCTTCTTTAATTCTTGTTGCATTGCTCACGGCAACAGCTACTCCTCCATAATAGCTGGCAGTAATTGACTCTTTGTACTTTAAGTTCAGCCTCTGAATCACTGAATCGAGCGTATCAAGCAAGATTGAATTCTTAGCCGTTTCACTTGAGGGGTTAGTACAAGTTATAAATATTAAAAGGTTTTTTTTGTTTCGAGTAAAGATATATCCATCTTGAATCGAATATTCGTCAGCGAATTGAGTGTCCCTTAATTTATCAAGAATGATATACGTAATTCCAAATGGATCACGTATAATATATTTTTTCAATACCATGCTAGCTGGTGAAATTAGCACGTTATAATTTTTTTGAAGTGATCTTTTAATATTGCCTTCAGCAATCAAAGTATCAATGCGATCGTAATCATTTCGAGAAAGAAAGAGAGGTAGATTATCATAAAACACAGAAATAACATCATCTATTGCACTTTCATCTATTTTGTGTTGGATTTCTTTTATCAGAGAATTTAGACTACTATTCTTTAGTTCTTGAACAAAATCATTTGCATACTTGATTAGTTCGTCTGGATCGACTGTAGCTAATGTATCAGACAAACAGATATTTACGGCTAACTGCTCTGATATTTTTGAATGATTGTATATAATGCTCAGTGATTCTAAATTTTTATCGGCTGGAATTATTCTTGAAATATCTTCCTCGAAATCAAGTTGCAGGGCTAAGAATATTAAGATGGGAACAATTACTACAGTAATTGCACCAATAAATGATTTTCTTTTAAATAAATTTGTAAGCAGAAAATATGTTCCTTTTAAATTCCTGAACTTTTAATAGCTTTATTCTTTCGAAATATTGAGAGAAGAATATAAGTTGTAGAGCCAACTAAAATAGATAACACAACCGCAAGGACGATACTTCCAACAATATATTGTTGTAAATACTCTTTATATAAATCAGAATCTATTTGTGTGGTGCTCGCCAATGCATTGGATCCATTACCAATCAACATTGTACCAGTGATATAACTACTGTAAAGAATAAAAGGAATCACAGGCGGAATACTGATGTTAGAAACTGCGACAGATATAATTTTATTTAGGCGAAAAAAGTATGCAAGAGTAAGAGCCATTAACATCTGATAGCCCCATATGGGTAAAATCCCACACAATATTCCTATCGCGACGGATATCGATAATTTTTTGTTAGAATCTTGGGCGTTTATAAAATTTTCTTTAATGAATTTTTTGTAACCGAACCTTTTCAATTTCCTAAAAAACAATAAAGGTCTAAAAAATAGGAGCGCAAGTGTTACTAATAAAGTATTTAAAAAACTTATGCGCGTAAAATCAATAAAGGGACGAAAGTGGGATATACGTTCTTCTTTTGGGGCATAATAAACTTGAACAGGTATACTAACTATTTTACAACCTTTCCAAGCTAAACGAACAATTACTTCTATTTCAAACTCATATCTATTAGTAAAGAATTTCATTCCATCCAGAATTTCCAAAGGATACAATCGGTATCCCGATTGTGTATCGTTAATTTGCAGACCCGTTTCAATTTTAAACCAAAAATTTGAAAATTTTCTTCCGAAGTTGCTTTTACCTGGAACAGATTTTTGTTCCATATTTCTTGAACCAATAATTACAGAATTAGGTTCTTCAATTAACTTTTCTAAGAACTTTGGGTAGTCTTCCGTTTTATGCTGACAGTCTGAATCTATTGTAATTGCGTACTTGTAACCCTCTTTATACGCTAACTTAAATGCTAGTCTGATGGCATAACCTTTTCCATGATTTGTCGGCAAATCAAGAATCTGAATTATATTAATATATTTATTTAATATTAGTTTTGTATTATCTGTCGAACCATCGTTAACAACAATAATCTGATTTGTGTGCTCCAAGGTATCATCTATTACTTTTGCAAGGGTTTTATCATTGTTATACGTAGGTATTATCACACAACATTTTTCAGTTCTGAACAAATCGATTACGTTAGCACTATTTCTATCTACTTCAGGCATCTTTCCTTTTACAATTTTCAACTAATAATTTTTAATGTGCCAGATAATTTCATAAATATTTTTGTTTCTATAAATATCCTTGATTTGATTTTAATATTTGTTACATCCTGCTCACTAAATTCTATATCCAAATTAAATCTACCATCTATTTGTGGATTTATAAGAGAGTGATATTTGACACTTTCGGCATATGTTAAAAACAAATCCTTTCCAATATAGTATGATAGTACTTCTTTGATCATTTGAATCATACAAACACCAGGAACAATTGGCATATTAGGGAAATGACCAGTAAATATTATGTGTTCTTTGTTTAATATTATTTCTGATCGTATAAATTCCGAACTTACTTTCTCTAAATTTTTAATAAAAAAGAGATCGTTTATCAAAAAAGCCCTATTCATCAACAAACTCTTCTAATTTTATTTCTAATGGATAATCATAATGCTTTATATAGATATTTTTTAAATTACTTGTTCTTGTATCGTGAAATTGAATACTCAATATAAGCCTATCATCTTGAGTATAATCAATCTGACGAAGTTTGATTTGGGAGTCGTCAATAAAATAGTAAAGATCATTATTCCCATTAATAAGATTAATTGCTTTTTCCCCAGAGTCGATTGAAGAAAACACCTTAACTTCATCAATTGGAATAGACGGAAATAATATTATCCTAAGGTCGGTTTCCAAAACTTTTATCATATTTTTATTATTCAATTGCTCAATACAATAAATCAAATTAAACTCATCTCTACTGATTTCAAAAGAAAAAAGGACAATTCCAATTTGATCTAAAAATCCGACTTTATAAAAACCATCAGAAAATTTTTTAACAATCAATATTCCGGAAATACTATAGCCATATGCGTCAACATCAGTTATAAATTTTATATCATCGTATTTATTTAAAGAAATAGCCCTTACTTCAAAGTCATTTAATGTTCTTACATCAATCTCCGTAAAATTGTTAAGATAGGATGTAGAACATGAAAATATTAGAATTAGAAAACTACTTAATATTAAATTTTTCATCGGAAATATCTAAATTAATTTTTCTGTTTAGAAAAGATATTTTTGAATAATCTCCAGAATTTTCTATCATCCACAACTCCATAAGGGCGAAATCTGTTTTACTAAAATATAATTCAATTCTCTGTAAGAATTCTTTCATCTTTTCAGATAAAGGCTTTAGTTTTATTAAGTATTTAGAGCCGGATTCATAGTATGAAATTATAAATCTTTCATCATTCTTAAGTATAGAACCTTTTATACATCCAATCATTATTTCATTGATCTCAGATATCATTTTATTCGATTTCACATCAAACTCTTTTATTTTATTCTCATCCTTTATGAAAAACATATCCCGATTCATCACCATAATATATTTTATAGGTGAAGTGTATTCCCACCTTAGTAAATTATCCTTCTTAAAATAAAACTTACCTTTCGAGCTAACGTCATCCGCAAAAAAACTTAAATGTTTCTTTTGAACAAAATCACTTTCAATTGAAAATATAGTTTGAAACGACTTGCTAACTTCCTTTATAAAGGTACTTGGGTCTTTCATAATTTTGAAATCGGTACTATCTGCAAAAAGTTTTTGATTAAATAAAAACACAATTGATATTATTAAAACTTTAATTATTATTTCTTTCACCACTTCTCCATTGTATTAACATTATTTATAAGCATTAATTGATAATAACTTGTCTAATCTGACTACATTGTAATTATTTTGTTTTAAGTAGAGTAATAATTCTCGAAGAAGTTCACCTATATTTTCCGTTGTATCATGAAGCAAAATAATTGCACCAGGAGTTAATTTAATTTTTATCCTTGAAAGAATTTTTTGCGTTCCTTTCTGTGAAGAATCCAACGATCTTACACTCCATCCAATGCAAATATAGTGCATAAACCTAACTGCCTTTTTTAATGATGGATTTGTAACTCCAAACGGAGGTCGAAATAGTTGAATCCTCTTCCCTATGCAGTCAAAGATCAAATCTTCTGTCTCCTTAAATTCATTAATTAAATGTAGAGTTGAAAAAAATCCAAAAAACATTGAATGTGAAAATGAATGCCCACCAATCAAGTGCGATGAATTATAAATCCTTTTTACAATTTCTTTATTTTCATTAACTTTTTTCCCAATCATAAAAAAGGCGGCTTGCACTTTATATTCATCCAAGATTTCTAAAATATTTTCTGTCCTTAATTTGTCTGGCCCGTCATCAAAAGAAATTGCAATATCATTATTATTAGTCTTAGCCTTGCAAAGTGTTTCCACATAAAAATTTGAATTTATTCTTGCTGAACCATATATAAGAAAAGACAAATAACTTGACAAAATTATTATATATATAAGAAAAGATAATTCGTACTTACTATCGTACGTTATTGCGATTAAAAATAAAACTAAAAAGATGAATGTTATTTTATTGAATTTTAACATTTGCCTACTATTATTAGTGAGCTATCTATTTCTTTGTCATGATTATAAATAATAATATTATTTATAATCTTATTATTTGCAAAAGATCCTAATCCATCCGGAATTCTTTGATACTTGATAATATTAATTGCTAGTGCTAAAGCGAAGGCTGATGCAGTAAAATAATCACCGCATAAATATTTATATGGGATTATTGTTGCTCCCGGAAATATTTTATCAGCAATTGATGAGTAGATCTTATCAAATCTTGGAGTTCCTGTATTCCCACAAATCATTAAATCGATTTCACTATTATTTATTTTAGCCTGTTCTAATGCCTCTAAAATGAAACTCTCGACAATTAAATTATCACCTTTAAGTTTATGGTAAGTCGAAATTCCCCTTACAACTG
>Ga0172373_10003420_pt1 | contig 23259 bp, 23 predicted proteins | sample Lak10m_2_FD_114546 | JGI IMG/M metagenome (GOLD analysis project Ga0172373, IMG submission 114546) | Freshwater microbial communities from Kabuno Bay, South-Kivu, Congo - kab_092012_10m | ecosystem: Environmental > Aquatic > Freshwater > Lake | place: Democratic Republic of the Congo...
ACTATGCTTTTTAGAGTCAACACATCTGATCCGGCCATCGAATCAATCAGCGCGATGCGATTTACAAGTCAGTTTTCTCATACTCTATCATTCTGTTTCATTGCGTTGTTTCGGTGTGCGCAATGCTCCCGCCTGCCACCTGTGCAGTATGGAGCCGTCGTCGGCCGCTCCGGTAACATAAACATCTCCATTGGCATCAACAGCCACGCTCGTTGCTTTATCGCTCAAGCTCCACAGATCAAACTCCTGCAGCCACATTTGTGATCCGGTATTCCCGTTGTACTTGATCGTTACGTAATCGTATTCATCCGTAAGCCCGTCCCAGCTCATTCCGGGAACAATTACATTTCCTGATGGATCCAATGCTATTGCTGTTGCAATATCGTTGCCGCTGAAGTTGTCATACTCCGCAATCCATTGCTCAGTAATCTGTGACGGAGCTACAAACGAAATCAGAAGAAATGCAAGCAGAATGAACTTTCGCATTCTGTAAAGGTAGAGAAGTAGTTGCTTGGTTCAATGTTGCAAATACAAATGCATTTGCAGCAACTGTAAAGAGCGTCGGAAACAGCGGCGCCCTACTACTGAAGAGTAAGCGTAGTCTCTCCGATAATCGCGTTATCGCAGCATATTTCTATGCGATACACGCCCGGAAGAAACTCATCTTCTTCACGTGCTTTGTCGCAATATACAAGAACCGACATCGGTTGATTCTGATAATCGATGGTGCGTTTGCCGGCGAAGAATCCGCGATTGGTTCCCCAGGTGAACTGATGATCCGGATCTTCAGACTTTGTAAGCTCTTTGCCATCCGGAGTCATTACACGAATGTAGATGGTGTGTGCACCCGGTTTTGTGAGATCATTATCAGCAACATCAAACGCCACTTTAATGCGATCGGTTTTGCTGGCTTTGGTGGTTTCAGATTCTTTCTTGCCGTTGCGCGATTTATTCACGCCCATAGCTTTTACATTGAGCGTTGAAAGCAACGCCGCTTTGTCGATACGACCCTGAAGCGCTTCTTTCTCACCGGTGATATTCTGAACTTTTGATTTCTCATTGTCAAGTTCGCTGAGCACCTGTTGCTTTTCAGCACGTAAAGTGTTGTTGAGCGTGTTGAGTGAATCGATTGTAACGATATAGCCCTTCATGATCTCACGAAGCGTCTGTGTTTCTTTTTTAAGTTTTGCGATGATGAATTTATCGCCCTTGTGTTTTTCAGCTTCAACCAGCAAAGAATCGATATACGCACGTTTAGCGGTAAGTTCTGCATTCAACGCCGCGTCGGTAGTCTGAAGTTCCGCGTACTGCGCTTTCAGATCTTCGAGATCGCTCTTCACATCTTCCCGTTCGTTGATGACCTGATTGATGGTGATTTCGCGCTCAGCAACAATTACTTTCAATTCGCGGTACTGGAAACTGAGAAAAATGCACAATCCTCCAAGCAGGAAAATAATCACCAGATAAATGGCGTGAAGTTTTCTGTTTCCGGAGTTCTGATTATTCGGTTGATCGCTCATATCTTCGTAAATATTCTTTTCTTTATCGGGATTGAATCCGCTGTAAAATTAATCATTTATGCTTGCCGAGAAATTAAAGACGCTTACACGTGATTTTGTCGGGGTAATTTACCCGAATCTTTGTGTTGTGTGCAATGGGCACCTTTTGCATGCGGAGATCGGATTCTGTGTTTCCTGCGAACAGGAACTTCCAAGAAGCTACGATGAGCTCAATCCGGAGAATAATCCACTCATACGCACGTTCTGGGGGCGAATACCGGTTCGTTCGGCCGGTGCCGCTTTTGTCTTTTCCGCTTCGGGAAGAGTTCAGGAGCTGGTTCATAATCTCAAATATAACGGCAGGAAAGATGCGGGTATTGCTGCGGGACAGTTGTATGGCTCTGTTTTGCGCGGTATTTCACCATTTTTAACAGCAGACATGATTCTGCCCGTTCCGTTACACGAAAGTAAATTGGCTTCGCGCGGGTATAATCAGGCGGCTTGTTTCGGTCGCGGACTTGCAGACGCAATGGGAATTCCGATGTACGAGAACGTACTGATGCGCGTGAAAGCAACTGCATCTCAAACACGTAAAAACCGTGAGCAGCGTTGGGACAACGTAGGCGAAGTTTTTGGTGTACGAATTAAAAAGCGCGTAGAGGGGAAACACATTATACTGGTTGATGATGTTGTGACAACCGGAGCCACAATTGAGGCTTGCGCTGCACCATTGCTGAGCGTTCCCGGAACAACTGTTAGCATTGTTTCACTTGCGGCAGCGCGTCAGTAAGACATAATCTCCGATCTTTGCAGCCGTAATGGCCGAATCACTCCACATCACAGGAACAGGAAAGTCAGAACGCTATGCGTCGCTGCTACCGCAAATTCATGCCCTTTGCGAAGGAGAGAATGACCTTACGGCTAATCTTGCGAACGTCAGTGCGGCGCTGAAACAGGCCTTCGGATTTTTCTGGGTTGGATTTTACATTGTGCGTGAAAATGAATTGGTGCTTGGCCCGTTTCAAGGACCGATTGCTTGTACACGTATTGCATTCGGTCGCGGCGTATGCGGCGCTTCCTGGAAAGAGAAGAAAACATTTTTAGTTCCTGATGTGGAACAGTTTCCCGGTCATATTGCCTGCAGCAGTGAAAGCAAATCGGAAATTGTTGTACCTGTATTCAACGGCAAAAGCGATGTGATTGCAGTGCTGGATGTTGACAGTAACATGGTCAACGATTTTGACGTTGCAGATCAGCAAGCTTTAGAACAATTGTGCGATTGGATCGGTAAATCAATTTTCAATCGTCATGCGTAGTTTTCTGTTGCTGATACTTGCTGTGATGTTGGCAACTTGTGCGCAAGTAGTCACACCGAACGGCGGCAACAAGGACACACAAGCTCCGCGCGTTGAGGCATACATGCCGGACAGTGCTGCAACCAATTTCAAAGGGAATAAGATTGTCATTCGCTTTGACGAGTATGTGGCTCTCAGTGATCTGAACAAACAGCTGGTCATTTCTCCTTCGGTTAAACGAAGACCGGAAATCACCATTCGCAAAAAGGATCTTGTCATTGAATTCAAAGACACGCTGGATGAGAATACAACATACACGATCAGCTTCGGTAAAGCGATTCGCGATATAACGGAAAACAATGTGCTCAACAATTTCCGTTATGTATTTTCCACAGGACCGGTGATTGATTCTCTTACCTGCGAAGGTCAGGTGAACAATGCATACTCAGGAGGTCCCGAGAAAAATGTATTGGTGATGTTGTACCGCAATACAGGCGACAGTGTTCCTCATAAAGAGAAACCTTACTACTACACGCGTACGGATGAATCCGGAAAGTTTGTGCTCAACAATCTCGCAGCATCGAATTATAAAATGTTTGTGCTTGCAGATGAAGGAGAAGATTACCTCTACAATTCACGTGAAGAGCGCATCGCATTTTCTGACACACTGATTCGACTGTATGCATCTCAGGATTCGTTACGATTCCGTATGTTCCGTTCGCGACCGATTAAACAACAGCGAATATTTGCCGCACAGATTTCGCCTGATCGTTATCGTTTTGCATATGCATTGCCGATGAAGAAACCGCAAGTGAACTTCGACCCTGCATTACCTTCCGGCATGGAAGCGTTCGTGGATTACGGCACAAACGGCGACACGATCAACGTTTGGTTCAGCCAGCTATTGCTGGATTCCGTTCGTTTTGTAATTACAGATAATGGCAGTGTAATTGATTCTGCTGACTACGAACTCAAGCTGCGAGAAGGATCATCAGGTCGTGGCGGAACAAGTGATGCGCGTAAGCTGATTCTTACTACAAACACATCGAGCGGTAAACTTGTTCCCGGAAAGATGTTTGAATTGCACACTTCCAATCCGGTTCGCAATGTGAATCAAAGCAAAGTTATTGTCCGCAAAAGAAATGACACGCTTAACGCGAAATTGAATGTGCTTCCGGATAAGCGCACGCTTGTTGCAGGATTTACTCTTGAAGAAGACAGCAGTTATTCGGTTCTGTTACTTCCGGGAGCTATTACCGATTGGTACGGACAAAAGAATGATACGTTGCGCATGACAATCACGGTACAACCGCTGCGTCAGTTTGGCAATTTGTCGATTACTTTACCAACGACGTTACAAGGAAATTATGTGATGGAGTTGATGGATGATAAAGGTCGACCGGTGCGCGATACTGCAATCACGCACGGTGGCGTTTATCGTTTCCCATTGCTGACTGCAGGAAACTACAGTGTGCGTTTGATTGATGATGCGGATGGAAACGGCAAATGGACAGCTGGAAGTTATGCGCTTAAACAACAAGCGGAGAAAGTAATTTTCTATCCGGCTTTGGTTCGTTTACGTGCAGGATGGGACACTGATGTAGTGTGGGAGTTGCAGTGATTATTTCAAATCGAAATCATCTGCATCCGCGCCTGCAGGAAAAGCTTTTCTGAATTCGTCCAGTTCCTGTTTTGAAACAGACGCGTAGATAATTTCTTCTGTTGATATCAACGCAGATGTCATCACTTCTCCTCTGAAATTATGTATGACAGAATCGCCGGTGTGATAGATGAAGTTTCCGTCGTTACCGATGCGATTCACACCCGCAACGTAAGCAAGATTTTCAATTGCTCTTGCAGCCAATAGCGTTTTCCAGGCATAAGAACGACGCTCAGGCCAATTGGCAACGTAAATCAACAGATCGTAATCGTAAACGCGCTTGTCTTCCTGAATCGCTGATTTATTTCTGCTCCAAACAGGGAAGCGCAAATCATAACACACGAGCGGACAAATTTTCCATCCTTTGTACTCTACAATCAGTTTGTCGTTTCCTGCAGTGTAATGACGATCTTCTCCTGCCATGCGGAACAAGTGTCTCTTGTCATAATGATAATGCGTTCCGTCCGGATTCACCCAATACAAACGGTTGTGATATTTTCCGTTATCATTTACAATATAACTTCCGGTTACTGCGTATTTCTTTTTCGCAGCAATTTCCTTCATCCAGTTTAATGTTGCACCATTAGGTTCTTCTGCAAATTTCTCCGGCGACATGGAGAAACCAGTAGAAAACATTTCAGGCAGAATCATTACATCGCATGGCTCCTCGAGTGTGCGCAACTTCTCACTGATGTGATGCAGATTCTTTTCTCGATCTTCCCAATGAAGAGAAGTCTGAAGAGCAGCAATTGAGAGGGCAGGAGTGTGCATGATTTCCGGATTGTGCAGTTACACTTTGCAGAGAATTTCCGCCGCTTTTTCCAGGGTTTCATTTTTCTTGGCGAAGCAGAAACGCAGCATGGAGTCGTAAACGGGTTTGTGATAAAACACGGAAATCGGAATGGAAGCAACGCCGGCTTCTTTGATCAGACGAACAGCATAATCGGTGTCTTTCTCTTCTGAAATTGCGTTGTATTGTAGGAGCTGAAAATAAGTTCCCGAAGCAGGGGTGAATTTAAATCGTGAACTGCTGATTTGTTTCGCAAAGAAATCACGTTTCTCCTGATAGAACTGTCCGAGTTCCAGGTAGTGCGATTTATCACTCAGGAATTCAGCGCATGCAATCTGCATCGGTGTGTTGCAGGAGAAAACCAGAAACTGATGCACTTTGCGGAACTCATTCATTAATTCTTTCGGAGCAATGCAATAGCCCAGTTTCCATCCGGTGGTGTGAAACGTTTTTCCGAATGATGAAACGATGAAACTTCTTGATGCAAGTTCCGGATAACGCGCCACGCTTTCATGTTTACTTCCATCGAAAGTGATGTGTTCGTACACTTCATCCGAAAGAATAATGATATCCGAATTCTTCGTGAGTTTTTCGAGTTGTTTCAGATCATCAGCGCTCATCATAGCACCTGTTGGGTTGTGCGGTGTATTGATGATGATCATTCGTGTGCGGTGATTGATCACTTTCTTTACTCCATTCCAATCTACAGCGTAAGTCGGTGCTTTCAGTGGAACGTAAACGGCCTTTCCGCCATTGAGTTCAATAGCCGGCGCGTAGCAATCATATGCCGGTTCGAAAATCACGACTTCATCACCATCGCGGATTACAGCTGCAATGGCTGTGTAAATTGCCTGCGTTGCTCCTGCGGTAACGGTGATTTCGGTTTCAGAATTATATGAAGTTCCGTAAAGCGACTCTGTTTTTTCAGAAATCATTTCGCGCAGCTTCAGGATGCCTGGCATCGGCGCATACTGATTATTTCCCGATTTCATTGCTTTGTGAACAAGTTCAATGAGTTTCGGCGGGCATTCGAAATCCGGAAATCCCTGAGATAGATTAATTGCATTGTGTTCGGCGGCCATCTTCGACATTACGGTGAAAATGGTTGTACCGACGCTTGGTAATTTGGAACTCAGAGAACCTTTAAATTCTGGCATAAAACGGGGGTGAATAACAAGTGCCGACTGTATTGCGGAACGTGAAATTAGAATTATCCGATCACCAATGCAAATATGAATTTCGCTAAAGGATTCTGTGTAACTTGCGCCTTCATTACAACAAAAAATTCAATGATTATTTCTGAAAAACAGGTGGTTGCGGTGAATTACCATCTTACTGTTCCGGGAGAAAACGGCGGAGCGGAAATCACCATCGAAAAAACTTCAACTGAAGAACCATTTGTTTTCCTTATCGGCGCAGGTCAATTACTTCCTGATTTCGAGAGCAATCTTTCAGGGAAGAAAGTCGGAGACAAATTTGATTTCCGCATCGAAGCAGGTCGCGGTTACGGCGAATATCAACTCGATCACATTGTGAATCTTCCGATTGAAAATTTCCTTGACGACAAAGGAAAGCTCGACAGCGAAATGATTGCAGTTGGTAAGAATGTTCCGATGGTTGACAATGAAGGTCATCGTTTGTGGGGCAAAGTGATTGAGATCGGAATGGATAATGTTAAGATGGATTTCAATCATCCGCTTGCAGGAAAAGAATTGCATTTCGAAGGTGAAGTTCTCGACGTGCGTTCTGCTTCGCAGGAAGAACTAGATCATGGTCACGTGCACGGACCGGGCGGGCATCACCACTAAGCATTCAAGAATTACAGATTACTTGCGCAATTTGAGTTGTTCGGAGCAAACCGGAAACTTGAGTTGCGCATTTTTATTTGCCATTATCAGTTCCTGGCTACCGGCATTTCACACCCGAAAATAAAATGCCTCCATCGTCGAACGATAGAGACTAAGGCAAAGAAAAGCATGGGAATTCTTAGTTGTTGCTTCCTTCGATATTCAGGAAGTCTTGCCAATCACCAAGGTTAGCCATAACCTGCAATTGACGGTAACGCTCGTGGAATTCGCCATCATTGGTAATTCCATTGAGCTGATCAATCCGGTAGCGATCGTAATTACGCAAAGCCTTCTGCTCATCATCAGTCAAAGGCTCACCATTGAACTCACGATCACGAAGATCATTGATGCTCATTGTGCCGCCGATTTCGGCTTTTGCAAAATACTTTTTAAGAAGATCTTCGCGGAGTGTCATAAATAATTTACCGGTTACAAATGTAACGGAATGAACAGGGAAGAGGTTACAGCAACCTTATGGAATTTTCAACAATCAAATGTTACGTTAAAGTGTAACATTCTGATTACAAGGCAAGAGCCTTCCTTTATTTAACGGGCGGAGGCGGAACTTTCAGTTTTTCTTCCAGCTTTCCGATACTGTCAAGCAGTTTTCGTGCATCCTGATCCTGCGGTACCGCAGTAATGACTTTATTCAGAAGTCGTTTCGCTTCCGGATAGAAATCGGGAGAACCGATGATGCCTTGTGCTACAAGGAAATTGTATCGCGGATTGGCAGAATCGTTGATGTAAAGCTTCTGAACGCTGTCGTTGTATCGCGCTGCCATGTAACCTTGCGAAAGATTCTGTTTGATTGCCGCATCGTTCGTTCTCTGCCATGCAGTATCGAAAGCGTGCATCGCCACTTCATATTTGCGCGCCATAAAACTGGAACCCGCATAGTCAGCCCAGATTTTACTGTCGGCAGGATATGCATATACCGCATACTGATAGAATTTCGAAGCGTTATCGTAATCTTTCTTCACAGCGAATTCATTCGCACGCGCGAGAAGCATTCGTGCATAACCTTGCAGAATCGGATTGGAAGGGAAGATGAGATAAACACGATGCCAGGCTGCAGATGCTTTCGCATAATCTTGCTTGTTGTAATAACACAAGCCGAGATTCAGCCAACCGTTGGCATATTTAGAATGAAGATCAACGGACTTCTGCAGGTACACAATTGCTATGTCTGCATAGTAATTCACGGAATCCTGATTGGCAGAATCGCCGACAAGAAACTTTAATCCGCGGTCCATGTAACGCGCTCCGGCGTTTCCGTTGCACAATGCGCTGTTCGGATGTTTCTGAACATCTGCAATGAAAAGTGTTTCATCATCATGCCATTCGAGATTGCGCTCCAATGTTCTTATTCCTGAAGGAATCATCAGACCGACGAAAGCGGCTGTTACTGCATACTTCGCATTTTCTTTGGCATACTTCGCTGCATAAACTATTCCCCATGCGAGCACCATGCAAAAGCCCAATGACGAATGATAAATCAATCGTTCTCCCATTGTTGCGCCGATGTCGAAAATGAGATTGTTAATGAGCATGAAGAATCCGAAGAAGAATATCATCGCAAATGCGAGCGGATGTTTTTCTTTCCACAATCGATACGTTGCGTAGAGCATTGCGCCCATTACGAGCAGAGAAAGCCATACGCCCGGATCACCCGGATTCGAATACGGGAAATGCTGGTAAGAATAATCTGCGGCAAGCGGAACAGGAAAGAACAACAGCCACACGTAATCATCGAGACGATTGATTTTTGACAATGTTTCCTGCGGACCTTTCGCAAACATGTACGGCTCGTTGAGCGGATCTTCGCTTTTCTTCTTCGCTTTCTCTTCAGCTGCAATTTGCGCTTTGGTTTTTACCGGAGTATCTTCTTTAACTCCGAGTCGGATTGCTCCGTAAATCAAAAGGACAGCTGCGATCGGAACGGCTACGGAAGTCAGTTGACTGAAGCTGCGTTTGTGGAAAATTATGAGTCCTGCCGGAATAAGCGCCACAAGAACGATTGCATATTCTTTAGAAAGGAATGCCAGCACGAAATACAAAATACCGAGCAGCATGTCGTTGCGTTTGCGAGACAAATCGTAACGGAAGAATGATTCGAGTGTAAGCACAATGAAAAGCAGAGAGAATATTTCATCCCGGCTTTTCACATTGGCAACAACTTCCGTGTGAATAGGGTGAATCGCAAAAAGCAGAACCGAAAGAAATGCCAGATCCGTGTTGTTTCTGAAAACATGATTGCGAAGGAAACGCAGAATAAATATCAGTGAGAATGCAAACAGCAACACTTGTATAACATGCCTGTGCAGTGCAATGCGCATGTTGTCGTCTTTGATTTCTTTTTCGAGAAGATCCCGCTCTGCAATTAATCGTGATTGACTTCCGATATCTGAAATTCCGTTGCGTTGCATTTCAAGCAGTGAATCGCGAACTTCTTCAAATCGCGCACCTTGTCTTGCGCCGAACAATTGCTGTTCAATAGCGAACGTAACAATGGATAGAGGACGGTAACGACCGCCTGAAAGCTGTTGATCAACACCCATGCTTTCGTAGAAACTTTTGTATGCATCGTTTCCGAGAATTTCAGAAATACCTGCGAATCCTTTCTGTACATACATATTCTGACGCATCACGATATCGTCATCAAGCGCATATTTGTTTGTCCACGTGTTGATATAAAACCCGAACGCCAATACGAATACGATTGAGGCCTGAACACGGAAATCACGAATGAATAACAATCCTTCAGATTGAAGTTCAGACAGAGAAAATACTTTATTCCCGCTTTTTGCAGACTGAGAAGAAGTGGTGCGTTTTGCCATAGCTACGCGAATCTAAGAAAAATCAGGAACAGACTTGAAGTCACTGCATCGCCAATGCAGCGTCGAGATAGTAATACGCGTCAGCAGGAACATCGTCTGAATCGTTTGGTAAGCGTTTACTGCCGAGACGTACAACGATCATGTTTAAATCCGGAATGGCGAGAACATATTGTCCCAGAATTCCGCGTGCATAAAAGATGTGATGTCCTTTATATTGCGGAATCATCCACCAGGAGAAACCGTATGACAAGCACGCCGTGCCATCGTCGTTTTTCAATCCGGTAACAGCAACAGATTCCAGTGCATATGTTTCCGGAACAATTTGTTTTCCGTTCCATCTTCCACTGTCGAGATACAGTTTCCCGATTCGCGCAAAGTCGCGCGCATTGGAGTTGAGACAACAGAATGCTTTTTCATCGCCATCTTCTGCATCCAGACTCCAGAACGCATTGTGTTCGCATCCTATCGGAATCCACAATTTTTCGGATGCATATTCAGAAACGGTTTTACCTGTTGCTTTTGAAAGGATAAATCCGAGCAGTTGCGTGTTACCGCTGAGATATCTGAATGTCACACCTGGTTTTTCATTCACCTGATTGTAAGCAAGAGTGAGTTTGCGCAGATCACTTCCGTAATATGCTTCTGCAGGGTACGCGAATGGATTTACGTAATCTTCATCAAAAGCAATTCCTGAACTCATGGTGAGCAAATGACGAATTGTAATTGCTGATCGATCGTCATTACGGAATTCAGGAATGAAATCGCTTACGGGTTGATCCACTGATTTGATTTTTCCATCCTGAATGGCACAACCGATGAGTACACTGACAACGGTTTTCGCCATGGAGAAAGAGTTCGTGTAAGAAGCGGAATTGAACTCACCCATATATTCTTCATGCAAAATGGAATCGTTGCGGATAACAATGAAAGAACCGGTTTCAATGGCTTTCATTTTCTCGAGCAGATCAGAACTGATTGTGTTGCTGTTGTAACCTCGTGCGAGGGGCCAGGGTTGCGGTGTTCCTGATTTGATTTCGCGATTGGAAAATATCTTGTACTCCAACGCAGAAGGGCCAGATCTGCCTTTCGCATAAGTGTTCCAAACAGCTTTGTAGAGATAAGTTCTTCCGCTGAATATCACGAACAGATTGGCAATGACAATAACTATTGCCAGCACCCACAAAAACCGGTTCAAAAACTTTCTCATTTCGTTCGCTAATAACTTAAACGCGAATGGAACGGAAAAGTTATCTATTCGGTAGCTTCAGCAATGATTTTACAGGAAAACTGATTGGAAAAATGATGCAGGATTCTTTCGGCCACAGCATTTTCATCGACTACGACACCGAGCTCTTTTTGCATGGAAGTAACGGCTTTGTCGTTGATGCCGCAAGGAACGATATTTCCGAAATAGGATAAATCGGGATTCACATTCAGCGCCCATCCGTGCATTGTTACCCATCTGCTTGTGCGTACGCCCATGGCGCAGATTTTTCTGGCTTTCACCGGATGATCAGCGTCGAGCCAAACGCCGGTGTAACCTTCATAACGGCCCGCTGTGATGCCGAAGTCAACAAGTGTGAGGATGATTACTTCTTCGAGAAAACGAAGGTACTTGTGAATGTCGGTAAAGAATTGATCGAGATCGAGAATCGGATAACCTACAATTTGTCCGGGCCCGTGATAAGTAATGTCGCCGCCGCGATTGATTTTATAGAATGTGGCATGCAATTGTGCCAGCTGATCGCCATTCACAAGCAAATGACTTTCTTCTCCGCTTTTTCCCAGTGTGTAAACGTGAGGATGCGCACACAGGACCAAAAAATTCTCGGGAGTTGTTTGCTGTTCGGCAGGCAGATCGCGATTCGCCGTTTTGCGGGCAACAACGCGACCGAATAATTGTTCCTGATAATCCCAGGCTTCTTTGTAGTCAATCATTCCTGCGTACCGGAATTTTACAACAGGAGTTGCGTTGCCGGCAGGAACGTTAGCGTCAGACATGAACTATCTTTTATTTAACTCACCTTTGAGAAAGTTGATCACATTTACCTCTACTGCATCCACACCGCGAAGTGCCGCAAGTTCAACAGAGAGCCAATCTCCGAAGTGGATGAAGTAAATGTATTTGGTGAGAAGATCGTTTCCTTTTGCGTTGATATCTAAGATATGCGGTGTGTACTTGGAAATGATCTGACGGTTGAGTTCCATTCGATAAAGATTGCGTTCATAATCTTCTTTATCGTTCAGGAAAATCACCGCGGTCTCTTCATTTCCACCGGCCCAACCAACGAGTTCGTTGTGATTCATTTCCGGAATCACATGATGCCAGCAAAGAATTTTTGAATTTTCATTCAGTTGCTGACGAAGACGAACCGCTACACCTTCATATGGAGTAGTACAATAAATCACCGGTGTCTTACCAAGGATTTGTTTTGCAAGTACTGAAGTCTGTTCAACGATATCTTTTTGCTCGGCAAGCAATACGTCCGCCGCTTTGCTGATCACTTCGATTTGGGTGGCAGGAAGAAGATCAAAGTGGGTGAAAATGCGGACCAGTTGTGTTAAAGAATATCCAACACAAGCACGCGGAGGCATACCACCCGGAATCAGAATCAAAGGCAACTTATGTTCACGTGCGAACTCGGACACTGCACCGCCGGAGGTAATACAACAAACCGTAGCTCCGTTGTCAATAGCCTGCTTCATGCATGCAATCGTTTCTTCGGTATTTCCCGAATACGAGGACACGACAACAAGTGAATATTTATTGACGTAATGAGGAATGAAATATCCTTTCACAACGTTCACCGGAACGGTACAAACGGGAAATGCCAGTTCGGCGGCAATTGAGCCTCCTATTCCTGACCCGCCCAATCCGGCGATCACCACATTTCGAACTTCTGAATTGATCTTCCCGAGTTGTGCATTAGATGCAATCTCCACGGCCTCTTTCAGCTGTTTCGGGAAGTTCTTTACAAGCTCCTTCTTTTCCATCTTTGAAATTTTGGGACGGTGAAGTTAATCAAAAATCACGGCAGGCGTATATATCTGAAAATCAGTTAGCTAGAAGAGCGCCCAACTGCCAATAAAAGTTCAAATCATTCAACGAAGTTTTACAAGAGGGAATAACCAGCCATGTCGAGGTCGACTATGTTGTAAAAGATTGGCGACAGATTCGGGCGATTGATTTTGTCGGGTCATAAATCCTGTAATCTATCGGGTAGCTTATTCCACCGAGTTTTCTTTTGACTTCAACTCATCCACAACTTTTTGTTGTGCATCAATTTCAGCTTTCTTTTGGGCTTGTTCTTCTTCGTTTGTTTTGATGTCAGCTTCAGCCTTCTTTATTTTCTCGTTGTAATCTTCAATGTCTTTGTGCAGATCTGCGTTCTTCTTCTCAAAATCCTTCTGATCGTCCTTCTGATTATCGAGCGCCTTTTCAGCAGTTTTGCGTTTTGCTGCAATTCCGTCTTTTGACATTTTCACTGCAAAATATTTCACGATAGTTTCCGCTGCTTTGTATGAAGCTGAATTTTTGGAGTCGAGCCATGTCTCGCCGAGCAGAAAACCAACAATAAGTTTTGTTTCGTTGTCGTTGATTTTTTCAGTCCGCGCATATACGTCACATGTATTTTCACTAACTGATTTAATAAGCGCATTGTCAGCGAAAATTTCATCTTTACCGCTCACTTTTGCATCGTAACTTTTCATTTTGGATTTCCATTCCTTCTCAATTTCATCTGGAGAAGAATCGTAAATAGTTACTACAAGGCAGTTGTGTGGACCGCCGTTGATTTTTTCGTTTTTCTCTTCGACTTTGATTTTTATTTTTCCTCCATCTGCGAAAGATGGAATAGAAGCGAATATGAAAGCTGCAATAAGTATGAAATTCTTCATCGGATTAATTTTATCTATGATCAAGTTAAGCAATTTTCATTCCTTTCGTATTAAACCGAAAGGACATCAATCATATTGCGGAGAATAATCTCACTCGTCAACTTCCGAAACACCGCCGGAAACAACAAACTTCATCACGTCGGCAGCATTCGCTTCCATGGGTGCAACGTTGCTCGCCGGAACGATGAGCAGTCGGCCTGAAATGGAATACGACATCGGAATGTACACTGCAACATATTCTTTCCCAATGCCGATTTCATGCAGGTCATCATCGGTAATAAAACCGATTTCACGGACTTCGGATGCTTTGTTCGTGAACACCAGCACGGGGCGTTTGAAAGCTTTTTTATCTCCCAGAAAAGCGCCGGTGAAATCTTTCACCGGAGAATAGATGTGCCGTATTACCGGAATTTTCTCAATGAACCGCGACGATTCATTAAGAAACAATTGCGCGATAACATTCGAACCGAAGATTCCGGCGAGAATAATCACGACAAAGACAAGTCCAATGATGATGAAGGGATCTGCAACCGGATGAACGATGACTTCCATCTGGGCGAACCAACTTTTGATCCAGAAAAATATTTTGGCAAGAATCAGAACGGTGACGCCGGCCGGCACCATTATTATCAATCCCTGAACGAAATAACGAAGCAAATTTTTCATACCGCAAAGTTACGCTCGTTTTCCTTTCGCTTTCTTTTTAGCCACCTTCTTCTTACCAATTGATTTTTTGACAACTTTCTTTCGGGAAGTTCCGGCAACAAGCTCATACGAGTGATCAATCCACTGACGATACATATTGTCATTCACGGAGCCGTCACAAATAATGGTGTTCCAGTGCTGTTTGTTCATGTGATACCCGGGCAGAACGCAGGGATAGCGTTCACGCAACTCCTGAGCAAGTTCAGGGTCGCACTTTGCATTGAATTGAACGGGATTATATTCCAACCCTGCGAGCAGAAAAATTTTACCATTCACCTTAAAGACCATCGTATCGTCGCCGAACGGAAACGTTTCTTCACTGTTGGCTTTCGCTAGGCAATAGTCGCGGAGCTCTTCAATGTTCATACGTTACTGATTCTGAAAAGAACAGGACGAGAGGGAGACGCATCATTGTCGAATGGTGCGAACTGCAGATTCAGAAGATAAGTTCCGTCGAATACTGTATTCGGGACGTAAATGAACTCTGTGATGGATCTCTGAAATTGCGTGTTGTGCGGATATTCCCAGAAGGCACGATGCGCGAGCAATTTGCCATCATCTACTTCGCGATCTACGGAAGGCAAATCAATCAAGAGATGATCACATTTTATTTCTGCCAGATATGCTGCAGCACTTTCTTCCAGATACGGCGGATTGGAGTTCGACCAGTTGTTTACCAGTTTCGCTTCTGAATTACTGATTGTACGCAACACAACTGCTTCAGCACTCTTGCCCTCCAACATCATTTCCAATTGCGCGCGTGTGATGACATAATCGCCGTTATCTCTCGCTTCGGGAAGTACCGTAATCAGCTCAGCAATGAAGAAATACTGACGCACATGTTCATTCACATTGTAAATCTCCGGAGAAATATGTCCTACACACTCCGTATGAGTTCCGTGTCCGTGCGGATTAAAAAAAATGTTTCTGAAGTTTACGCTGCCGCCTGATTTCACTTCACCGATCCATTCACCTGCGCGAACGGCGTCTATTTTCATCGGATCAACATACCATGCACGGGCGCTGTGCTCGTTCATCGGAATGGAAATATCAATCGGATTGTTAAGATCGGTTTTATATCCCCGGCCTTTATGCGTGATAGTTGCGAACATTGCTGATAGATTACACGATGAAGATACTTAAATCATTCTTCAGTGTAAAATGCAGAAGATGCAATGCGATCTGCAAGCAGCTTTCCTTTCTTCGACAACGTATATACATCGTTGTTTACAATAACATCACCTGACGCGACCCACAAGCGGATATTTTCTTTGAAATAGTTGACGTAATCGGAACCGAATTCATTGCTGATATCAGCAAGATTAACTCCCCATTTTGCACGAAGTCCGAGCATGACACGTTCGTTGTAACGTTCGCTTACGGTCAACGTTTCTGATTCGTAAGAAGTTTTCCCTTCTGTAATTGCCTTGAGATAACTCATATTGTTGGCCACATTCCAACGTCGCGTAGTTCCATCGTAGCTGTGAGCAGAAGGACCAACACCGAGATATGCTTTTCCTTTCCAGTAGCTGCTGTTATGAACGGCGATAAATCCTTCTTTAGCGAAATTGGAAATTTCATAGTTCTCATATCCGCAAAGCTCAGTGAGTTCAATGAGTTTATCGAAATGATCGGATGTCACATTATCTCCGGAAGGAATTATCTTTCCCGCCTTCACAAATTTCGCAAGAGCTGTTTTCGGTTCTACGGTCAGACAGTACGAAGAGAGATGCGGCACTTCGAGTTGTATCATCTTCTCGATATTCGTTTGCCACGCGCGAGTTGTTTGTCCCGGCAGACCGTAAATGAGATCGGCAGTGATGTTAATCAATCCGGCGTCCTGTGCAGATTTGATACTGCGTTCCGCTTCAGAAGAATTGTGCGCACGATTCATGAGTTTGAGATCATGATCATCGAACGATTGAACACCAATGCTGAGTCGATTGACCGGAGAGTTCCGCAACGACCGGATTTTCGCTGCAGTAAGATCATCGGGGTTTGCTTCGAGCGTGATTTCTGCATCGTTGAGGATGTTGAAGTGCTTTGAAACCGTATCGAACAGCATTCCGAGTTCTGTGTCGATGAGAATACTCGGCGTGCCACCGCCGAAGTAAATTGTTTCAAGCGGTACTGATGGTAATTCGTTTTTCCGCATTACAATTTCCTGAGCAATTGTGCTCACCATTCCCGTTTTGTATTTCACTGAAGTGGAAAAGTGAAAGTCGCAATAATGACAAGCTTGTTTGCAGAAAGGAATATGGATGTAAAGGTGCGGCACGATGCAAAGTTACTTTTATCTCTTCATGGTAGTGCTGTCAGGACTTAAGTCCTGACAGCACTCGCGACACACCCTAGGCGCACTCACTTGCCTTCGCCGGAGAAATTCAATGCAGCGCTGGGGTGTGACAGGAGCTTCTATCTTAGTCAGTAGCAACTTCCAATTCAGAAGCGATTCTGATGTAAGTGTTTTGCGATGCAATACACTTTTGTTCCGCCCTAGGAGATCGCAGCCGGGTACCCGCTTGCGGGTGGCGAGACGGCAGGACTCTCACAAGCGCAGTCAGGACTTACGTCCTGACTGGTTAAGTGTTCTTACGTCCTGACATGAACTCACGATAAGCTGCGCATTTTTCTCAAACACTTTTTGCGCCGTCAAAAAGTGTTGCAAAAAGACGGGTCACCCCCTAGGCGCACACACTTGCCTTCGCTAATGAATTTCTCCGCCGGCGCCGGGATGATTCACTCGCTCTGCTTCGCGGCGCAACCCGCATTCCAACGCTTCGTGAATCCTCCAATGCGCTTTTCGCACGTGCCTCCGCAGGAAAAATTCAATGCAGCGCTTGGGTGTGACAGGAGCTTCTAATTGAAATAGCAGCCACTAACAATTCAGCAGCGTTTGTGATCCAAGGCGGGAGCTTTTTTGCGAACTTTTTTGGCGGCACAAAAAAGTTCAAATTGTAATTATTCAATCTCCACAGAAAGAATCTCTCCGGTAACAGGACTTTTCGGATACGGAATATTGCGTTGATCAAACGGGGCCGGCTTCCACCATTCAGAATCGTTGAATTCCTGCGCGATGATAAGGACCATTTGATTGTCGGGAATATTAGTGAATGTTTTGTCCATGTAACCAACCGCCTGCATGCGGTTTTTGTCAGGACCAACACGCCATACAATATGATCAGGCGTCCATTCTATTTCGTACCAAAATAAATCGCTGCGGAAAAGTTTATCATGACTGAACGCGGTTCGGATAGTGACCGCCTGATACCAACTGTCCCAACGATGTAAATCGAAACGGTATTTATCAATTGCCAACGGCATTACTCCTTTCACATGTTTTTCGGGTTGCATACAAGCAAGATCCCAGTTGGAACAGGTGATGACTACATCGCGATTCTTTTCCGGATGATCTGCTGCGGGCTTTTTCACACTCGCGTAAGAGTCATCAGGCCAATTAGCGGAAGTCTTCAGAATTTTCATGTTGATCTCTGAATAATTCTGCAAAGATTTTCGAACGGCTTTTGCGCCGCGATTGTCACTTTTCGGAATGTATCCGCCTTCACAAATGCTACGTGAATTCCAAAGTGCTTCGTCCTGATTGCGCAACCAAATTGCATTCACGATTCCGTTCCAGACATTTTCGTTGCTGATAATTTCAGGGAAGCGCGCACAAACACGGAATGTTCCGTATGTGGTTCCTAATCGCGTCATTATTCCTACATGCTCCTTGCGAAGTGCACCCGTATCGTTGCCGGGATTCTGAATTTGGATTGCGCCTGTGCGCTTATCTGTTGTTACTGTTTCACATGGTTTGTATGAACTGCGGAAATAATCGCGAACACGTTGACCGTTATTCTTCTTACTGTTTTTTTCATATTGCGCCGCGGAATATTCAGAACCGCCAACATCTGCCACAACCGGAATATTATTGATCACCGCACTTCTGTCTTCGTGATGAAAGTACTGCGCAAATACGGCGTGACCGGCAATTTCATCGGAACTGCTGCAAGTTTGACAATAAGAATTGGTGTCGGGGAGACGATCTGAAAATTCAAACGGATTGATGTAAACGCCGTTCTTTCCATTGAGCACTGCAGTAACACGTAATTCCTGTGCTGCTATTACGGTTTTACATTGCGGATCTGCTTTTCCCGGACCGTGAACGAAGTAGTAAAAGGGGTTGATTGCATGTCCGTTGTGTTCATTGCAGGATAGATTCCTTACGCTGAGGGGCAAACTTCCAACTGAATTAGTCTCCATCACCACCAACATAAAACGGTAACTGCCCATTCTTGGATTGCGCTTCCAACGATTGTTCTCAACACCTTCACGATTTCTTTCGTTGATCATGAAAAGCGCATCAAGCTTCAACTGATCATCTAAGGGTAATTTATTTGCCTCTGCTTTTTCCGCAATACTTTTCAGCCAGGTTGTATCTGAACGAATACCTGCAATCATATCGGCAACTTCCTGCTTATCAGGTTTTCCGACAATTCTGCCGCCAAAGTATTTCTCTTCATTTCTTGGATTGCCTGCAATGCGGAATGAATCAACAATCACACGTGATTCGAACCACCCGAGTTCAGGAATTTCTTTAAACTCTATTCCTGTATTTTCCCAACTGCCGTAGAAGTTATTTTCCGCTTCAACGTGTTCGTACCGCTTACCTTTTTCATCTTCGTATTCCGGTTCTTTGTACGATTCATTCTGATAATACAGTTTGTAAGAAAGATTCCGCGAACCGATTTTATTATTGCGTACTTCAAAGGTGAAGACGAACGTTCCACCCGGAACCTGTTTTACAGTAGGAATGACTATTCCCTGTTCTATTGCATTGTCAAGGTCAACTACAAAAGTGCTATCGGCATCCGGACAGTTAATAATCGGATGAAATGCGGACACAGTGAATGCAGAACCGAATGGATTTACCAGAAGGGTAATCACACCCGCAATTAAAGCGGCTCCGACAAAATACAGCGCGATTTTCCTTCCGAAATTCATCGCGCCAAATTAATCATTTCTGAAGAGTAAACTGCTGTCGCCATAGCTCAGAAAACGGTATTCGTTATTGAGCGCATAATCATAGATCTTTCTGAAATCTTCACCGGTGAATGCCGCAACCAGTAACAGCAATGTGCTTTCAGGCTGATGGAAGTTTGTGATCAATGACGAAACTATTTTGAAGCGATAGCACGGCGAAATCATGATCTGCGTGTATCCCGATACTTCATTGAAATTATTTTCCTGCATCCAATCAGCAACAGTCCGTAGCGCCACTGTTACAGGTACATCTACAGTGTTGTCGTACGGTTCCCACTGACTTACAAACACAGAATTTCGGTAGGTTCCTGCTTCAACAACGAGTTGTTTGCCGAACCAATAAATACTTTCCAACGTACGCATTGCCGTTGTCCCGACAGCTGTTATGCCGCGATTGTGATAGTTCAGCAGATCGAGAACCAGGTCTCGTGTGAAGAAGATATGTTCTCTATGCATATCGTGATCTTTCATCAATTCCGATTTCACAGGCTTGAACGTTCCGGCGCCTACATGCAATGTGACATCAGCGCGCTTGATATTTTTCAATCGGATTTTCTCAAGCACGTCATTTGTGAAATGTAAACCTGCTGTTGGAGCGGCTACAGATCCTTGACGTTCTGCATAAACTGTTTGGTATCGAATCTGATCTTCTGTTTCTTCGTTGCGCTTCATGTACGGTGGCAATGGAATGTTCCCGAACAGCTCCAGAATTTCTGCAAACGTTAAAGCCGGATCACTCCAACTTAATCGGATTTTCCATTGATCATTGACAGGCTCTATTTTAGTGGCAGACAACACAACATCATTCTTCTGCGCTTCCAGCAGTTCTCCGTCTTTCCAGCGTTTTGCGTTGCCCGCAAATGCCTTGATTTCCACTTCGCCTTTGCGACCTAACGCATCAATAAATCCCGAAGAAGTATCAGCCGCATCAGTACAGAAAATTTCAATTGCTGCGCCTGACGCACGAAGCATGATTATCCGCGCGCGCACAACACGTGTAGTGTTGAATACGATGAGCGAATCAGAAGGAAGAAGTTCCGCTACCTCATAAAATGTGTGATCCTGAATTTCTCCGTTTCTGTATAGCAGAAGTTTGGACTTATCGCGATCGGCAAGCGGATGCTGTGCGATGCGTTCTTCAGGTAAGGAATAAGTAAAGTCGCTGATGCGTATGTCACGCGGATTCATGCACAAATATACGCGGTGTGCACGTGTAATGGAATTAATTCAGAGAATGCATGACGCCGTTCGGGAGATACGATTTCATCCAACGAATTGCATCGGTTTCATTGCTGAAAACTTCGGTGGGGCATCCCGGCTTGAAGATTCTCAGATAGAAATTGGCAAGAATGCGTTGATTGAGATTTTTAATTACAAAAGCTTCTGCAAATTTCTCTCCATTGCGCGAACGTTCAGCAATATATTCACGTACATTATCATCTATCGTTGTAGATGATCCCGCAACGTGAATCACGCCGATTTTCATCTGCCCGTAACGCGAGTAAACTTCGTTCGTGAGTTTGTGACATTCTTCCAGTGACATTACTGCGTCATCCATATAATCAATACGGATCAACGGATAATCAACAACACTGATTGAATAAAGGGGTTTGGTCATTTCGCTTGTCATCTTGTTTCGCGATTACATTACAAAGGTGCTGCCAAAACAAAGGGTGCTGCCTGTAAGTTCGACGACGTGTAACGCAAATCTGACGAACGGATACGTATGTTCGTTGACCTGCATTTGCGCATTATTCGCTTGGGAAATGCACAAAACAGTGTTGAAATCCGGACGAGTTGTAAGGGTTATCCGTTGAGTTGCAGGAATGATCGGACAATCAAAATTCAAACCTGACTTTGCTCATAATTTCAGAGCAAATAAACGCGTCCCGCAGCGAAATCCGACGTCAATAATTCACCCGGCGAAAGCAGCTTATGAACGGTGTTGATCGGTTCGCTGACCGGCTCATCAGAAAGATCATAAGTTGCGAAATGCATAGGAATGAATTTCGTTGAGCCGAGATCGCGAAAGGCTTGCACAGCTTCATCAGGAGAAGTGTGCGAATCCTTCATCATGAATGAAGGTTTGTATGCGCCGATTGGCAGCATGGCGTGTTTTATTGGTGCAAGTAATTTCTGCGCGTCACGGAAATGTGTGTGATACGCAGTGTCTCCTGCAAAGTATATGGACTGATTTTGTGAACCGATCCAGAATGCGCCCCATAGTTCGCGATTCGTATCGTGCATGTATCTGCGGTTCCAGTGTTTCGCAGGAAGAAAAACAAAACGGATACCGCTTTCATCAGATTTGAATTCCTGATACCACGCAGCTTCCGTTACAAAACGCGCACCTTCACGTTGTAACAACTGTTTCATACGAAGAGGACACAACACTTTCACATCCGGATTTCGCTTGACAATTTCTTTAAACGTACGGCGATCAAAATGATCGCGATGTGAATGAGAAAGCAGAATGTAATCGATGTTGACTACATCTTTTGTTTTAAACGGAAACGGAATCAAACGCTTTACACCGGGCAAATCATATGCAATTGGATCGGTGAGCAGCCGTTTGTTGTTGATGCGCAAAATGAACGTGGAGTGTCCGAGCCAGCATATTGCATCGGGGCCGTTATGAAAGATGGAATCATCATGTTCCACCTTTGGACGATATGCATCTGTTTTTTTCTGCCTGCGTTGCGGATTTGCAGTAAACATCCATTGCAGAACCGTGCTGAATCCTGCACCAAATGAAAAATCCTCATTAACAAAACGGTTACGCACTGTAAGATTTCCTCTGATGCCATCTTTTACGAAGTTTAAATCGCGGTTGAACTCAAATCGCGGTTCAGTTTTCAATTTATTTTCGGACATTTAAGCTACGCAAGATTTCAATTAGCAACTTTTTCCCCAAATTCTGAGGGTAATTTGTAACTTCCACCTCCCAATTCAAACAGAGCGATTAAAGATATTGATTTCACATTTCTAACCGGGGATTGCGGGAAACAAAGCCGGAATCAGGCAAAATAACTGTTAAAACAGCATTTATGTACGGACTCGTTAATCAGGCAATACAAGGTTTAGTTACAGACAACTATGGTGTTGATACATGGAAATTGATAAAAAGCAAAGCCGGTGTAACGGAAGAAGTTTTCTTGGGGAATAGTTTGTATGATGACAAGGTTACTTATGATTTGGCTGTGGCATCATCTGAGGTTTTGAAAATCAGCGTGGATGACGTGTTGTCCGCATTCGGAAAATATTGGGTACTTAAAATCGGCAAAGAAAAATACGGGTCGTTGATGAATTCCGGAGGAGCTAATCTTTCAGAATTTTTGTTACGTCTCCCTAATTTTCATAGTCGCGTTATGTTGATTTATCCGGATATCAGACCCCCTGAATTTAAGGTTCAGAAAGTGGATGAAAGAACAATCATTTTGGATTACTACTCAACAAGAATCGGTCTTACGGCATTTATGTCGGGCTTGATAAGCGGCTTGTCAGAATTCTATGGAACTCCCTGTAAAATCCGTCATGTCAGTTCGGAAATCACGGATATAAATCATGATGTTTTCGAAGTTATTATTGACTGATGAATTTCGTTAAGTCGGCACCTGATTTCCTGCAAAAGCTATTTCCTTTCCATTTCATTATTGACATGGACTTGAAGGTGGTGTCGGTAGGAA
>Ga0172373_10003421_pt1 | contig 23253 bp, 16 predicted proteins | sample Lak10m_2_FD_114546 | JGI IMG/M metagenome (GOLD analysis project Ga0172373, IMG submission 114546) | Freshwater microbial communities from Kabuno Bay, South-Kivu, Congo - kab_092012_10m | ecosystem: Environmental > Aquatic > Freshwater > Lake | place: Democratic Republic of the Congo...
CGGGAAATACATATCGCCTGCGCTGAGGGGTTCGACAGAGTGTGCGCTGTGTCCTCTCAACACCTACACCAACCATACTTCTTCAAAGGCTGGCTGCTCTGCTTGCTATGCTCATGGATACACCTTAGCTATGGGGTCCACTGGGCCTTGCCTCTGCGAAGTAGGCTATGTCTTGGTTACGCGAACTCTGGCACTTCCGAATGGCTACAACGAGACCTACTTCTACGAATGCGAGGCGTGTCCTGCAGGCAAGTACGAAGCAGAGACAGACTGGTGTCAGGAGTGCGAAGTGGGTCAGTATGCAATCGGCGAAGGCAACACCGCGTGCAGTCTGTGCAAGCTGGGCACCTACAGCGACGTGACGGGGCAGACGTCGGCGTCTTGTATTCCATGCGACTCCCAAGACCCAGAAGGCCTGACCATGAGCACGTGGTATGAGGGCGCGGAAGAGCCAGGAGCGTGCTTCTGCAAGCCTGGATTCTCTACCACCAATCTGGACGAAGGTCGCTGCATTCCGTGTACGAGCGGCACTTACGCCCTGAATCGAAACTCAAATCGATGCACGAATTGTGCTCCAGGAACCTACTCCACTGCTTCAGCCAGAGCCTCTCTCTGCGACGACTGCGAGATTGGGTTTTATAATCCTCACCAAGGAAAGTCGGAGTGCCTCTCGTGCACCAGCATAGGAATGTCCAACGCCACGCTCAAGAAAAAGAGCACCAAAATCACCGACTGTATCTGCATGCCCGGATCTTCTTGGAGCTTTGACAACACGAGATGCGCGCCTTGTACTGCGGGCTATGCAAATCCTTTATCCAATAGCCAATGCAGTGGATGCTTGCGCGGTTACTTCACGAATGAGAGTGGTCAATCAGCATGCAGGGCGTGTGCTCTGGGGTCTTTTAATCCAGACACGAGCAAGAGCTCTTGCAGGAGCTGCGAAAACGGAACTAGTACGGTCCAGATTGCAAGTCAGACACCGCAAGACTGCCTGTGCGCCATGGGCATGGCATTCGACGACGACACGCAGCATTGCGAACATTGCGCAGGTGGGACCTACCAGCCATTCATGAAGAATGGGAGCCAGTGCCTGGCATGCGGCAAGGGCACGTTTTCGAGTGGCATGGGCATGACTTCTGCTTTGGTATGCGAAGCTTGTCCTCTGGGCAAGTTCAATGCAGAGGCGGGAAGAAGCTATTGCGTAGACTGTGATTCAGAAGGTCTGGCTTTTACTCTGCAGCCAGGAAGCCAGAACTCATCCAATTGCATTTGCGGCAGAGGCAAGACTTGGGATTTCCTGCGCACAAAGTGCGTGGCGTGCAGGAATGGCACATATCAGCCCGAATTAGACGGATCCAATTGTTTGGCATGCGGCAAGGGCATGTTTTCGAGCGGCACGGGCATAACTTCTGCTTTGGCATGTGAAGCTTGTCCTCTAGGCAAGTACAATGCAGAGGCAGGAATGGGCTTTTGCGTAGACTGCGACTCAGAAGGCATGGCTCTGACTCTACAAACAGGAAGCCAGAACTCATATGACTGCATTTGTGGCAGAGGCAAGACTTGGGATTTCTCGCGCACAAAGTGCGTGGCGTGCAGGAATGGTACATATCAGCCCGAATTAGATGGATCTAATTGTTTGGCATGTGGCAAGGGAACGTTTTCGACTGGCATGGACATGACTTCTGCCTTGGCATGCGAAGCTTGTCCTCTAGGCAAGTTCAATGCAGAGGCGGGAAGAGGCTTCTGCGTAGACTGCGACTCAGAAGGCATAGCCGTGACTCTCCAAACAGGAAGCCAGAACTCATCCGACTGCATTTGCGGCAGAGGCAAGACTTGGGATTTCCTGCGCACAAAGTGCGCGACGTGTGGGAATGGCACATATCAGCCCAAATTAGATGGTTCTAATTGTTTGGCATGCGGCAAGGGAACGTTTTCGACTGGCATGGGCATGACTTCTGCCTTGGCATGCGAAGCTTGTCCTCTAGGCAAGTTCAATGAAGAGGCGGGGAAAGGCTTCTGCGTAGACTGCGACTCAGAAGGCATAGCCGTGACTCTCCAAACAGGAAGCCAGAACTCATCCGACTGCATTTGCGGCAGAGGCAAGACTTGGGATTTCCTGCGCACAAAGTGCGTGGCGTGCAGGAATGGGACGTATCAGCCCGAATTAGACGGAGCGAATTGTTTGGCATGTGACAAGGGCACGTTTTCGAGCGGCATGGGCATGACTTCTGCTTTGGCATGTGAAGCATGTCCTCTAGGCAAGTTCAATGCAGAGGCGGGAAGAGACTTCTGTGTAGACTGCGACTCAGAAGGCATGTCTCTGACTCTCCAAACAGGAAGCCAGAACTCATCTGATTGTATTTGTGGCAGAGGCAAGACTTGGGATTTCCTGCGCACAAAGTGCGTGGCATGCGGGAATGGGACGTATCAGCCCGAATTAGACGGAGCGAATTGCCTGGCATGCGGCAAGGGCACGTTTTCGAGTGGCATGGGCATGACTTCTGCTTTTGTGTGTGAAGCTTGTCCCATGGGCAAGTATAATCCAGAGGTAGCACAGACTTTATGCTTGAACTGTGACTCTGAGGGCACTGCAGTCACTCCAAATACAGGAAGTCAAAGCAAGGCCGAGTGTGCGTGTGGCAAGGGCTTTGCGTGGGACGTTACCAAGACCAGATGCGCGCCGTGCATTCCAGGCACCTATCAGCCTCTGCACGCGGGTGGAGACACCTGCATCCCATGCGAGCTGGGCAAGTATTCGAATGTCAGTGCCCAGGGAGAGGATTGTTACGCGTGTCCTTTTGGCACGTACAATCCAGGGCTAGGACAATTGGAATGTCGAAAGTGCGACGAGAACGACAAGGCTTCGACTCTTCTGGAGGGCAGGACTTCTCTGGAAGATTGCGTGTGCGACCCCGGCTACATCTACGATCAAAACATCAGCAGCGTCTGCGTCGAGTGTCCCGCCGGCACGTACGAGCCTCTCGCCAACGCTTCCCACTGCTTGTCGTGTCCACTCGGGACTTTCTCTACAGCGAGAGGACTTGCCCATGTTACGCAATGCGGGTTTTGTGATGTTGGCTCTTACTCTGCTTCGGAAAATGCTACAGCCTGTGTTTTTTGTCCTCTGCACACTTCTACCAACAATCGACTTGGCTCTAGCGCATGCGAGCCGTGTTCTCCTCACAGCGAGGCGATGGCGTACGGCTCTGCTTGGTGTACTTGCGTCAGAGGCGCGATTCCAAAGAGTCAAGCAGCAGACTTTATTCTAGAGTGCGTCCTGTGCGCTCCAGGAACCTACTACCTCAACAACAGCTGCATTGAATGCGAGCCCGGCAAGTACAGCCATCGTCCGGGACAGCTAGACCATTGCTTCGAGTGCGAGCAAGACAAGTTTACGCTGGCGTCAGCGCTCGGCTCGACGGCGTGCGTGGACTGTGCTGCCAACGCGGGAACTCGGAACCAGACAGGCGCCATCAAGTGCTGGTGTCATCCCGGCTTCGCGCTCGATTTTTTGGGCACCAGGTGCGCTCCTTGCCTCAGAGGACATCAATCGTGGCTCTCAGATGAAGATTTAGAATACAAGTGCACGGCCTGCTTTCCCGGCACCTACGCTGCCTCTGCGCCTAGCTCAACCTGCACGCAATGCCCTAATGGGACCTACAGCGAGAGCTCGATGGCCAGCACCGCCTGCCTGGCGTGCCCAAATCGCTCGATTCCTACGTCGCAGCAAACTTCGTGCGTGTGCCCGCTGCTTCACTATAACGATTCGACTGACGCGAGTTGGTCTTGCGAACCCTGCACTCTGGACTGCGATCCCGTAGAATTTTTGATATCTGCATGCACGGCGACGCAGAATACTGTATGCAGGCCTTGCAGCCAGACTTGCTCTCTGCCCAACCGATACATATGGCGAAACTGCACGCGCACCCGAGACATCGACTGCAGGGCCTGCAGCAGCTCGTGCGGAACAGGCTGGTACGTAGCGCGAGAGTGCTCTCTGTACAAAAACGTGAGGTGCGCTCCATGCACCGTTCGATGTCCGTCTCCTCTGCACTACGTCAAGAAAACGTGCACGTCGATGGGAGGCGATTTGGAGTGCGAGCTTTGTCCTAGCGGCTCTTTCCCTGATCTCAACATGAACCGAATGCGTTGCATGAGCTGTTTGCTAGGATACGCGACTCTTCCTGTGGATTGGGATACGACCTCGAATCCTTGCGTCTTGTGCAGCCTACAGTCAACTTCTATGATGACGAGTGCGAACAAGAGCGCTTGCGTTTCGCGATGCGACGCGGGGCAATATAGATTGAAAGGTTTTACTTCAGTCAGCGGACAACAAGTGGAGTACTGGTTTTGTGAGTTTTGCCCCCCAGGAAGTTTTGGATTGGACGGCGTGAGCTGCCAAGAATGCGACCCGTGGTCTAGCTGCAGCTCAAGCCATGGCATGACGACGTGCACTGCCTGTTCGAGCGCCGAGTCTCTGCCTGGAGTCCAGTATCCAAGTGGGATCTTGCCTGAAGACGTCTGCCTCGCGTCTATCTAGAAGATGAAGAATTTCTGACGATTTCTTTTTCGTATTGAGGAAAGCTCTTGATGAGCTGTGTGAGGTTATTCCCGACCATGACCTTGACGTCGAGCAGCTGAGCCAGCCTCTCTTGCACTCCCTGACGCTGCGAGTTGGCAAGCTCCAATTCGTCGACCTTGTTGGCATACTGAGCCCTTATCTTCTCGATCTGCTTGTCACGCTCGTTGATAAATTTTTCCAATTCGTTGATCCTGTCTATGACGAGGTGCATGCTCTGGTTGAGAGTGTTGATTTCTTTATTTCTATTCTCAATGAGCTTTTCCCATTTGGTATCGTATTCTCCCAAGAAAGGAACGTCGATGCCGTTGGCGTAGATGATGATGGAGTGCAGCTCGTTCATCTCAGTCAAAACTTGCTTCCAGAGAGACAAGATCACGCTGTTGGTCTGCCAGGTCTTGGCATCGGAAGAGGAGGCCATCGCGTTGCTGCCACCAGCCCCCTTCTGCAAAAGCAGCTGGGCAGTGTTGTTGTGGATGTGCGCGATGAGCGCCATGATGAGGCGCACGAGGTTGGGATAAAAGAGCTTGAGCACGTTCTTGTCGCTCTTCTCTATCTTCTTCATGTTGTGCCTTCGAAATTCTTTTACTTCTTTGGGGTGCATGAGATTGTCTTCCCGCTCCACTATCCTAGACATGATCTGCTCTAGAGTGTCAGCTTCCCATAAGGGGTCTACGTCGCCGAATAATTTCTTGATGTTTTCTTCCAGCCTTTTGTCGTCCTCGGTGGGCTTGTAGTTGAGATTAGGAGGCAGCTGAGACTGGAGCGCGAAATTCTGCATGTGCTTAATGATCTGCATGACGTGAACAGAATTAGGGAGATTTGATTTGGCATTGAAGACGTCTAGCATAGCCCGCTGCGCCGCTGTGTCCTCATCTGAATCGCTTCCGCTTTCCGTTGCCATCATATCGTTGTTGTTATCTGAATCTCTCAAGTCGATATATCGCTCTCGCGGGGCTCCAGCTTCAGTTTCTGTTCCTTGTCTATTATTATTTCTAGCATTTGCATTGGGATTCATAGCAGCAAGATTTCGAAGATCAATTTCGGAAGGACTTTGGCTTGCACGCTGATACTGACCTCTACCCGGAAATACTCTCATGATAGACAAAAGAGTATCGTCCATAAAAAAATTGGTGAGTTACTTTTAAAAACAAAAACACGCATATATATACATCTGTCGCTTTCATATAGTTGCGAGTTTAGAGTTAGATGTCGTGATTCGTGACTTGGGTCTTAGCAGGCGGCTCTGACTCCTCGCTCTCAATCATGAAATTAGAATCAGAAGGCGGAATCGAAGTTCTTCGCACAGGCTGCGTCTTATTTTTTTTGAGCAGAGGCTTTCTCGACCAAGTGTGGCGCTGGTGGTCGGGGATCTGAACTTTGTGCTTGTACCACATATAGACCCCCACCAAAAACATGGAGTGGACTGTGTTGAGGAGGGCCATCCAGTCGAGCCTGGACTGCAAGCGGTGCTTGGCGGAGATTTGCTGGCGAACGCACATGATGAGCAGAAGGACTACGGATATGATTCCAGAAGAGCGGCGCTTGAAGCCGTAGAGCACAAAAGCGAGAGCAGCTGCCACGCATAAGGGACACACTAAAAACATGGGCAGAGCGGTCTTAAAGTCGATCATGCTCTGAATGTCCCGCATGATCAGCTCGCTGGGATTGTGCCAGCATAAGACCAAGATCGCTAGGATCGTGCTGACAGGCAAGCCCGTCTCGAGGGTCTGGGAGGGCGGCAGTGAGTAATAGAATTTGCTCACGCCTCCACCTCCCGCTCTCAGGAATATCGGACTGCTTGCGCTCAATATGATGAGAGGCCACTTGTATGCCAGGCCCGTCCTGCCCTCAAAGATGAGGGTGCCTTGCGTCTTGAACGGCACGGTGCCTTCCCGAAACGAGGTGTTTGGGGCTAGAGGAGTAGAAGGAGAAGGCGCAATCTGCACGATGGGATAAAGCGAAGACTCCACAGACTCGATGATGGGCACAGCGTAGTACTCGATTTCCTCGCGAGTATCGAGCCACAAGATCAAGAACACAGACACCAAGGCGCAGGCGTGGAAGGACCACCGCATCCACTTGATCTTCCGGATGGTGCCTGCGGTGTCTACGTCGGGCTTGAATTCGGAGTCCACTTTCTTTGCGTCTACTATGGATATAAACAGAAGCGAAGCCGCAAAAGACGCGGACATGGTGAAGTCCCACATGCAGAGCGGAGCTATGGCGAGGAACGCTCCAGAGCCTCCCAAGTACATGCTGGAGATGATGACAGAGCGCGGCAGCCGCTGCCTGAGCCTGCTCTGCTCTTGGAAATACTTTAGCATGAAGTTATTGTAGAAAAAGTTCAGTCTTCTGTTTTCTGAATCGCTGTCTTGTTCATCTTCTTCTTCGTCTTCCTTTCCTAGTTCGTCTTGGATCTCGAGGTCTTCTGCTTCATGCACGCGTCTTGCTTTTTTTTTCTTATCAAATCCAAAAAAAGAAGAAATGTGATCTTGGATGTTTTGGCCTTTCGTTTTTGGAAGCTCTTGCTTTAGAAAGTGAGAAGACACTGAGCTCCTGTGATGATGCATAAAAGAGCTGCTCCCGCTGGGGTCATCGCCGCTAACATCAGAAAGGCTCGCATTACCGTGGGCTTCTTGATGACCATCTTTGTGCTTTATCTGATTCCCTTCTTCTACATGCTCCTCAAGCTCGGTTGGAATCCCACAGGAAGCAGCGTCAGTGCCTTTTCCTCCTGATCTCCACAAAGGCCTCATCTTAAAACTAGTCGTCTTGTTTCTGGCTTCTTCGCTGTCGCTGTCGCTCGAGTCACTCTCTTGCATTTCTTCTTCTTCTTGTTCTTCATGTTCCTCGTAGTGATAAGGAGACTGCTGATAGTGCATGCCCCACTTATGATGATGAGCTACTTGCTCCGCGTACTTGAGCACGCACTTGAGCGAGGCAGTGATGAGCATGTAGGTCACGTACAAAGCGGCTGCATAGACGCAGAAGGTGGCGGCCGTGATGTTCTGCAGAAGCATGTTCTGGTTCCATGGGTAGCGGTTCAGCTCGCAGAGGACCGCTATGATGACGCAGCTGCAGAAAAAGATGAGGTAGGCCAGGATTGTGGAGGCGGTGGAGTCTGGGGCAGAGGCTGGGGGCTTGGTCCTCTGCTTTGGTTGTCTTGTCAATAAAGGCTTGCTAGTGGATCTCATGGTCGTGGTTTTGTTTTTTATTTTGGTTTGATGTTGAATGCTTATATTCCATATTATGATTTTCGGGGTGATTCCATATCTTCGCCATCAGGACTATTATCGTTTTCATTATTGAAATTCTCATCTTCGCTACCATTGCTTGATACATCACCAGGATTTATTGCTGTTCCATTACCAGAATTGACATTGACTACTGGCCCGCCTCTTGCTTCACCTCCAGGGGAATGGGATTCAAAAAATGAAGTACCAAAATGAAAGGGTCCTCCACTCCCCCCTCCTCCTCCCCCAAAATTCAGCATAGGACCACCAGACATACTACCAATAAATCCCTGAGCAGCACTTGCTCCTCTTGATGCCCCACCGGCAGCTCCACTTGTTACTGCACTTGCTCCAGCTATTAGTCCAGCTCCCGTTGATGTACTGATTGCAGCTGCGTTTCCAGTAATCTTTGAAATTTTTTTAAGTTTTTTCATCCTACTTTGCCACAATTTTGCTCTCTCTTCTTTTAACCTTTTTCTTCTCTCTTCTTGTGTTTCTGCTTTTTGTTCTCCTATTGGATCATGATTTTGTGCAGTCTGAGATGTTGAAGCAGAAGCAGAATGCTGTTTAGACTCGTGCTGGTCGCTGTGTGTTGTTGCAGTTTGGCTGTTTGATTGTTCTGAATGAGCATCCTTAGCTTCATTTTCTCTGAGTTTTGCTAGATTCTTTCTATGATTCTTTCTGCGAAAATTATCGTCTTGCTGCTTCTCCCACTCCTTTCTATCACCAAACTTTTTACTTTTTTTTGCCTTTTCCCAGTTTTTGTCGTCGTTTGACTTGTCTCGCTCGTGATTGGTATCTTCAGGATTTAATGTTTTTCTTGTTTCTTCGTATTCTTTCTGTTGCTGCGCACGTTTCCGAACATTTTTATTCTGTCTTTTATTCCATTTATTTCTGTCTTCGTCTTTCAATTTAGGATTCTTCGCCTTAGCGCGTTCGAACTCTGCATCGTCATTTGTTAGGTCTCGTTGCGGTTTTAAGTTATTTATTTCGTTTCGTTTGTAGTGTCTTTCTTGTTTTGCTTGTTCATTTTTAAATTTTTTGTTTTGTTGTTTTGTCCATTTGCTTTTAAATTCTTCTTTTAGATTGGGATTCTTTGCCTTGGCGTTTTGCCATTGTTCTTCGTCTTTAGAAGTATCTCTTTGAATTTGTGGTTTTTTTTGGGAATCAAGTGCCTTTGTTTTTTGTTTTTTAGTTGTTGATTTTTTTGAAGTTCTTTCATGACTGTTACCAGTTCTTTTTGTGTCAATATGTGTTTTGGAAGTATCATGTGATTGTGGACTTGAATGTTTATGTGTTTTCAAAGGTGACTCTTGTGATTGTGAACGTGAAGGTGGAGTTGAGTGTTTGCGTGAGCGTGAATGTGGGTGTTCAATTGATTTTGATCTCCGACGGAATCGAGCTGGATGTCCTCGTGAAGAATGTAGAGGTGGAGGTGAGTGTGAACTTGAATGTCCACGTGATTTTAAACCCGGATGTTTTGGACCTAATTTTGGAGGACGTGCAAGTTGACGTCCACGTGAAGGCGAATTCAATCTACGCGATGAAACTTGATTTATGTCTACAACCGGCTTTTTTCGACGTGTTAATTTAACACCAGATGATTTTCCTTGACTTTTAACCTTATCTGAAGTCCTCGCCACTGCGTACCTCAAGAACAGTCCCTTCAATTCCACAGCTTCACCATAACTCAGCCCTTGCCTTTCTTCACTGCTTTCACTCGTCTGACTCTCGCTATCATCTAAGTCATCCAACCAAAACATTTATAAACTAGAAACAAATGCCCTCCCAATCTATTTATATCAACACTCTCGTCATCACTAAAACGCAATGGACGAAATCAAGAAAAAACTCGAAGAAATCATTCAAAATAAATCCCTCCGCGGCCTCTACATCTCCAACGCCGCCAGTCTTGTCTCGAGCTACCTCCGCGACAGCCACCCGCTAGCCGCGAATGTGCTGCAGTTTCTGACCATGCTGTACGCCAAGAACGCGACGCTGGAGCAAAATTCTGAGACTCTGCGTCACATTCATAAAATAGAGGACGAGCTGGCTAAGATAGAAAAAAAGCTAGAGTCCTGTTCCGCTGTGGCCAAAACTCAGAGTCTTTTTATTTGAATTTGAAGCATTGCTTTTGGACTGCTCGTCATAAAAGTACCTAGACATCATGGCAAACTTGTGGCTTCTCGGAACGAAAAACAATGCATAGCCTATGCTCACGAGGAGGCCCAAGAGCTGGCCCCAGAATCCCATCACGAAGAAGGACCAGTGGTCGATCTTTTGTTGAGGCTTGGGTTCTAGCCCTTGCTGCTGATATTGAGGAAGATAGAGCTGGGCACCGTGGTCCTGGCTCGAGTGGTACGACTTGGCCAAGTCCATGCCCGAGCTCTCTTGGAACTCCCGCAGCATCGTGAGCAATAGCAAGACCTGTGGATTCATCTCGCAGCTGAGCATGCGCCAGAAGACCCAATGTATGGTAGAAAAAATCACAGCAGCGTGCATGATGATGGCGTTGGATGGTGCAAGTGTTTCGGGATGAGCCTTGGGCTTGAACCTAGGAAACAAGAACTTGGTGCCCTGCAGGTTGACGGGAGGCAGCAGCGGCATCACCACATAAACCAGAGCAATGTGCTCTATCGCCGTAGTGAAGGTCTCCATGGCAAAGTAGGCGTTGGCGGTGTACTGGCGGTGGTAGACCATCACGGGAATAGGCGAGATGGTACACATCCAATAGGAAAAGCCAAAACCTATCGCATGAGCGAGGAGCCGGACGCAGCTGTGCATCCACGTCAGATACCCTCCCATGAGCCACAGCATGCACGTCACGAGGGGCGACCCATCCGGAAAAAAGTAGTCTTCGTCTTTCAAGCACAGCATGATGAGCCCAAGGGTGATGCCAGGGATAAACTGCAGCGCAAAGTTTTGGCCCGTCCAGTCCCAGCTGAATATCACGCTCAGGCTCACGAAGATGGAAGACAAGAGCTCTACGATGAAGCTGTCTATGAGCGAGTGCATCTTCCATTCTATTTCGATGTTTTGAAGGTTGCCGTTGTTGTTTGTAGAGGAGGTTGAATCTGAGGATTGAGCTTGAGCCGAAGCCGAAGCCATGAGCACGTGTGAGGGGAGAGTCAAGGAATTGCTGTGGCTATTGTAGATGCCGCTGCTGTGGCTGTGGCTTTGGCTTTGGCTTTGGTAATGGCTCTGGCTTTGGCTATGGTTTTGAGGTCTGTTGATGCGAGGAATATTAGACTGCTGAAAATGACTTGGGATCATGCTAGAATTGAAGAATCCAAGCCAAAAAATTGAGGTTTTTAGAGAATGGCTTAAGCTAGTTTGTGATATATATATATAAGCCAAGGCATACTCGAAATTGTGGTTTTGGAAATTGTCTTGCTTGATACAGGATTAATATCATGGGGAGCAACAATAGCAAATTAGAACAAGATTTAGATGAAACTAAGAAGCTGGTTGAACAAGGTAAAGCAGAAAGAGAGGCAATGCAGCAAAAGGAAAGAGAATTGACGGGTCAATTGCAGAATTTAGCATTGCGAGAACGGCAAGAACAGGCAGAGTTAAATCAAGCAGTGCAATCCATCAACATCTTAAAAAATTATCTGACAGATAAAGAATGGACTTTAGTACAGACAAATTTACTTAAGATAATTGCAGAGAAAAGTGAGAACGGAAATATAACAGTCCAAAAATTAGCTGGTTCATTTTTAAATGATTCTAAGAAACTTAAAGATACTATTACTTCTGATCTTCAAAAGGTTCGTAGCGTGTCAACAGCAAATAGAGATCAAACAACTTTAATTGATTCAGGTGATATATCAGATGGCGAAGGTACAAATTTTGGGTCTTAAAAACTCCATCCTACTTCATAGCATCTACCAAAATAGGACTCAAAATGAGCCAAGCCAACACAGTCTTTGCCACCAGCGAGAGTCCAATGTACATCCTGTCGGTAGCATCAGCGATCCAAGCCAACTTCTTCTGCTTGCTGTTTGAGCTCAAGCCCGAGCCCCCAGTCTGCTGCTCAGGAAACAGCAAGCCGTCGCTCTCTACTGGATTTTCGTCGTAGGGATAAGCCACAGCAGAGCCCATGATAACATAAGTGCGATTGACGAGGCCGTACAGCTGCACCAAGCCAAAGCTGCTGAAGAGGGCGAACTGGAGGTACACGATGACGTTGACGAAGCCAGGGGGCTTGGCGTCGGAGTCTGACTTTTCGATGCTGTGGCGGTAGTGGTCGAGGATGGGAGCATAGGCTGTCATGTAGGTTACCCACCCAGCAGCGTGAGGCGCGAGCCACGACCACGGGCCAAGCCACTCAAACAAGGGCTCTGATGTCTTCTGCTGTTGATTTTGAAGCTTCTCCGACATTTCGCTTAGAACATCAGCGAACATGCCCAGCATCATGGTGGCCCACGTGAGCACAAACATCATCTCTATAGTGTAGGCGTCGCGGATTCCCGCTTCTACGGCGATGGCCATGATCATCACAGAGGCCGAAAATGAATATTCGATAAAACGCAAGCGCGCGTTCTTCTTGTGGCTGCCCATGACGCCTCCAATCGACTGAAACACCGCGCTGAGCACGAAAAACGCGGCGATCACGTAGCGCACGTCGAGTTCTCCTGTCTTTGTCTTGACTTCATTGATGACGTAGCCCTTGAACATAGCTTGTGGTTTTTGCTTCTGGTCTTCGACAGACAAGTCATTGTCTTCCGATGGCTTGGATGCATAGCTCTTGCGCCAAGCATAAACTGTGCGATAGAGGGCGAAGATGCCACTGCGAAGTCTAGGCTCGGACGCGGTAGCATTGAACTGCGAGTTGTATTCAGGAGAGATAGAGTCTAGAGGCTTGGAGTTGAGCCACGCGATGAGACCAAAAACCAGCACCGCTTGGATGGCGTGCAAGAGGGCAGCAAAGCCATTGAGGTAGGTATTAGAGATGGCGGGCCGCCAACTTGTTTTTTGAGCTGGAGCCGCAGCAGTGGGTGGCATGTCCATGAGTTCAGTGCCGGACTGGGGCTGATTTGCGACGAAGATGCGAAAGACGGCTGGAGTTGCTTGGTACATTCAAATCAAAACCTAGAATCTCGTGTGTATTTTTTCTCTCAAAAAAAATCGCATACATATATACCAGCAAGTACCTGACAAGCACGGTTTCAAAATAGCAAGCATGTTAATTTTTTTTTCAGAAATATTTTTGGGTCTATTTGCCGGGTTTGTGGGCATCGTGATTTGCGGATACATCTACTGCTGCTACAGAATATACAAGACCCCGAGGCGACATATAGACCTCGACAGCTTGCTCATAGGCATCACCTTTTATTCAGCAGAAGACGACTATCGCTTCACCTCGCGCTTCATGCCCAACATGCAGCACATGGATCTCGACATCGACCGCATACTAGGAGAAGAGGACGACAATGAAGAAGAAGATGCAGATTGTCGTCGTGGCTCGAGCCAAAGCCAATGCACAGCAGAGGATTCAATCCCAAAGCCAGACTCTAGAGGAAGATGCAAGCAGTACTGCGTCCGCGTCTTGTTCTTGGTATTCGAGCTCGCTTCTCTCGTGACTACCGCCATTCACTTGGCCTTGGTGTTTGCGGAGATGCACGCAGTGGCAGTAGATACCGTTCAAGCCACTTCTCTGAACCACACAACGAAAGCCGAGGCGTGCCTCGCGAGCATCATGCTCTTCTACGTCTTGTTTTTGGTCAGCTTCATGTTCTGGCCCCTCTCTGCTATTTATGGTTATAGGTATTATGGTTTTACCATCGTGGGACTGGTGGTCGCTTCCGTGAGCTCATGTGGGCTTTTTGCCTCGAGCATGATCCTGTGGACTTGGCGCGACTGGAAGAGCTGGCTCCTCACGTTCCTCGTGATCAATTCTGTAGTCTTCGACATGATGTGGTGGGGCTACTGCTGGTGGAAGCACTACGGCAGGCTCCAAATGTACAGAGACTTTGCGCTCGCCAAAGTCAACGACGAAAATAAGATGGCCATCGAGATGATAGAAGCTCCTCTCTCGAGTTCGCCGTGGGCTCAATCGCATGCCTATGTCTAGCTATATCTATATATGTTTGGCTCCAATCTCCTGCCATAGACTCATGAATTCTTCTACTTCTCTGCCATTTTTTGAGACCAGTGCCATTGCCTTGAATCATGACAACAAGAATAGCAGCAGTGCTTGGTGGGCGTCCACCTCCAAAGGCATATCTGCGTTTTCCTCCTATCTAGAAGAGGCGGCGCAGCACGAGATGCACTACATGAACGAGATCGAGTGGCCAGACTGGTTCTGGAAACCTCTGGCTGGATTCACTGCTTTGGCTCTAGGCATCGCCTTTGCTATTATCATGGGATGGCAGCACCGCGTGAATCGCGGTCGCCAAGTCGCTTATACTATCCAGAGGAATGAAGCCGAAAATGAATGAAACTCAAGAGCTTATTTTGCTATATATATAGATGGGATGCTGCGGGTATAAGTTTTGTTTGTAGAGAAAAATGCCAGCGCAACGCAGGCGGTTTGAGCAAGAGAGATGTTCTATTATTTTGCCAATACTGGCAAGTGGGGCAATAAGTGGTCTATTTGTTCGTTATGTACTAGATGATCCATTTATAAAAGCATTAAAGAAGCAAATTGAAGATTTGGAAAAGAAACTTAAAGAATACAGTGATTCACGCGCAAAATCAGTTCAATCTATAGGAGTAGGCAGCTCTTCTCCAGCAGTCACCGCAGGAGCGACATCGCCCATCACAGAGTCTGACCAAGGCAGCCAGAGTGGTGATGGAGGATCTCCCACTGGTGCTAGGCTTCGCGGTGGAGTTAGACAGATAGCAAATGCTCGTCGATTTGCTAGCGGCTCGACTTCAACGTCAGCAATTCCAGAAGAAATAGAAGAAGAAGAAGAAGGTTTTGCAACTCCTGGCGCTGGAGATGCAACGCCTATTCGTTATCACTCTGATCCTGCACATCCTTCGTCTTTGTCTCCACTGTATCCTGCAGAAGATGAAACAGATGTACATGAGAGATCAAGCACAGAAGAAAAACAAGAAGAAAAAGCAGCAGCTCCTCAAAAAGGGTTTTTGCAACGAAATTGGGATTGGGCGAGAGGAGCACAATAAAACAATCAACAAATCACCTCCTCGCTGCTGTCCTCCACAGCAGAATCCTGCGAAGAACCATCGGAATCACAGCAGCCGCCACAGCCCCCATCCTCCTCCTCGCGGGCCTTCTTCTTCGACGAAGCCTTGGGCTTCTGCTGCATCTCCTCCACATATTCTATCTCCTCCTCGTCGGCGAGCTTCTTGTCTTCGTAGAAGAAGGACTTGGTCTTGGAGCTCAAGACTTCCCATCCAATCAAAAGTCCCCAGCAAATCTTGTACTTCTTCCACAGCTTCTGCTGCGCAGACTTCGATGTCGTCTTCAAGGCCTCATTGTTCTCCAAAAAGGCTTCGAACGTCGAGATGAAACCACGAGCATCAGCGTAATTTTTGATTGTCTTGAGAAAATCATTGTAGCCCTCCACAAGCATCTTGACTTGCTGGCCCTTGTCCAAGCCAGGCTTCCCAGCGCCAGACTTGTTCTTGAGCTCGGCTTTCTTGTATTGGGCAAAGGTGGGAATCATCTTCGGATTCTGCACGTATCCACTCTCAGTGTAGGCGTTCTTGGAATCTCTGAGCGGCTTGTTGAGACTGACAAACTGGTTCCAGTCCAGCGGCATTCCCTCGGGCTTCGACTTCTTCTGCTTCTTCTCCACCAACTGCTCCACTTCATGGTCGTCGTCGTCGTTTTGGGCAGCTGCTGCTGAAGGCTTCCTCTTCTTGATGTTAGTCTTCGTGGGCTTCATGTCCTCTTCGTCGTCCTCTGAACCACCAGATGCAGATTCAGCGGCCCTCTTCCTGGTGTTTTCCTTCTTGCTGACGACTTGCTTTTGCGTGATCTTCTCGCCTTCGTCTTCAACCAAAGCGTCCTTCTTCTCGTCATCGTCGAGGAGAGTCTGAAAGATGCGAAATGCAAGCTTCCTCATCTGCTTCTTGTCGTTGTCGCACGCCCCATACTTGCGCACCAGCTTCATAAAGCGAGCACTGTCGTCGAGCATGATGTCCAGCTTGTACATGGACTGCATGAAATCCCGAAACGTAGCGAGCCACGTCTCCCACTCGCCCTTGTTGCTGGCTTTCGAAGCCTTCGGCTTGTCTTCGTCGCAATCATCTTCGACGACCTTCCGCGGCTGCTGCGGCTGCAGATGGGAAGCCACCTTCACTCTCGGAACGGCAGACATGCTCTCGGCTTTCTGGATAACCAAAATCAATTTCTAGATCGTATATAAAGACTTTTCGTTAAAAAAAATCCTAAAAAAAATTAATTATTCTTGTCGAGTAAGCCCATAAGCGTTTGGTATCTCGCAAAACAAGGATGCATTTTCCAAAAAGAAAGTGCTATCTCTCGTTCTTCGAGGCGACTGCACACCACGCTGTTTTCTGCTGACCAAGGCAGATCTGGGTTCTTGGGCAGAATCCAAGGGCCTTCATTTTCGCTCTCTGTCGCGTATTCGTGCTGTCCAGTGAGCTCAGAAATGTCTGTCTCGCTGAGCTTGAGGTATTGCGCAGGATCTTTCTTGAACACAGAACGCATGTCTCGCTTGCACTGATTGAGTATCGCTTGTAGGACAGGAATCGCCTTGCCCTTCTTTTTTTTTTCTTGGTTAGCTTGGACCTGAATCAATTTCTTTGCCTTTTGTTGGAGTCGATGTCGCTTGGTGCAGGCGCAAACTTGCTCGATCCAATGCTGCTTGCATAGATATCGAATGGGTCCCTTGGGAAAGAGATGAACTGGCAAATATTGAGAGCAATTCCTACAGAAGCGGACGCCCTCGCCGCCCGTCGTCATGCGTTTACTTCGCAAAACTCTCGTATATATATCTAGAGAAATGGTTTTATTGTTAAACACAGTGAGGCTTGATTAACACAAAGCTTCGTCTGCATAGCACACTCGCGTCTTTCTTTTTCTTTTAGTGGGTGCTGCAGTGATATATATTCAACGCAAAACGAAGAGGCATTTTCGGCAGCACACATAGATGGAAGCTCCGCGCCAACTCCACAAGATCACCAGCGCAGCTGATCTGGCTAGTTTTGGAGTTCCAGATGGGTCCGTCGGGTGGTATTATTACCTTGCTGCAGCGCAGGCGTGTTGCTCTGCATTTCAAAGAGATCAGCGCTCGGGGGGAAAAGCCATCGTCATTGCCTGGGACAAGCCCGAGAAAGAAGCAACAACGCAAGACGAAAATTCAGAGCCTAAGAAAAAAACGAGCGCATCCAAGAAGAAAGCTGGGTGCTCGGCGAAAGCGTATGGCGTATTCAAGAATCACGAAACCTTTTGGGAGGAACTATCGAAGCTTCCTGTGCTGGCCAGATACGCCTACGAGATCATAGAGAAAGGCGGGCCGTGCAAGTGCTACTGGGACATCGAATTTTCCATCGAGTTCGCAGCCCAAGAAGAGGCCAAGGTCAAGTCAGACGTGTCTCTCTTGCTTTGGTCTTGGATTAACTGCGCTCGCCTTCTCTTGTGCAACATATTCACTGGCTTCTCAGAAGACGAGAGCTTGCGAGTCTGCATCCTGGACGGCACGCGAGCTGCCGAAGAAGCAGATGCTGGCCAAGATCCCCCAAAAAAGAAGCTCAAGTTTTCTTATCACGTAGTTTTTCCAGACGTCGTCTTCGAGAGCAATCAGTCCAAGTCTTATCAGGTCTACCGCGACGACGTGCCCAGCTTCTACTGCCATTTTTTGGATCGCAAGAACAGCGGCGACGACCTCTTTCAGTCCCTCGCACACGTCCCATCTGAAAGCGACACGGGGGCTCCAGACTTGTCAGTTTGGAAGGACAATCAGATCTTTCGGTTTCTGTCTTGCTCCAAGCGAGGCGGGTCCACTCCCCTAGCGTTTTTTTCTCCGACCCAAGAAAGAGATCTATTTCCTCTGCTGAGCCTCTGCGACACCAATCCACTGGACACATTCCTGACCTACATCCCTCGAGCTTCCGCACTGGGCCTCGACAGACTACACGCAGCCTATCTACCAATACAACCGCCTCCAGTCGACGTCGGTCCTTCGCAGCCTGCTGCTGTGCTGCCCGAGACTGGAAAAAAAAGAAAGAGGCAACCAGCACAACAGCAAGCTTCCAGCAGCAAAAAACACCAGGCCGCGATGAGCCGACTGCAAGAAGAGCTAGACGACGAGCGAGACAGAGACGGATGCGGACCCGACTTGCTGGAAACATTTCTGATCAAGTACTCGCGCGAGATTCAGAGCATGAAGAAGGCCATTCAAGAACTCCTGCACACATGGAACAATCAAAACACGATCGTGGATCGCCTCGTGCGAGCTAGCGTGAACCTGCGATTTCAGTGCAAGAATATAGGAGAGAGGCCCTGCATATTCAGCAAGGAAGTTCACGTGAGCAACACGCCGCTCATATGGCTGGACGCCCCAAAGCACGTGTCGGAAGGAGAGCTGTCTGATTATTACCTGGTGTACTATAATTGCCAGAGCAGCGAGTGCAGGTGCGACGGCGTCATCGGCGAGCTTCACAGAAATCCAGACGACCCTTTCGCCTACACCTTCGGAAAGATATTTCCAGCTCGAGTCAGGACGAAGCGCGGTCCTCTGCGTTCTCGCCTCAACGAGCGACAGGCAGAAATTCGATCGAATATGATCCTCGCGTCTTCGGATCACCCGCCATCGTTGCCCAAAAACAAGCCTCGCGTCGACGTCGACGACAGGGCAATGTTCGAGGCTTGTCCAGACGACTATTCTGACGACGAGCCTGGCACAGATCCGAATGGCCAAGAAGAAGAGCAGCGTGCAGAAGCAAGAGCAGCGGATCAAGCAGAGGTGAACTTGGGCCCAGCTTCGAGCGGCAATCCTCACTATCCCATGGAGTGCAGGATCCGAGGCTACGGCTGGAGCATAAGCGAGCAGGGAGAATACGGCTTCAGTCAGATGTACGAATACATGAAGAGGGACATGGAGAAAATCTTCTGCAAGATCGAGAGTCCAAATGTCATATTCCTCCAAATGCAAGTCAATCCAATCAACGACAGGATCCAGTCATATAACGTGTACACTCACGAAGCCATGTCCAAAGTCATCAAGAACAAATTTTATCTCCGAAAAAATGATCCAGACGAAAAGCCGATGCCCACTCGTTTTTTTCCTTTCTGGACGGACGACGCCAATATACGAAGCTACAAAGAGATGAAGTTTATCCCAGACGTCGAGAACACGCCCCCAAGAATTCTCAATCTATGGCCCGGATTCGAAGCAGAGAAGCATGAGCTGGCCGCCGCTGAAATGTCGCTCGCAGCACAGGAAGAGCTCATACGGCCCATACGCAAGCACATGCTGTACGTACTGGCAAGCCAAAACGAAGAGCACTGCGAGTGGATGCTAGACTGGATGGCCAGCATCGTGCAGAGGCCTCATGTGCGCACTGAAGTGCCGCTCGTGATTTCCGGAAAGCAGGGCGTGGGGAAGGGCATCATATTCGACTTCTTCCGCTCTGGAGTGCTGGGAAGCGCCATTTCTTCGCAGATTCAGAATCCCGGCCAAGACCTTTTTGCGCGATTTGCGAACAAGCACGTCGACAAGATCTTCATTCAGATTGACGAGGGAGAAGGCATGGCGAAATTCGCTGACCAGCTCAAGAATCTCATCACCACGACCACCATCAACTACGAAATCAAGGGCATCTCGCCAATCACCGCCCAAAACTACATCAACATAGTGATCACGACCAACCACGATCGTCCGGTGCTGATCGAGTCGAGCGATCGGAGGTATGCTCTCTTCAAGGCTTCGGATGTTTTTCTCAAAGACGATAACTATTACCTCCAGCTCGCGAATCACCTCAAGCGCAAAGACGTGGCGCGCGCTTTCTTTGACTTTCTGAAAGCGAGAGACTTGTCCAATTACCCTGGAAATTTTCAGAGGTCCAGGCCTCTCACTGAATACTATCTTCAAGCCCGGAGTGCGTCGATCCCTATTCTTCCGCGATTTCTCTCTGCAATTGTCAACACTCAGCGCTATATTTCTGGTTGCGCTGCTTCGAGCGATGGTGCTCCTGCTTCGGATTCGGCTTCAGAAGCAAACGGAGGAGAGTGCTCTTGCCTGCTCTTGTTCAGGGATTTTCTAAGGTTTCAGGAGTGCGGGAGGTTTCAGTCCAACATGACCCAGAACATTTTTTCTTTGAAGCTCAAGAGCGTGACGGGGATCGCGCGAAAATTTAAGCGAGGGGGGTACCTCTACGAAATCGATTACGGAGCGCTGCGGGCATCGCTCGTTCAGAACAACGAATACGACGAAGACGCCATTATTGATTAAAAAAATTAAAACAAAATATTAAACCCAAGCTTCTTGCTGCGTCTGGCAGCTCTTGAGGTACGACCAAACTTGACATGTTATCATGACCAATACAAATCCTACAGCAATGAGCAAGTACACATAGAAAGACATGGACTGCGGCATGAAACATTTGAAGCAGCCGTCCCATACCTTAGACATATAGTAATATTTTTGGTGCACGACGTTTTGCCTCGTCCAGTACATGCGAAAGGTTGGATCAAATCCGGCTGTGAGGGAAATGAGAGCGTCAATTTGAACGTGAATAGGGTAAACATTTTTTAATAAGATCGAGGCGCCTCTGTGTGTCAATAGGTAACCTCGAGTTCCATACCAAGTGCAAAAATTCACGTCATCTTCTGTTGCGTCTTGTGTCTCGCTTTTATCATTGCCTTTGCTGTGGTTTGACACAACAGTCACTGCATCCGTCGTCGCCTTCTCACTCTCCATCCAAGAGAAAAGCTCATTGCTTAATATCTGGCTGTTCTTTTGACGACGGCTGCGATGGTAGATGTCCCAGAATATAGAATCTGTTTGGTTATGCTCGCGGTTGGATTGTTCTATTTTATGGCACGTCGCAGCCATCGACCCAATCGTAGACCACTTGCCTGTATTGATGAATTGAGGAGATTGCAAGATGAGTATGTCCCACGGTATGCCGCGCATGTCCCTGTGAAGTTGACATATGCGCTCGTAGCTGACGCTGTCGACGTGAGCATCTTCTTCCATCACCGCCACGATCTCGCCGGGCTTAATCTTCTTCCATATCTCGACGTGGCTCGCGAGGCACCCCAGCATGTTTTCGTTTGATATCTGCATGTGGTCGCTCCTCCCGAACAACAGCTGGTATTTCGTGAAGACCAAGAGAGAATCCAATGCTGCTTCCAATGCTTGCGTCCCGTTAATCCCGGGAAAAATCTCGACATTCCCAAAGCTCATGTAGCGCGTAATGTCTTTCTGAAGCATCGTCGCAGAAGCCGGATTCATGGCTATGATGAAGGCGCGGCTCACTTCGAATACGTTGGCGTTCTCGGAGGACTTACCGTCTACATTCCAGGCCTGACCCGCCAGCTTTCCGTCGTTGTTAAAATTCCAAAACAGACTCTCAGTGAACGGAAAGGTCCATACCTCTAAGGAATTGGTTCCATATAAAAAGACCAGGGTGCACAGCAAGAAAAAAATGCTGCAGGTCACCCCAGCGACGGCTAGGTGAGCTGCGCTCGCATTTTGAAACCAGAATTGTTGCTCCTCCTTTAACTTTTTTCCCCCAACCCAAAAAAACATTTTTTTTATAATTCATTGTATTTATATGACACCTATTGAGCACAAAATCTGCAGACACACAACGCTCTCTCACTCATCACTCGAGCAGGAGGCGAGCAGCCAAAAAAAAAGCAGAAATGGAAAAGACAGTCGGGAGCAAGCGCAAGAGAGACGAACACCAGATCCTCAACTTCTTGGTAGTGCCCCCTCTTCTGACAGAAGAAGCCGAAGCCAGCAAGCAATATAGCTTGGGATACAACGTGCCTTTTCCGCTCGAGTGGAAATTTGCGGAGAATCACGCCAAGTTTCGCAAGTCTAGCATTCAGATTGTCAATCTATTGCCTTCAGACGAACAATTCCAGAGAGTGGCTGCTCTATTTTATGAAGGCCTGCCCTGCAGAGAGTGCGCCGAGATCGTGTGCATCGAGCAGATTCAGAATCTGAAGCAGCTCTACAAGTATTCCGTTGAGAAGCACGACATGGAGCAAGAGATGAAGTATTCTAGGCTCCCGTATCATCTGGAGAGACAACTATGGCACGGCACTTCTCTCAAAAACCTACACTCCCTGCTTTTGAATGGATTTGACAAGGGCTTTTCTCGAAGGAGCATGTATGGCAAAGGATTCTATTTTTCGAAGAAGACGAGGATTGCCGGACAAGAAAATTACGCCAAGACGTTCGCCTGGGATCTCTTCCATCTCAAGCTCATGGAGGAATGCCGCAAGCCGCAGTGCCATCAAAAATTTCACTACGTGAATCAAAAGCAGGACGAGACTTGCGTGGATGCTCCTCCTACTTCAACCACTCCGCCAACAAAAATATGCGTGATTCCGGAGATTCAGTCTGGGTGCAAGGTGTTACTGCTCTGCAAGGTGTTGACTGGCAAGGTGCAGATGCTAGACGACAACAACAATCTCGACAGGATGCACCCGTCTGCTTCCTACCATTCTGTGGGATCTCTGGCGTCTCCAAACAAAAATATTGGAGACATGGACTACATGGTGTCGTTTCATCCAGACTACGTTTATCCAGAGTACATTTGTTACTTCGAGTCGAATAACGACTTTGCTGTCAAGCACAAGGTTTTTATGAATCTAGACAAGATTGTGCTCGAAGCTTCTCCTCCTCTTCCTACGCCGTCTGATGCTGGAGCTCCAGCTGCGCAGCCGCCTGCGATCCCGTCATATTTGGATCCTGCTGAATCTGGGCGCTTGAAACAGAGCATGGCTGAGTTGGCAGCAAAGCACAATGCAACGCAAAGAATTCATTTCGACAAAGAACAAAAAAAGAAGGAGAGCGAGAGATTCGCCTCGCTTCTCTCTTGGACTCCTCCCCAACTCCCAACAGCCAGCGGCATGTCCAACATCAAGCTGTGAGCTCTTTAACGCGAGTCATCGTTCCCCAAGTAATGGCTCTTGTACGACAGCGCAAAGCGCGTCACGGTGGCGTTGGACGACGACGAAATTTGGTTCCTCTTCCTCTTTTTCTGAGTTTGAATAAAAAAGTTGACTCGATACCGAATTCCGTACGTGTAGCAGACATGCAGTGGGTAGCGAGAAGAACGGTACTTGAAGACAAAGAAGATGCGGTCGATGATCGTGTGATGCAGGAAGTAGTCATAGCTCTTCTTGGACGGATACTCTCGCGTCACCATCACGGCCACTCTCGTGCAGATTTTTTCTTTGATTTCAATCTTGCGTGCCAAGCTCATATCCTCGTCGTCTTGAATATTGACGTCTTTCTGTTGCTCTGCGTCGTCAATCTC
>Ga0172373_10003422_pt1 | contig 23250 bp, 19 predicted proteins | sample Lak10m_2_FD_114546 | JGI IMG/M metagenome (GOLD analysis project Ga0172373, IMG submission 114546) | Freshwater microbial communities from Kabuno Bay, South-Kivu, Congo - kab_092012_10m | ecosystem: Environmental > Aquatic > Freshwater > Lake | place: Democratic Republic of the Congo...
GTGCGTGGGTTCAGCGATCCGGCTGATTTGGCCTGCCCACGGTGCCAGAGTACGGCCGTGACACGGCGTATCTCGCAAATTGCCCGCGTGATTCGTGCCGACGACGTGCGCTCAGCTGCCGACATCACAAACGTGGACCCGAGTGATGCCGATGACCCGCAGCGGATTCGCGAGTGGGGGAAGCGCATTGGTGCTTCGTTGGGTGATGAGGCCGGTGCCGACTGGGATGAGGTGCTTGAGCAAACGTTGGCCGAAGAACAGGAATTCCCGTCGCAATCCCGCACCACGGCAAGCGACGATTTGGGGTGGGCGTAACACGCGTAGTCAGAAAGGGTGTCTGTGCCAGACTTTCGCTTTACCGATATCGTGAATCCCGATGACTTCGAGACACGCCTCAAAGAAGTCCCACTTGCGCCCGGCGTCTATCTCTGGAAAGATGCGCACGGGCAGATTTTGTACGTGGGTAAATCCAAGAGCCTGCGTGATCGTATGCGCTCTTACTTCAACATTGCTCAGTTGAGTAGCAAAAATCGGCGCATGGTGGCCAAAATCGCGAATTTCGACGTCATTGTGACCAATAGCGAGCTCGAAGCGTTGCTCCTTGAAATGAACCTCATCAAGCAACACCGACCCCGCTACAACGTGCTCCTCAAAGACGACCGTAGCTACCCCTACATCAAAGTCACACTCAACGAGACGTGGCCACGTATTTTGACGACGCGCACCGTCCTCGAAGATGGTGCGCGTTACTTCGGCCCGTATTCACAGGCTGGTTCGATTCGGCGCACGTTGGCCGAGCTCAACAAATTGTTTGCCTTCCGCCCACCGTTCGACTGTAGTGACGATCGGTTTAAGCGGCATCAGCGCCTCCACAAACCCTGTCTCTACCACGACATGCGCCGTTGTCTAGCACCCTGTGTGCCCAGCCTCGTATCGGCCGCTGAATACCGACAGACCATCGATGCGGTGTGCCGCTTTTTGGAAGGGAAAAGCGACGAAGTGCTCAAAATGCTCCGGCGGCGCATGCACGACGCCGCTGAGGAGATGAATTTCGAGCGTGCAGCCTTTGTTCGTGATCAAATTCGTGACATCGAGCAAATCGGTCAACGCCAACAGGTGCTCCGCACCGTCAATACCGACCAAGACGTAATCGCGTTCGCCCGTGAAGATGGCTCTGCCGTGGTGCAGATTTTTTATATTCGCAATGGCAAACTCATCGGCGCCGAACCGTTTACGCTGCAAAACACCGAAGATGAAGACGATGCCCAACTCTTGGCGTCGTTTTTGACACAATTTTACGACAGTGCCGCCGAAGTTCCCCCCAACATTTTGTTGGCCGAGCATGTCGAAGAACCCATGATCATCGAGCGCTGGTTGTCCGAAAAAGGCGGCCACAAGGTCGACATCAGCGTGCCTCGTCGTGGGGAAAAACGCGAGCTGGTGGAAATGGCGACCAACAACGCACAACGCAAGTTGGCCGAATTGCGTGCGTCTTGGATGCAGAGCGAAAAAAGGGCCTTGCTGGGCCTCAAAGAGCTGACGTCCGTGCTGCAGTTGCCCGAACTTCCGCAACGCATCGAGTGTTTCGACGTTTCAAACACCCAAGGGACCCACACGGTCGGTGCCATGACCGTCTTCGTACAAGGCGAGCCGCACAAGAGTCACTACCGCAAATTTCGCATTCGCGGTACCGACGGTCCCAACGATGTGGCGGCCATGCGTGAAATGGTCGAACGACGCTTCAAACGAGCCGCTGCCGCTCGTGGTGAGGATGTGGTGTTGTCCGTCAATGATGCAATCGACGAAAGTGCCACCGAACAACAGGTGGCAGCCGAGCAAGAAGCGTGGTCGGTGCTCCCCGATTTGATTCTCATTGATGGTGGTGTTGGTCAGCTTGGTGCCGCACATGCGGTGCTCGGTGAGTTGGGATTTGCGCATCTGCCCATCGTCGGCGTCGTCAAAGGTCCAAAGCGCGATCGCTTTGACCTGCTCTTGCCCGGCGCGCGCGATCTCATTGTGCTCGAACGCGACAGTCCGGCGCTCGGTCTGGTGCAAACCATCGACGAAGAAACCGACCGCTTCGCCAAGCACTACCACCGCACACTGCGCTCCAAGTCGATGAAAAGTTCCACGCTCGAGGAGATTGCTGGTATCGGTCCCAAGCGTCGTCAAGCGTTGCTCAAGGCCTTTGGTTCCCTAGATGCCATCCGCAATGCCTCCGTCGATGAATTGGCCGCAGTGCCTGGGATGACCCGCGCTTCTGCCGAAGAGCTGAAGTCGTTGTTGTAGGAGTGGTGTGTGATTCGTGCTATGATGGCAGACAATTCCAACAGAGAGGTGAGACATGTTTGATGCGACCCAGTATGCGACGTTGCGTGCCGTGGTTGATTGCATGATTCCTGCGGATGAATTCCCCGGGGGTGTGCAGGCCGGTGTCGATCGCTACATCTTGCACGTACTCCAACACGATGGAGCCGGATTCTATCCGCAGTACGTGGCCGCCCTTGATGCACTTCAACACGAAGCACGACTCCGTCATCAGTGCGATTTTGCCCAGTTGTCGCCATCCCACGCCACCGCACTTTTGCAGGCGTTGTCTGCTGGTGAAACACAAGCTGCTTGGCTGGTCGATGCTCCCGCTTGGTTGGCCATGGCCGCTGAGCACTGCGCGGAAGGGTTTTATGCGGATCCACGGCAAGGTGCTCAGCGTGATGCCGTGGCGTGGCAAATGCTTGGATACGAGGAACGCCGATGAAATACGATGCCATCATTGTGGGGGCTGGCGCAGGTGGCGGTGTCGCCGCTGCCGTGCTCGCTGAATCCGGTGCCAAAGTGCTCTTGTTGGAGCGGGGCGCTCACTACACGTTCGCCAACGAAGTCACCGATCATTTGCGCAATCATCGCTTGGCTCAGTACGGCCAAAATACCGGTCCTGGCCCAGGTAATCCGCGGGTGTGGGTGGACCTGCAGGGGCAGTCCCACGTGGTGCAACCCCATCACGGCGGGTACCACAACAACGCAGTGGCAGTAGGCGGTGGCACTCCCGTCTACGGTGGTCAGGCGTGGCGCTTTCTCCCCACCGATTTTCGCATGGCCTCGCACTACGGCGTCCCAGCGGGCAGCGGTTTGGCCGATTGGCCCATCAGTTATGCTGATCTCGAGCCCTACTACGAACGCATCGAACGCGAAGTCGGCGTCGCTGGTGATAGTCAGCCGAGTGCCCAAATCTGGCCCCGATCATCCGATTACCCCATGCCGCCCCATCCCAAAACGGCCCGTGGCCACTTGTTGGCAGATGCTGCAGAGCGTCTAGGTTGGCACACGTTTACCCCACCCCTGCTCATCAACAGCACGCCCTATTTGCAACGTGCCGCTTGTACGGGATGTGCGGTGTGTGTCGGCTTTGCTTGTCATGTAGACGCCAAAAACGGCACCCACAACACCATGATTCCGCGTGCGGTCGCCACCGGCAACTGCACGTTGCTGACCGAGGTGCACGTGTTGCGCATCGACATGGACGGTTCTCGGCGTGCCAGTGGTGTAACGTACGTGGATGCACACGGCATGCAACACACGGCGCAAGCCGATCTCGTGGTCGTGGCTGCTGGTGCCATTGAGTCTGCACGTTTGTTGATGAATTCAGCCACGGGTGCGCATACCAATGGGCTGGGGAATCATTCCGATCAACTCGGGCGCAATCTACAAGGGCACGTCTACCCGCGTGTCATCGGTCTCACCCCAGATCCCATCTACGACGGGCAGGGTCCGGGTGTCAGCATTTGTTCGACACGTTTCAATCACGACAACCCAGGGATCATCGGTGGTGGCATGCTCGCCGATGAATTTATCACGCTCCCCATCATTTTTTGGAAGCGATTCTTGCCGCCTGATGTGCCACGCTGGGGCAGCGATGCGAAAGCGTTCATGCGCCACGCATATCCGCGTTTCGTGGATATCACGGGTCCCATTCAAGACATCCCCAATCCCGAGAGCCGCGTCACACTCGACCATCAGGTGCGCGATCGGTTCGGCTTGCCTGTTGCGCGTTTGTCCGGTGGTCTCCACCCCGAGACGCTCCGTACAGCGGCCTTCATGTTTGAGCGGGCACGTGAGTGGGTAGAGGCGGCTGGGGTGACCCGCTGGTGGGGCACACCCCCTCGCGATGGTCTGAGTGCCAGCCAGCACCAAGCGGGTACATGCCGTATGGGCGATGATCCTGCGACCTCAGTGACGACCCGTGACGGCAATGTGCACGGCATTGCCAATCTCTACCTAGCGGATGGCTCGTTGCACGTGACCAACGGCGGTTTCAACCCGGTGCTCACCATCATGGCCAACAGTTGTCGCATTAGCACGGGTATTGTGCAACGCGGGCGTTAAGGTTAGGTTCACTGGGACACTCACATAACACAGCGCCGGTAGCCTGCGGGCTACCGGCGCTGTGTGGCGCGGACTGTTCCGCCTACGTACTCTCGGTGCGCTGGACTTTGGCCATCGACATCAACAGTACTCCGCCGATAATCAGCGGCAGAGCGATGAGCATGGTGATACTGATGCGTTCGTTGGCCACGAAGAATCCGAGCAGTACTGCGACCATCGGATTGACATACGCAGAACTAATCGCAAGTGATGGGCGCACCCGTGGCACGAGGTACGAGTATGCCGTGAACCCGATGAATGAGCCAAAGATGACCAAATACGCAAACGCCCACAACGACGTGCTACTCGGCATCTGCGTCATGTGTTCGTTGCTGAGCGCTGCTCCTAGTGCCAACGTCAGGCTAGCCCCCAGCATTTGCACGCCGCTCCCCATGAAGCTTTCGGCTTGTTTGACGCGCGGGATGAGGACGGTGCCTAGTGCCCAGCCCATGGCTGCCAAAATCAACATGATGAATCCACGGGGAGATGCTTGGATGTCCCCGTCGAAGGTCAATACGCCAGCTCCTATGAATCCAATCACAAGCCCCACGATTTCACGGCGATTGGGCCAGCTCCCCCAAAATCCCGCAAACAACGCTGCCCAAATAGGCGAGCTTGCTAAAATCAATGCGGTCAGACCGGTCGAAATATAGCCGAGTCCCAATACCACCCCGCCGTTGCCGATGCCCAACAAAATCACTCCGATGCCGAGACCGCCGAGCAATTGGCGCCAGGTGGGCCACGCTGAGCCACGCCAGCGCATAAACAGCATCATGCCCAACCCAGCAATGGCAAAGCGCATGCTCGCCATGGTCAGCGGGGGCATGCTTTCACGTGCATACTTCATCCCCAAATACGTCGATCCCCAAATCGTGTACGTCGCAAGCAGTGCGAGCCCTACTTTCACACGGTCTGACACGGGAGCCCCTTTGCAATTCGTTTGGTGATGTCGCTACGCTCATTGTACGCTATGTTGTACGTTAAAAACTCGTCCCTGCGAACATTTCACGTAAGAAGTACCCCGTGTGTGACGCTTCCACCTCTGCGACTTCCTCCGGTGTGCCCATTGCCACCACGGTGCCGCCACCACTGCCTCCCTCCGGTCCCATGTCGATTACCCAGTCGGCCGTCTTGATGACGTCGAGGTTGTGCTCGATGACGAGCACCGTGTTGCCCGCATCGACCAAGCGATGGAGTACTTTCAGGAGCCGCTGTACATCGGCAAAGTGCAAGCCGGTAGTCGGCTCGTCGAGAATGTAAATCGTGCGACCGGTGTCGATGCGGGCCAATTCTCGCGACAATTTGATGCGTTGTGCCTCGCCACCCGATAGGGTGGTGGCTGCCTGACCGAGGGCAATGTAGTCGAGCCCGACGTCGTGGAGCGTGGTCAGAATGCGCTTGATGCGCGGAATATGCGCAAAAAACTCCAACGCCGTTTGTACGTCCATGTCGAGGACATCAGCAATCGTCTTGTCACGGTATTTGACTGCCAGCGTTTCTCGGTTGTAGCGTTTGCCTCGGCATGCATCACAACGCACCGCAACGTCTGCCAAAAACTGCATATCGATCATGCGCACACCCGCTCCCTCGCAGGCTTCGCACCGTCCACCTTTGGTGTTGAAACTAAAGCGTCCGACTTCGTAGCCGCGCACCTTGGCCTCCGGTGTTTGCGCAAACAAATCACGGATGAGGTCGAATAATTTGACATACGTTGCCGGATTCGATCGCGGGGTCCGTCCAATCGGTTGCTGGTCGATGTCGATGACTTTGTCGAGATGCTCGAGTCCGTGAATCTCTTGGAGTGGTCCGGCAATCAGCTGGCTCCGGCTCAGTCGATTGGCCAGCGTCGGGTAGAGCGTGCCGTTGATGAGCGACGATTTGCCCGACCCCGATACACCAGTGACTGCCACGAAGGTGCCCAGCGGGAAGTTGATGCTCACGTCGCGCAGATTGTTCATGGTCGCTCCACGCATTTCAATCGTGTGCCCATTGCCGCGTCGGCGCTCTGTGGGGATCTCAATGCGCAAACTGCCCGCCAAGTATTGCCCCGTCAACGATGCGGGGGTGGCTGCCACCACGTCCGGTTTGTCCGCCACGACGACTTGACCGCCCTTGACGCCCGCACCCGGCCCAAAGTCAATCAAAAAGTCGGCGGCTTGCATCGTTTCGAGGTCGTGTTCCACCACAATCACGCTATTGCCGAGGTCACGCAGTTTAATCAGCGTGTTGAGCAACTTGCGGTTGTCGCGCTGGTGCAGGCCGATGCTCGGCTCGTCGAGGATGTACATGACTCCCACCAGTCCCGAGCCGATTTGCGAAGCCAAGCGGATTCGTTGCGCTTCTCCACCCGATAAGCTGGGGGCGGCTCGTTCTAGGGTCAGGTAGTGGAGCCCCACGTTCAGCAAAAACCCCAGCCGATCGTGGATTTCTTTCAGGATGTCGTCCGCAATGGTGCGGTTATTGCCTTGGAGCGCCGTCACGCTCCGCTCCCGGATGACTTCGTGATGGTTGCCAGCAAGGGCGTCCGCCCATGCATGGGAATCACGAATGTTGAGCGATACGACCTCACTCAACGACCAGCCACCAACCCGCACGGCCCGGCTTTCGGCCCGTAAGCGCGCTCCTTGACAACCTGGGCAGGGTTGGTCGCTCATGAATGACGCATAAAACTCACGCGTCATGTCGCTTCCCGTCTGGTGGTAGCGGCGATTGATTTCGTTGGCCAGCCCTTCCCAGGTGCGCATGAACTCGCCGCGCGAGCCACTTTCGTCGTTGGCCCAGGTAAATTTGATACGCTCGCGACCACTGCCGTGGACGATGATGTGGCGGGCTTCGGGTGTCAAATCTCGCCACGGCAGGTCGAGGTCGATGTTGAAGTGTGCTGCAATCACAGCCAACGATTTATAGCCCCAGCCGTCGCGTTTTTTGCGTAACTCGCCCCAGTATGGGATAGCCCCCTCGTGAATGGAAAGAGCGTCGTTGGGGACGAGCAACGCGTCGTCCACCTCGAGACGTGTACCCAAACCGGTGCAATCCGGACATGCGCCTTGCGGTGAATTAAACGAAAACATCTGCGGAGTGAGCTCGCCGAACGAAATCCCACAGGTGGTGCAGGTGTTCTCTTCGCTCATAATCCATTCGTTTTCGTTACTTGTGTCACCTGCTGGCTCGGAGCGCTCTACCACGCTGATTACACACACACCCTCGCCAGTGCGGAGTGCCAACTCGATCGCATCCGTCAGTCGGGTCACGTACCCTTCCCACGGTGACTGCGCTTGAGCACTGGCGCGCCCGCGCCCTTCGCTTGCCACATGGGCTTCATCGCGCTCCGGCACTGCAAGGCGGTCGACGACGACTTCAATCGAGTGCTTGACCTTTTTGTTGAGCTTGATCTCGTCGCTCAAATTGCGTAATTCACCATCGACGCGCACCCGCGTAAAGCCGTTGCTTTTGGCCTCCGCAAAAATATCCTTGTACTCGCCTTTGCGCCGTGATACTAGGGGTGCGAGCACCATGAATCGTGTGCCGGTCTGCAGTGTTAGCACCCGGTCAACCATTTGTTCTGCGCTTTGTGATGCGACTTGTTGCCCACAGACGTGGCAGTGCTGTACGCCCACGCGACCGTAGAGTAAGCGCAAGTAGTCGTAAATTTCAGTGACGGTGCCGACCGTGGAACGGGGGTTCTTGGAGGCGCTCTTTTGCTCAATGGCAATGGCCGGTGATAGCCCTCCGATATAGTCGACCTTCGGCTTTTCGAGTTGCCCCAAAAACTGCCGTGCATAGGCCGATAATGATTCGACATAACGCCGTTGACCCTCTGCATACAACGTGTCGAACGCCAGCGACGATTTGCCCGACCCTGAGACTCCAGTGAGCACCACCAGTGCGTCGCGTGGGATGGTCAAATCGATGTTCTTGAGGTTGTGTTCACGCGCGCCACGGATGACAATGCTATCACGTGCCATTGCCCAGCCACCTGTTCTCTCAGAGCTTGCACATTTGTGCTAATCATATTGTAATGAAAAATTCGTACTCGTCCAAGTCCGTCTTGGCGGTGTGGGAGAAATCGCCCACCCCCTAGTGGCTCTGCGTCAGCCGTTGAAAGCGCCGCAAGGCCAGCCAAGTGCCCACCGTCGCAAATCCCACCAGCAGCCCCATGCTGACCATAGTCGGCATCGTGCCCTGCGTCACTCCGTCCATGCTCCGACTCGCTTCGATATACCACGTGGCCGGGTTGATGAGCGCCAACCACTGCATCCACGTGGGTACTTCGGTGAGTGGGTAGAGTGCGTTCGACGCAAAGAGCAACGGCAAATTAAACAAAAAAATCATCCCGTGGTATCCCATGATGCTCCGTGATCGGGCTGCTACCGCCAGTGCCAGACCTGCAAACCCGATTCCGAAACATACCAGCGCGATCAGCGCCACGAACATGCCGATTATGCCCCCCTGCCAGCGTGCTCCTGCCACCCACCCCACTATGACCACAATGGCTACCTGGAAAAACGCCTTGGTGAGCGTTGCCAACATGTGCCCCAACAAGATCCCGAGCCGCGGAATGGGAGCAATCTGATACTCGCGTAAAATGCCGCGCAAGCGCTCATCAAGAAACATCATGCCGCCCCCGGCAGCGCCGCCAAGTACGGTCAGCGCCAAGATGCCTGGGAGCATGAAGCTCAGATAACTCTCCGTAGTACTCACCATGCGCCCCATGCCAATCCCGAAGAGTCCCACCCACAAAATGGGCTGGATTAACAATCCGCCAAGTTCTTCGCGATTACGGAAAAATTTCCGCATATGACGCATCCAAATGGTCAGTGTCGCACGATACATCAACGCACCTCATCTCGATATAATCGCCCCGTGACCTGCAAAAACACATCTGCCAGGCTCGGGCGCACCATGCGGACTTCGTCGACGCGCACCCCCGCCTGCTCGAGGAGATGCAAAATCTCCGCCATGCGCTGTGCTCCACGGTCGACGCCGATGTGGATTTCAGTGCCAATCACGTCACAACTCTGCACCCACGTATACTCCCGCCAGTCCACCCGCGACGGTTGATCCGTGTTGGCCGTCGTCACCACGATGCGCTCACTGCCCGTGGCACGCATCAACGTGGCCGGCGTGCCGTGCGCCACAAGACGTCCGTGGTCGATGATGCCGACCGTGTTCGCAAGCTCCTCGGCCTCGTCCATGGCGTGTGTGGTGAGGACCACTGTCATCTGTTGCTCGGCCTGTAAACGCTTGATGTACTGCCAAATCATCACTCGGTGCAACGGGTCTAGTCCTTGGGTGGGCTCGTCAAGAAACAACACCTGTGGCTCGGTCATCAAGCACCGCGCCAGCTCTAGACGCCGTCGCATTCCCCCCGAGTACGTGCCCGTGAGTCGGTGGGCTGCATCGGTGAGCTCTACCATGTCGAGCAACCGTTGGATGCGTTGCCGGCGCTCCGCGGTGTCGATGCCGTACAACCGCCCCGTAAAGTCGAGCACTTCGGTGCCGGTTAAATCACGGTCGAGCACAATATCTTGAAACGTTGCGCCGATGATGCGCCGGACGTCGTCGGCTTGTTTGACCACATCGAGTCCAGCGATGTGGATGTGTCCCGCATCTGGTGTCAAGAGGGTCGTCAACATGTTGATGGTGGTGCTTTTGCCCGCGCCGTTCGGTCCTAGGAGCGCAAACACACTGCCCCGTGCCACCGTGAACGACACTCCAGCCACGGCCCGCACCTCGCCAAACGATTTTTCAATATTATTCACGTCAATCATGGTGGTGCTTGCTCCTCTTTCTTGCCACAAACGATGCCAAACGCCCAGCACTGCTGGGCGTTGGCGCTTGGCGACTCTGACTGGGTTCGAACCAGCAACCTCAACCTCCGGAGGGTTGCGCTCTATCCAATTGAGCTACAGAGTCATCGTTGGAATAATAGCACTCAGCGTGGCTACGGTCAAGCCGATTTGCGTTGGCGTACCAAATACCACGTAATACTCGCTGCGGTCAATGCTGCCCCAAACAATTCTGTTGGGGTGTTGAGCCACTCGCCTAGGACAATCCCGGCAGCAATCGCCGTCATCGGCAGGCGCCAGGCCTGCACGGTGGTCACAAGTGGTGCGCCCAATTTGCGGAGCGTGTAGACCTGCAACAAATTGGCACCAATCACGATGCCCAGTGCAAAGACCAACAGCGCCCCCCAGTGTGTCAGGCTCATGCTTTGCCAAGCCTCAACCCCAAGATCGCCGAATAATGCCAGCGGGGTGGCGGTGCCTACCACCGCTATCAGCTGGAGCAAAAACGTCGCCTCGCTCGAGATGCCGTGTTTGCTGGTGCGGCGCACCGACAGCATGTATAGCGCCAGCATCACACTGCTCGTAACCGCGAGCGCAATGCCCACCCAGCTTGTGGTGCTCTCCATTTGCCAAAACGCTGCATCTTGGAGGTCGCCACTCAACATAATCAGCGCACCCACGCCCGATATCGCCAAAATCAGCCCCGTGTTGGGCGGCGGTGGATCTTCGAACCACCACTTGCCCATGATGGCAACCAGTGGCGGGGTAAGGAGTCCAATCAGCGTGACTTGTGCCGCTGGGGCATAGCGCGCCGCCAAGACGTTGGTAATCGCACGCAGTGCCGCAAAGAGCGCTACCAGCCACCCTGCCCGGATGAGCAGTTGCTTGAATTCGCCACGCCACGCCACCACCCCAATCATGACCACCATGGCGAAACCATTGGCGACCGTGAGGAGTGTGAGCCCTGGGAGTGATGCTTCGATTTGCAGGTATCGTGCGAGGACGGGGTAAATACCCCAAGCGGTGTGACCGAGCAGGGCGGCAACCAACCAAAAAGTGGGAATTCGCTGTTGCATGGCTGTCGTCCGAGCAATAAAAAAAACCGGCTCAGCCGGTTGGTCGGGGCGAGAGGATTCGAACCTCCGACCTCAGCGTCCCGAACGCTGCGCTCTACCAGGCTGAGCCACGCCCCGATGTATTGTAAAAGTAGTGGTGCCGGAGGTGGGAGTCGAACCCACATGAAGTTGCCCTCAACGGTTTTTGAGACCGTCGCGTCTGCCATTCCGCCACTCCGGCTTGTCTCTGTGCACGTTACCCATGCATATCAACGTGTTGGAGTATAGCCGATTGTACGAGGGTTGTCAAATGCAGTTTTGAGTATTCATACAATGACCATGCGTTGTTGCCGTTGGCTACTCGCGAGCAACCATGCCACAATCCAAAACAAGACCACGTTCATTCCGCTCGTTAGTGCAAGTGCATCTGGCGTGATGGGCTGGTCCATATGCTGGTATTGATACAGGAGTACAATCACGGTCGACAATAGGTGCAAACCAACAAACGGCAATATTTTGTTCATGCGGTGTGCTATCGCATAGCGTGTGAACATACTGGCGATGACGAAAACGCACAGCCCCTGTGCGACCAATACTGCTCCACCTCCTTGGTGCCCCAATCCGATCGTGAGTGCTCCTTCGCTTACCCCTACGATACAGCTCGCGATGAGTGGATGTTGCCACGGGATAACCGTGAGTGCGGCTCGGTCCCAGCCAATGCATCCGTACAGCACCCAGATGTACCCCATCGCAATCACACTGTGACTCAAAAGAGCAGCACTATCACGTGAATCACTTACTAGCACGAACGTGTCGTGCCAAGCAATAATGCTCTGACCAATGACGATGAGTGTGCCACCAATCCAGAGCATCTGCGCGCGTCGCGGTCCTCGTCGTGCCACGAATGCACTCAATTGCTGGATCGCAAGGAGCATGCCGCCGATGACGATTAGATACAGCAGTCCGTTTTGCAGTTGTGTATTCATCGCTTCACCTTTGTGTAAGAAAACTATCATGTCCATGTCTTTATTACTATATCAAGTAGTAGCAATAATGCAACCCTGAATCCGTACGATGGATCCAGGGTTGCATTGGGTATGATGGTCAGACCAAGACCGTCGTATTACGGGACCTGAGCACTTGCGGTGGGTGTTGCCGTGGTAATCAACACGCTCTTCGGTGTCCGTGTAGGTGGCTTCGTTTTGGTTGGTGGTTTGGTGTTGGTCGGCATCCGGGTGTTGGTCGGCGTGCGCGTGTTGGTCGGTGTGCGCGTGGCCGTGCTCGTTGGTGACGCCGTTGGGGTCACACTCGGCACGCTGGTAGCCGTCGGGCTTGCGGTTGCGGTCGCCGTTGGCTCTGGGTCAGCAATGCCGTCCATCAAAAACCACAGCGTGGCGCTATTGGAACTGAGTTGCCCATCATCGACCTGTACGACCAACCGATCGTGCTCTTGGGCACTGCCGTTGTGCCGGTAAATGACGCGTTTGCGTGCCAAATCAGTTGCCGTAAAGCGTGTCCCCACACTCATGCGTGTGCCGCCGTACAACAACCAGCCGTTGCTTGGCTCCACCATCAACGTGTATACCAAGCTCTGTGCCGGTGTCTCCATATCCGTGGCCGCAAACGTGTCTGGGCTGAGCTCCACAATTTGCCCAGCGCTAATGCGGTACGGAGCGGTAACTGCTAGTGTGGGCGCCTGATTGGTTGCCAATGAAGCATCGACCACACATTTGCCGCCTTTGACGGTCAAGCACTGGATGTCAGTGATGTTCCCGGCTGCATCGCGGAAGCGCGCATACACCAGCTGTGAGCTCGTAGACCGTGACTCATAACTGAACGTCGTTTGTGCTGTGAAATCGCTCCACGGACTCGTAGCGAATTCCGTGGCAGGTGCAATCTGCATCTGCTTGATCGGTGAGCGACCAGCGCTTGCAAGCGGGCGTTCCTTTGTACTCAACGAGACCTGAACCTGACTGTTAGGGAGCGATTTGATCCGCATCGAAACCTGCGGTGGCGCACGGTCGATGGCAATCGTGTCGTAGGCGAATTGGGTAACACCTCCGTCTACCGTGCGGAAGCGCACGTAGATCTGGTATGTTTCGCTGCCCGTGTCTGCGAACGTCCAACTGCGTGCAAATGCGAAGGGTTCCCACGCCGTTGCATCACTAAACGAACCGTTCGTGCTCAATTGCATTTCTGCAATGGGCGGGAATACCGTGAATGGCACGTTCATCGCAAGGTTGACCGTGCGTATTGCCGTGAATTCATCATCGTTGTTGATCGAAATGCGGTAGCCGTTGTACGTGTCTCGATTCAAGATGATGCCGGTATGTGCCACACCCACGTTGCCCACTTTGTCGCGTGCTTCGACGCGGATCTCCTTGTAGCCGTCATTGCCACTCAACGTAATCTCGTTTTTACTCTGGTAGCTCTGCCAGGCACTAAACGTAATCCCGTCTGGGCTCCAGCGCCACATGACCGCCGGGTCATTGCTGCCCGACTGCAGTGTCAAGCGCACCTTTGTGTTGCTCGTGCCTTCCGCACTTTGACCGGTGCCCGTGCCCCGGTTAATCCACGCACTAATGGGCGGCGGAGTTTCGTCAATAGTGGTGGATACCGTGTTGGACCACTCACCAGCCGTGCCTCCCGCCAGGTACGCCCGTACCCGGAATGCGTAGTTGACCTCGCCAATGCTACGAATCGTCGCCGTGCGCTCGCCAATGTTGTTCTTCACTGTCAACCATTCACCACTCGGCATGGCGCGCCGTTGCACTTCGTACAAGTACGGCTCATCAATGGCTGGGCTCAAGTTCCAGTTCAACACCACATCGTTGCCCGACACCGCTCCAATCGAAGCGAGTTGTACCGCCGGAGCGATTTTTTGTACGATTACTTGGAACGATCCTGTGGCAGTGTTGCCCCGTGTATCACGTGCCTGACACTGTACCGTGTGCGATCCCACCGGCAACACGATGCCACTCACCTTGTCACATGCAATGGCCACATCGCCGTCGCGTACATCGTAAGCGGTGGCCGTGTACTGGAGTTGTGTGCCACTGTCGTAGTACGACTGCAAAATCATGTCGTACGGCAAAATCAACTGCGGGGGTGTCAGGTCGTTGACCCGAATGTTGCCCTTGGTCCTGATGGCACTCGTCAGCGTTGGCGCGGCGCCAGTGGCCGCTTGTACCTCAATATACCCATCGCTCAACGAAATCGCCGGTGCGCTGAAGCGCAACCCAGCGCTTGCTTGCGCCGCTGTGATGTACTGCCCAATCAACACGCCACTGATGCCGTCGTTCAAAAACAAACGGCCACCCACGATGTTGGCAATCCGGAAGTGGCTCACCTCGGCACCGTCCGCACTATTCGGCGTAATTACGAGCCCGCTCGTGCTTTGCTCGCCTTCGTTGACCACCGCGTCCGTGATTTGTGGGGCGTCTGCAATCGGGTTGATCACAATGCGCGCCTTCGCGTATTCACCGCCGACACCGTCCGCCGTCGGACTCAGCGCCGCCTGTGCTTGTATCGAGTAGGTGCCGTAAGCGTTCGGGTTCGGTTTGAAGCGCAAGCCGGCCATGGCCGCACTCGCCGTCACAAACCCGCCGTTTACCACCATGGTGGTGCCATCATTCAGATAAATGCGCCCTGGCGCATCGCTGACCACGCGGAAGTACTTGATTTCGTCGCCATCGACCACGTTGCGTCGGATGACAATATCGGCGCGACTCAATTCGTCTTCTTGGGTGGTGACGCCACTTATCGTCGGTGCTCCGTCGACCACCGGGCGCACAATGACTTGTGCGGTGCGGATCTCACTTGCCCCCTGCCCAGTGGCACTGGTGGCTGCTTTGATGCTCACACTGCCGTTGACCACACTATTGGTGCTCGGCGTGAAGCGGAGACCTTGGCCGGCCGTCGTCGCATCGATGATGCTGCCAAACGCCAACGGTGTCATTCCATCGGGGCGGTAGAGTTGCCCACCACTATAACTATCAACCACGAAGTGCGTGATTTCATCGCCGTCAACCGGATTGACGCGAATGACCAATCCATCGTACGACTGCACGTCTTCATACGTCTCTGCATCGCTTACCAAGGGTGGGTCCGCCACAGCAGTCACGTCTACTCGTCCCGAAACGAGCACTGGGCTGACTCCCGTGATATTCGCCCGCGTTGATGCTTGTACCGTGTACGAGCCAACACCAAGCCCGTACAGGTTGGTATTCGGTTTGAAGCGCAACCCGGCCTCGGTGACCGCTACCGGCACATAACTCCCCGTGGGAATCACCGTTACGCCGTCGGCACGGTAGAGTGTGCCGCCCGTGATGTTGGTGATGCGCATGTAGGCCGTCTCAGCGCCATCGTCGGGGTGGCGGCGAATCGTGAAGACGTTGCTCATGGCATCTTCGGCCGTGGTTACGAGTGGTACCACCGGCTCGCCCGGCATCGCAATGTTTATCGGCACCAACGACCCCGTCTGTGTGCCGTTGCCGAGTTGCCCCCACGGGTTCTGTCCCCAACACCGTATCCGTCCACTCGCCAGCACCGCACAACCGTGCTGATGGTCAGTCCCGGCAATTTGTGTGGCACCGTTGATTTCTGGGATCTCTGTCAGAATGTTCCACGGGTTAATCACACTGTTGACGCCCAAGGCCCCGTTCCAGTTGTCACCAATGGCGTATACTTTGCCCGACTGCCCCTTGAAGTAGTACCGCTGTGCGTTGCTCCCGTATACATCCACAAAGGGCTCTGGTGTGTCGATTGCTACTGCTGTTGGTCCGTACCACCCCCAACAATTGGTGGTTGTGTCGCTCAAAATCGCACAACCACCGTTCGCGCCAATGGCAAATTTTTCTACGTAATTGCCAAGGTTGAGCACGGTCATTTGGTTGTGCTCAAAATTGGATGAATATCCAATACCTAGCGAAGCATCAAAGTTTGCGCCAACGCAACTTAGGCTGTTATTTTCACGAATAAAACAAATGCGTCGACTGTGATACGCTCCACGCGCATTGCGAATAGCAAAATTCTTCATTTTGGTGGTCATGACAATGCGTGGCGACCATGTGGAACGTGCATTGTAATCAGCAGAACCGGGTAACCAGTAGTCGTAGCGGTATTGTTCCGAATTAACCCCCCAGCACATCAACAAATCGTATTTGTTGCGTGCACACGTGCCTGCGTTGGCGACCGCAATTTGCACGATGTCGCGCATACCGGTCACGGTCGTAGCTCCCCAACGGACATAGGGATCCGGGTTGTCGCCGTGGTACCCATGGCCCCAACAAGCCATGCTCAGGTCGCGCCGGATGATGCAGGTAATGTTGCCACCCGCACTAATCGCAATCGCATCCGTGACACCGACTACCTCGACCGGGTACAAACTATACCGAATCGCTCCGTCGTTGAGCCCAAGTTGGCCATCTCCGTTGTAGCCCCAGCACATCACGGTGCCGTTGGCACGTAGGCCACAAGAATGACTGTCTCCGACCACCACGTCCACGAAGCGTGTGTTGATGCTTGTGGTATCGAAGGTCGTTGACCCGGTCCCCGAATCAGCAGAGACAGGCATTGCCTCAATGCCGAATAGCATGCTGATCATGAGTACTATCATGCATACATGCCATATGTGTTGTCTTTTCATCGCATCTACCCCTGTTTGACATACTCCCACACATTCACGTTATCATGAGGGTGTTTCACATATGTGGTCGAGTGCTGGAAGTTGTACGCAATACGTGAATTTTGCCGCAAAGTGGGAGTATGCTGAGGCGAATGCTCCGGTGTGTCGCGTTTGTGACGCGTACAATGGTATAATGGCAGCCATGAAACACATCACCACCATTGCCCTCGACGCCGACGACACCTTGTGGGGCAACGAAGACATCTTCGTGTCGGCACAGCAACGCTACATGGAGCTCCTTGCTCCCTATCGATCTGATTGGGATGCCCAAGAGCTCTACGACACCGAGCAACGCAACCTCGCCTACTTTGGTTACGGCATCAAGGGCTTCACTCTCTCCATGATTGAAACCGCCATCCAAATCACCGATGGCAAGGTCAGTGGTCACGACATCGGCCACATCATCGCTATTGCCCGTGAAATGGTGCATGCGCCCATCACGCTCTTGCCAACCGTTGCTGAGACCGTGGCCCACTGGAGCACGCAGTATCGTTTGATGGTGATTACCAAAGGGGATTTGTTCGATCAAGAGAGCAAAATCGCCCGCTCCGGATTGGCCGAATACTTTCGCCATGTGGAAGTGGTCAGTGAAAAGCACCCCGCGAGCTATGCACGCATTCTGCGTCGCTACGACATCGCGCCCCAAGAATTCTTGATGATCGGGAATTCGCTCCGCTCCGACATTTTGCCCGTGCTCACCATTGGAGCAACAGCGGTGCACGTGCCCTACCATTTGACCTGGCAACACGAGCACGTCGTGGTGACCCCTGCACAACGGCAGTGGCATGAGTTCCCCACGCTCGGTGCAGTTGCGCAGTGGCTTGCACAATTTGCCTAGTGCGGTATAATCGGGGCGCTTACTCTGATGGCAGCGTCGCCATGTGAACGGTGAATGAAACGAGAACTTGCATGACACGCACATCAAAGGACAAAGCGATGCACGCATCCAAACCTCGAATTGCCATGTTGACCAGCGGGGGCGACGCCCCCGGCTTGAATGCCGTCATTCGTGCTGCGGTGAAATCGGGCGAGGCCCTCGGCTACGAAATGCTTGGTGTCGAAGACGGATTTGAGGGTCTCCTCGCTACTCCGCGCTACAAAACACTCACCAGCAACAATGTGCGTGGCTTGTTGCCACTCGGTGGCACCATTTTGCGCACCACCAATCGTGGCCACTTCAACGGCCCGCGTGTCGTTGGTGCTCCCAATGACCCCTATCTTGAGGCCGCTGAAAACATCAAATCCATGAATTTGGCCGGCCTGATTACCATCGGTGGTGAGGGGACGCAAGCCATTGCGCTCGAATTGGCCAAGCTCGGCGCACCAGTCATTGGTGTGCCCAAGACCAGCGACAATGACCTCGCAGGCACAGATCGCACGTTCGGTTTTGACACGGCCCTGCAAGTGGCCTCCGATGCCCTCGATCGCCTCCACACCACGGCTGCCAGCCACAACCGCGTCATGATTCTCGAGGTCATGGGCCGCCATGTGGGTTGGATTGCCCTCCATAGCGGGATTGCGGGTGGTGCAGACGCCATTCTCATCCCCGAAATCCCCTTTGAAGTCGAAAAAATCGCCGACCACGTGACCAATCGTGATCGGAATGGACATACGTTTAGTATTGTGGTCGTCGCCGAAGGCGCATTTCCCAAAGGTAAAAAACCCATCTACGGTGACAATGGGCGTCTCGGTGGTGTCGGGCAAATGCTCGCTGAGCAAATCCAAGCCCTTACTGGCAAAGAATCGCGCTGTGTGGTGCTCGGTCATCTGCAACGTGGTGGCTCGCCGACGCCGTATGACCGCATTTTGTCGACCCGCTTCGGTGCTGCGGCGGTGCGTGCCCTACACGAGGGCATTACCGGCGAAATGGTGTCGTTGAGTGCTCAATCGATTACCACGGTGCCCATCGCCGAAGCCGTGAGTCACCTCAAAACAATCCGCTTGCACGACGACTTGGTGCGCACTGCCAAGGGCATTGGTATCGTGTTTGGCGATTAAATCATCCCTTGTGCCGAGAGACGTGTCACCCCCGTGCGCATTCAGCACGGGGGTGTTTGTATTCATGGATTTACGATGATGCGTTCAAATACGAAACGTACCGGCCCTTGGGAGCTTTCACCCGTGACCACAATGCTCCACTCTCCATCCATGGTAAACAAGACGTTCACCCGATGCGTGCCGTCTGTGCTCGCATCAGCCAGCGGACGATTGCTCCCCATTACCATGCCGGGCATCTGTAAATCAAGTGCTACCGTGGTCACAGCCACGGTTTGGCCGTTGCGTTGGAACACCACGTCGACCGGCACCGATTGATTCACGATTGGTGCTTGTGCAAATTGCAGGGTAGCCACGAGGTCGTCTTGTTGGGCTTGGTAGCGCGGTCCGGTGCCACACCCGCTCAACAATACGAGCGTCCAGACGAGTACGCCTGCCCAGCGCAGATGAGACCATGGAGATGTCATGGGGTTGACTCCGTTTGCGTGGGAATAGGGTAGCGCAACGAAAACAAAAATCCGATGATTATATGCTCAACGTTGATTAACATAAATAATCCCGACAACGCAATCGCAAATGCACTGGCGTAATCATACGCGCCCAGTAACCCAATCAAGACCGCTTCGCGCACGCCGAGCCCAGATACACTGATAGGCAACGCCTGTAACAGCGAAATCTGCCCGGTTGATCCCAAAATGGCCGGGAGCGGGATGCGTTCTAATCCGAGCGCCCAAAACAACAGCATGATGCGGATAGCCGTCGAAAGTGCTGACCCTAGTGTTGCCACAATTAACATTCCTGCAGCCCGTCCGCCGATGTTGAGTGGGCGAAACTGTTCGGTGATGCGGTCGTAGCGACTGCGCCAGCGCCCCGGGATGAGGTGCCGCAAGACTCCGAGTACCCACTGGCGACTCGTGCGCATCAAAATGGCTGGCAACATGCTAAAAATCAACACGGCGAGACCCACAGTTGCAATTTGGATGCTCTGTTGTGCGTCCGCAGGGAAAGTGGTAGCAATACTTGCCAAGCCAATCATTGCCATTACTGCCATGGCAGCTACGTCACAGAGTCGCTCCACGAATATGCTGAAAAGCAGGCTGGGCATCGGTCGTTCAGGGGCGCGTAAGTAGAGTGATTTGACGAAATCCCCACTTTGACCTGGTGTGGTGCTACCCAAAAACAACCCCACCGTGTAAATACTACTCAAGAAGCCAATTCCCGGCGGGTTGAGGTCGAGTTCGGCCAAAATAATCCGCCAGCGCCATGCTTTGACGATGATGAAAAAAGGCATCAAGACCAGCGATACGACCACCGGCCACCAATCGACCTGCTGGAGTGACGCCGCCAATAAGGTCAAATCGGTGTGCCACAAAAAGAACCCGAGCAACACGGGGCCGATGAGGCGCATGCCCCAGCGTACGAAGTGAGAGTGCATTAGCGGTGCTCCGTGTCGCGCCGCTGGAAGCGCAATCCGGCGATTTGCTCAGCAAGAAGCCCAAACATGAACACCACAATGGCGCCCACAAAAAACATCACTGCCGAGTTCGGCACGCGCAACCGGCCCGGATCGGTGACCAAATAACTCACGGCAAACGATACGATGCTCAACAACGACAAACTCAATGACACCGGGAAGAAAATACGCATCGGCGCAAAGAGCGTGGTGATACGCAAAATGATGCCCGTGAAGCGAAACCCATTGCGAAAGAGCTTTTGGGCACTCTGTCCGCTCCGTCGCGGTTCCACATGAATGGGGATGAACTTGATGTGGTATCCCGCTTTGCCGAAGGCCAATGCGCTGGTGGTTGGCCACGACATCTTGTTTGGCAAGAGGTGAATGAATTCCATCATCACGCTCCGTCGCATGGCACGGAATCCCGAGGTCAGATCGCGCATGTCCATTTCGACCAAGTAACTGCCCAGCCGATTGAGCAACGTGTTGCCCAACCAGCGAATGGTGTTTTGTTGGCCACTCCGACTGCGCTCGCCAATGACGAGGTCGTATTCACGCATGTGCTGGAGCAATGTGGGGATATCGGCTGGGTTGTGTTGTCCATCAGCGTCCAAGACCACCACCACATCGCCGTGGGCGGCCCGCACCCCTGTTTTGATGCCGGCACCGTTGCCAATGTTCACGGGGCGCCGGATGACCCGTGCACCTGCGTGCTCTGCGAGCGTTGCCGTCTGGTCACGCGAGCAGTCGTCCACTACAATGACTTCGGCCTCCGGGAGTACCTCGTAGACACCGTGGACCACTCGGCCAATGGTGGCCTCTTCGTTGTGGGCCGGGATGACCACACTCACGCTAAACGGCCATGCACCCGTGCTTGACATTCCTTCCCTCTTTCGCACACTTAGTGTTACTCACTCTTGAGTATACTCGTTTCTGGCGGCCATGTGCTCTACAGTCTGTCAGCGACCACCGTCTATGGTATAATACGGCAAGTATGGTGATTTTGCATCTGTTGATGGAGTCCTAGCATGGCACGACTTTCGCGCGCTGAGCGCAAACGGATGAATGCCCGCGCCGGCGCTGGTGCAGCCGCCGAATCCGGTGTTCTTCCTTCTGCTTCGGTTTCTTCGGTGGTTGCTGATTCGGCTGTTGCTGATGCACACCCGGTCACGACTGCGACTCCCGATCAACCAACTCGTCTCATCCGCAGTGCACGGCGCATGGCAGCGCGTGCGAGCGGGTGGCATCACGACATCGACTCCGAGTATGCGCTCATCACCCACGACTTGCGTCGGATTGCGCTCTGGGGGAGCGTTTTGGTGGCGGTGATGATTGCATTGAGCATGGCCAACCTGTTCTAATCCAGAGTCTCGTGACTGCGCGGCTTGTTCCGCAGGAGTAGGAAACACCAAACAAGACACCGCGGGGAATTCCCCGCGGTGTCTTGTTTCACCCTATGATTGCTCAGCGTGGTGCCTACTTTTTGGCGGTGCGGCTGGCGATTTGTGCCTGCTGATCTTGGCTGTTCTTGAGGCGCTTCATGAAGCGCTCCACCTGGCCAGCGGTGTCGACGATGCGTTGCTCACCGGTATAAAACGGGTGGCAGTTGGAGCATACGTCCAAACGCAACCCCTGCTTGGTGGCGACGGTGGGCCACTCGGTGCCACAGCCGGCGCAGACGTACGCGGTCTGAAATGTCTTGGGATGAATGCCCTGCTTCACCATCTGCTCCTTACTGTGCAGCCTCGTCAGTGTAGACACTGACTTGCTTCTGTGAGCGGCTGTAGTGCTCAAATACCACGCGGCCCGGAATCATCGAGTAGATGGTGTAGTCACGGCCCAAACCGACATTCTTGCCAGGCTTGAACTTGGTGCCGTTCTGGCGCACAATCACTTCGCCAGCGTTGACAACTTCACCGCCAAAGCGCTTGACTCCCAACATCTTCGGATTGCTGTCACGACCGTTGCGTGAACTACCAACACCCTTCTTATGTGCCATGACGTCTGCTCCTCTGTAGCGAGTTACTTATTCTTCGGTGGCCGCTTCGGCTTTGCTAGCCTTCTTGCGGGTGCTCTTGGCAGCCTTCTTTTCGCCCTCAAGCTCGATTTTGGTGACCTCGATGCGGGTCAAATCCTGACGGTGACCCGTGCGTCGGCGATAGCGCTTCTTGCTCTTGTAGCGGAAGACCACAATTTTGTCGTCTTGCACTGCGCCAATCACCTTGGCAAGCACACGTGCTCCAGCAATGGTTGGGGCGCCGACGGTGGTGGTCTCGCCACCAATCAACAGTACCTCTTCAATGCTGATCTCACTGCCTGCCTCAGCGTCGCTCTGCAGGGCAATATCGAGCACTTGCCCCTCTTGTACGCGGTACTGCATGCCGCGATCTCGAATAATGGCGTACAACGTATTCTCCCTTGCCGCTGCTGTTCCCAACGGCTGACTTCCGTTGGCGCCGCAACTTCTACGCTAAGAATCCACTTTTGTGTGTGGAAGATTACCAACGTTTAGTATACAGGGATGATACCCGTGTGTCAAACGCAGCTTCCTGTGTATTATACGCTGTTTTCCCGCTTGTGTGCATGTATTTTGTGTATATGCCGAGACCCCATCGCAGTGAGTTGACGTTTGTCGCGCACCATGCTATAGTATCTTCAATACCCCTAGGGGGTATGTAAGTCACTACAAATTAAGGGAGTATGTGCCATGACGAAGCCACTTGAGATTGGTGATAACGAATTTGAGGCCAAGGTACTTCAGTCCGATGTGCCAGTATTGGTCGATTTCTGGGCTCCATGGTGTGGGCCGTGCCGTGCGGTGGCCCCCATTTTGGAGGAATTGGCCGGTGAGTA
>Ga0172373_10003423_pt1 | contig 23241 bp, 21 predicted proteins | sample Lak10m_2_FD_114546 | JGI IMG/M metagenome (GOLD analysis project Ga0172373, IMG submission 114546) | Freshwater microbial communities from Kabuno Bay, South-Kivu, Congo - kab_092012_10m | ecosystem: Environmental > Aquatic > Freshwater > Lake | place: Democratic Republic of the Congo...
AAAGGCCGCTTTGGGCCTTTTTCAGCAACCTGCCAGGTACTTCTGGGCCTCGTCTCCGACGAGGCCGGATCAACACCTGGCAGGTGCTGAAAAACGCAAAGCCGTTTTTCAGCAGCCTGCTAGCAGCTTGCAGCGTGAGGCCGCCCCGGGCGCGTCTTGTGGCCTCGAGAACACGCATGGCTCGCCACACCCCACCCAGGCCTGTCGAGCCCGGTGACCTTCACCTTCGCCTTCGCGGTGCCGGGCATCGAGACGAGGCCCACGGCGATCATCGGGACTCCCGTGACCAGGTGAGGCCGACCCACCACCCCTGCGCAGCGGCGAGTCGGGCGTATCCGGCAAACGAGTGTTGAAGATGGGCGACAGCGCCCGGCGGAAACTTCTCCTCGACGTGGCGCAGAAGGGCGCTGAAGTCCTCCCGCCGCACGCGGGCGAGGATGCGGGCCAGAACAGCGTCGACGACCCCGTGACGCACCCCCTCGGGGTGATGGACGACGACGTGGTGCCAGGCGGTCGCGTGTTGGACTGGCGCGGCCGTGCTGGTGTCGTCGAGGTCCTCGGCGGCGGCGTTGGCGACGGCATTGCCCCCCGGGGGCATCGCCAGGCCGTCAATGTCGATGTCCCAGTCGACCCGAACGATGGAAAACGACGGGGCCACGACGACACGCGCCCGCGAGGTCATGAGGGCGTCGATGTCGGCGTCGGCGATCGCCCATGGTCGGGAGGCCGGCGCTTCAAAGGCCCGTCGGCAGGCCTCATCGAGACTGAGGGCCTGCGCCAGCATCGACCAGGGTAGGTCCATGCGGCGCAGGACGGGTCCCCACGACGGCACCGGCAGGTGGTGGGCTTCGACCCGCGCCATGCGGGCAGCGACGGAATCGTGGATCACACCGTGCGGCGTCCTCGCGCGCTCGCCCACCGACACAAGCACGTCGAGCGCCGCCTGCAGCGCCGGATGGAAGGCGCGGGGGACGTCGTCGAGGTCGAAGCCACGGGGGCCGTGGGTCACGAGGAAGGCGCCGGCCAGCTGGTTGAAGGTGAACGCCCCGAGCACACGAGAGGTCCGGGGAAACGCCTGCTGCAGCACATGGAAGAGCCGCATCCAGTACTGCTCGTGATAGAGCGCGAGACGTCGGGCCGCGCCCACGTCGTCGTCGTTGTGGACGCGGGGCAGGACGGTGACAGCGGCCTCATGGCCAGAATGGAAACGGCCGCCATCGTCGCGCAGCGGGGTCTGCAAGAAGGCGGCGAAGTCGGCCTCGAGGGTCTGCCACCACGCGGGTGGCGATGTCGTCGGTGTCGTCATGCGCGCACAGCGATCGCCTTCATGGCCTCGGCGAGCGCAACGTCGAAGGGGGGAATGTGCTCATCCCACTCGAGCAGTGTCGGAAACGGTCCTCCCCGGTGCCACGCTTCGCGATAGAGGGCCCAGACATCGTCATCGACGGGCCGATCGTGGGTGTCGTGCCTCAGCCCATCGGGACGCGTGAGGTGGCCAGCGAGATGTACGTAGAGCACACGATCCCAGGGCACCTCGTCGAGATAGGTGAGGGGATCGAATCGGTGGTTCACGCCGGCGACGAAGACGTTGTTGATATCGAGCAGGATCTGGCAGTCGGCGCCCTCGACAATCTGTCGCAGGAACGCGACCTCGCTCATGTCGTCATCGGCGAAACGCAGGTAGGTTGACGCGTTCTCGATGCCGAAGGGGACACCCAGGGCATCCTGGACAGCCTTGATGCGGTCGACGGCCCACGGCACCAGCGACGACGACAACGGCACCGGCAGCAGGTCGTGCAGGTAGATGCCTCGCGCCGCCGAAAAGCACAGGTGGTCCGTCACCCAGGGCATGCGGTGCGTCTCGACGAGGTGCCGGAGTCGTCGGAGGTAGGCGCGATCGAGGGGGTCGGTGCCGAGGAGATTGAGCGACACGTTGTGGGCAACGACCGGGTAGCGGGCCGCGATGTCGTGAAGCTGTCGGCGGGGCAGATCGCTCCTGCCGAGGAAGTTTTCCGCGATGATCTCGACGAAGCCGAGCCCGGCCGCACCTTCCTTGAGCGCGGCCAGATGCACCGGCCGCAGACCGAGGCCCACGGCATCCCGGGCAATGGTGCTCGGCCTCATCGACCACCTCCAGCCGGCTTCATTCGTCAGGCTGGGTCGATGCGTCGACGTCACCAAGGACGTAGGCCTCGCCAACGAGCGTCTTGCCCCGCACGAAGGCAATCACGGTATCCATCTCGGACCGGGACAGGATCTCGTAGTGCGGCGGCATGTTGCGATAGGCGAAATGCCCCTCGCTGATCCCCGAGATGCCGAAAGCGATGGCGGCCCGAAAACGTGCGTCGGGGCGGTCGAGGAAGCCGGCGACGAAGGCGTCGACATCCTGGCCCTCGGGCACCAGCACCTTGAAGGCGTTGTTGTCGCCGGTATGGCACATGGTGCAGCCACCCTCTTCAAACGCTGTCGGCCCGTCGCGCCCTTCGTCTTCGGCCGTCTCGGTGCAGCTCCAGCCGGCGCAGTAGTTCACGCCACGGCAATCGTGCACGAAGAGCTCATTCCACGGGTGCAGCACCATTCCACGACAGGCGCTGGTGCCGCCGCAGGCTGCCTGCGTCGAGACCACACCCGGGCGGCCTTCGCCGAGCAGCGCGCCGCCGGCGCAGGCCGCGTCGAACTCGGCGAGCGAGATCGCGCCGTCTTCGTCGGTGTCGATCACACCGAGCGCCGCCTCGTAGCGGTCCTCACCGAGCGCGGGCAGCTCCTCGCCGTCGCAGTCGGAATCGATGCCGTCAAAGGAACGCTCACGGGCGTCCGGGTGGATCGTGTTGTTGAAGTCATCACAGTCGGCTGGCGCCGGGTGTCCATCGCGGTCGATGTCGACGCCTTCGTCCTCACCCTCACCTTCGCCCTCGCCCTCACCTTCGCCTTCGCCTTCACCTTCGCCTTCGCCTTCGCCCTCGGCGGCATCGGCCTCCCGTCCGGGGCAGGCGGTGGTGGCGAGGACGAGCCCCGCAACGGCAAGGGGCAACAGGGGACGGCGCTTCAACATCGAAAACCTCCGGGATGGCCCTTGCCGGACAAGGGAGACCCGGAAAACGCGACACAGTGTCGCAGCACGGCGGCTCGTTTCGGCGCTTCAGGATCAAATAATACCGACAATTCAATCGCTTGGCGTCTTCGTCGGCGCCGCTCAAGGCGCGAGCAACGACGCGTCGAGGTCCGGCAGGCGCAGCGGCTCGCTCATCACGAAGTCGAAGGGCGAGGCCGCGGCGTGACAGGCGTTGCAGTCGCCGAAGCCCTCGCACGGGAGGCCCGGCCGGCAGCCGTAGGCCTCGTCGTCGCCGTCGGGCGGGTGCGGCCCCCGCCAGGCGATGGTGGGCGTGCCGTCGATCTCGACGAGCTCCATCCACTCCCAGCCAACCGCGCCGGTCGAGTTGAAGCCGCCGCCACGCTTCACCATGGCGTGCAGCTCCTCGCGGACGACGACGTCACCGCTGCTGTCGTCTTCGACAAGGCCGCGCTTCACGATGACGGTACCGACCGGCCATGTCGTTTTTCCCTCATCGGGCAGGGCGTTCACGTACGCGACGCGATCGGTCTCCGGGTGGCCCTCGAAGTCGCTGTCGACGCCGACGGTGGCCTGGGCCCAGTCGCGAAAACCAGCGAAGTCGCGGTCGAGGGCGATGAACACCGTCGGCTCCGATGCCACGGCACCGTCATCACAGCCGGCAAGAACGCCAGCGAGGGCGGCGGCGGCGACGACGACGGCGACGGTGTCGAGGTGGGGGCGAACGGTGCGCATCCGTGACCTCAGGGGAGCTGGGGGATGCCGAGGAGGTCGGCGGCGGCATTCATGGCCGAGACCAGGCTGTCGGCGTTGTCGGGGTCGGCCTCCGTCGACAGCAGCGTGAAGAGCAGGCCATAGGGCGTGGCGAGGTCGTCGGCCGACGGCGTCTCTTCGTTCCACGTCGCCGGCACCGCCGGGATCGCGTCGCCGTCGAGATCGTCGTAGGCGGCCTGCACGCGGGCAAAGCCGGCGACGACGTCGGCGCCGCCGGCCTCGGCGACGCTCGCGCTGAAGTGCCCCCAGGTGGTCTGGCCGCCGGCCAAAGACGGCCGGCCCGAGCCGCACGCTGCGGACGACGTGGGCGCCCGGGTGGTCTTCGAGGATGGCGTCGAGGACGGCGGTGTCCTCGTCGATGGGGGTGACGGCGTCGGCGGTGAGTTGGGGACGGATGGTGCCCCCGAAGGGCAGGAGCGCCGACTGATCCGGCAGCGCGACGCCGTCATCGTCGACGACGCTCATCTTGCTGGTGGCGCCGGGGCCCTTGCTGTCGTCGGCGTGGCAGGAGGCGCAGGACTGGCGGATGTACCAGGGGCCGAGGCCCTCGGCGGGGCGTTGCACCTTCTCGAAGACGACGTCGCCGTCGACGAAGCGGCTGGCCCAGGGCTCGGGGAGATCGGCGATGGGCGTCGGTCGGGTCTTCGCCAACGATGGTGAGGCCCGCCTTCGGGTCGACGCAGCCAGCCCCGATCTGGAGCGCAATCGCGAAGAGCGGCCATCGGCGGGTCATCACATGAAACAGAGAATCATTCTCATTCTTATCAGTCAAGACCTTCGCCGGGGCCGACGTGCAGGCGGGGACGGGTTGGCGGGGTCGAAGGGGTTGGCAGTAGGGTCCGGCGCCATGACGGACGCCGCTCCCCTGCTCTACGAGGTCTACACCCGCCAGTGGCTCGCCGGCCTGTCGGCAAAGCGCGGTCGCGAGATCGACCTCTGGAACGTCCCCGAGACCGAGCTGGAGCGCCTGGCCGGCCTCGGCGTCACGCATCTGTGGCTCATGGGCCTGTGGCCGACGGGCGGCAAGTCCCGCGGCGAGGCAGCGCGCATCGATTCACTGCGGCAGGCCTACGACGAGGCCCTGCCCGGCTGGGGCGAGCAGGACATCTGCGGCTCGCCCTATGCGATCTCCGCCTACGCCGTGCCCCCCTCCATCGGCGGCGACGACGGCCTCAAGGCCCTGCGCGGGCGCCTCGCCGAGCGCGGCATCAAGGTCATCCTCGACTTCGTCCCGAACCACACCGGCCTCGACCACACCTGGGCCATCCAGCGGCCGAACCTCTACGTCGGCGCCCCCGTCGACGTCGACGTGAAGATCGCCGAGTCGATCAAGATCAAGGGCGTCTATGGCGACCGGGTCCTCGCCCACGGCAAGGACCCGTACTTCGCGGGCTGGACCGACACGCTGCAGCTCGACTACCGCCGGCCCGAGACCCGCAAGGCCATGATCGAGCAGCTCGAGAAGATCGCCGCCCGCTGCGACGGCGTCCGCTGCGACATGGCCATGCTCGTCCTCAACGACGTGTTCGAAAAGACCTGGGCCCACGTCCCGGCGATGGACCAGCACGGAAACCCCATCGAGCCCTCCGCCGACGAGTTCTGGTGGACGGCCATCGGCACCATCAAGCACAAGCACCCGGGCTTCCTGTTCCTCGCCGAGGCCTACTGGGACCTCGAGGACCGCCTCTGCGACCTCGGCTTCGACTACGCCTACGACAAGAAGCTCTACGACCTCGTCATGCACCGCGACTGGGGCGTCACCGGCCACCTCCACAGCCTGGGTGCCCGCAACCACCGCCGGGCCCACTTCCTCGAGAACCACGACGAGCCCCGCGTGAACAGCCGCCTGCCCTTCGAGGCCCACACGGCGGCGGCGCTGCTCGTCATGGGCCTGCCGGGCCTGCGCTTCCTGCACGACGGCCAGCTCGAGGGCGCCCGCCGCTTCGCCCGCATCCAGCTCGCCCGCCGCGCCGATGAAGTCGTCGATGACGGCGTCAAGGACGTCTACGAGCGCGTGCTGTCGGCCGTGAAGGGCACCGCCGTCGGCCGCGGGGAGTGGCACCTCGTCGACACCAGGGCAGCCTGGAGTGAAAACACCAGCCACTACGCCTTCACGATCATGCAGTGGCAGACGCCCGGCGACGCCGCCCACTTCGACCTCGTCGTCATCAACCACGCCGACCATCGCGCCCAGTGCCGCGCCATGCTCACCGCCCAGGGCCTGCGCCAGGGGTCATGGTCCCTCGCCGATGCCCTCAGCCACGAGCACTACCTGCGCGACGGGGACGAGCTCGCCGACGAGGGCCTCTACCTCGACGTCGGCCCCCACGCGGCCCAGCTCTTCCGCTTCGCCCGCGTCGGCCCCGGCCGCATCAAGCCCTGACCGGTCGTCGACGACGACAGCGCCGACCGGCTCAGGCCTTCTTCGGCGGGTCGGTCGCGCCGGCGTGCCAGTTGAAGTCGAACAGGGCGCGACGCTCGACGTGATCGAGCTCCGGCGGCGGCGTCGGCTCCTCGACGAGCTGGCCATGCACCACCGCGAGGTCCTCCGCGGCCGGCCGCGGCGGCGCCAGCACCGATGACGGCGACGGTGGCGACGATGCCTTCGCCGGCTGCGCTGACGGGGACGACGGGGACGACGACGGCGACCGGGTCGCGAGGCGGGGCGAGATGAGGAAGGCGGCGTCGATGTGCTGCACGCCCGCCGGCGGAGGCGTCGGGTGGAGCGTGAGACCCGGCTCCTCCGAAGGCCTCCCAGCGCTGACGGGCATGGCCGCCGAGCGCAAACAGCACGAGGCCAGCCCCCTCGTCGGCGAAGCCGGCCGCCTTCGCGTGGCGCTGCACCGTGGCCATGACGTCCATCGTGCCGCCCGGCAGGTGCACGGTGAGGGTGACGACGTGGCCCACCGGCGGCGGATGCCGGAACAGGATGAACAGGCCGCGCCGGCTTACGTCCGTGATGCGAGCGGGGACGAGGGCTCCCTTGATGTGGACGTCGCAGTCGAGGTGCTCCTCGAGGCGGCGGTCGCGGCGCTGTTCGGGCATCGTGGCGCCACCGTAGCAGCGTGGTGGCCGACGTCAGCAGCTGTCCGGACGACCCACGGGTCGATCGACGAGCACCGGGCGGCGTTGACAGCGTCGTCCGTGGAGAAGGCTGAGGCGAAACGGCCGAAGGCGATTCCACCCCGGCCTGCTACACGGGACACGCCCAGGCTCGCTCCGCTCGCGTGCGCCGTGTGCGCCGTGTGCGTCGTCGGGAGCCCGCGCCCGGAGGTTGCCCATGTCGATCGTGCTGTACCACCACCCCTTCTCCCGCGCCGCCACCGTCGTGTGGATGCTCGAGGAACTCGGACTGCCGTACACGCTCTCGTACGTCGACTTCGCCACCGGCGCCCACAAGACGCCGGCGTTCCTCGCCATGAATCCGATGGGCAAAATCCCCGTCCTCGTCGACGGTGAAGGCGACGCCGCCGTCGTCGTCAGCGAGACCGCCGCCATCGGCCTCTACCTCGCCGACCGCTACGCCCCCGGTACCTTCGCCCCCGCCCTCGACGATCCCCGCCGCGGCCCGTACCTGCGCGCCATGATGTTTGGCGCCACCGTCGTCGAACCCTGCGCCCTCGCGAAGGCGATGAAGTGGGAGTACCGCCCGAGCAACGCCGGCTTCGGCAGCTACGACGACATGGTGCGCAGCCTGCACGCCATGCTCACGCCCGGGCCGTTCGTCCTCGGTGCGGCGTGCAGCATGGCCGACATCTGCCTCGGCGCCACCGTCCGCTACATGGTGCGCTTCAAGATGATGGAGAGCGACGACGTCATCGGCTCCTGGCTCGCGCGCCTGAACGAGCGCCCGGCCAACCTGCGCGCCGAGGCGAAGAACGCCGCCGTCATCGCCGAGAAGGGTCTCGGCCGGTGAAGACCGGTGGCCGCGTGTGCGTCGTCGGCCTCGCCACCGTCGTCCTCGGTGTCGTCGACGTCGGCAGCGTCGGCGGCACCCTCTTCGGCAGCACCCTGGTGGGCTGCGGCGGCGACTTCTGCGACCCCGTGCTCGAGGACGCCGTGCGCGCCGTGCGGGCGAAGAACCCGGACTTCGAAGCGGCGAAGGCCCGCACCGACCGGGTCTTCATGGCCGGCCACGGCACGGCGTCGCTCACGGGCTTCGGCGTCTCCCTCGTCGAGGTCGAGCACCTGCCGACGCCGGAGGAGCTGCTGCCCCACGACGTCACGGCCCGCGGTCCACTCGACGAGCCGAGCCTGTTGTTCTTCCGAAAGACCGATGGCCCCGAGAATGAGTGGGACCTCATCGGCTTCGGCTACCACCGGCATCTCACGCCCTGCGAGGTGCCTGTGCTCGACGACGGTGGCGACAGCATCGGCGCCGACGCCTGGTTCATCCACGAGGCCGGCTGGCACCATGTGCCGGTCGGTGACGGTGGCTTCACCGCCGCCACCGCCGCCGACATCCGGGAGGGCAGCGCCTTCGACGACGACGGCTGCGTCGACGTCACCGCCGACGACCTCTTGAACGTGCGGCCCCTCTTTGTGCCCCATGGCCGCTCGTGGACGGCCCAGGTGTGGTTCGCCGAAGACGCCTGCCCCGTGGTGGCCCTGACCGACCCGTACGGCCGCACCGACTGCGTCGAGCGCCGCGCGGGCTGCGGCGGCGAGACCCGCTGCGAGCCCTCCCTCGACGTCGTGGGCCGCGCCTTCTTCCAGCAGGGCGACTGCCGCGCCGTCTGTGACGCCGCGCCATAGCGGGGGCGCACCGGGCCGGCTAAGACGCCGGTGGAGGTTCCCCATGCGCGTCCCCGCCTCGCTCGCCCTGTCTGCCACCGTCGCCCTCACCGGCTGCCTCGACTTCGGCCTGTTCCTCCCCGAGGAGCAGGACGACGAGCGGCGCACCCGCCCCGACAACGACGACGACGGCAACGAGGGCGAAGGCGAAGGCGAAGGCGAGGGCGAAGGCGAAGGCGAAGGCGAGGGCGAGGGCGAGGGCGGGCCCTGCACCGAAATCGTCGCGGGTCCCATCGACGCCAGCAGCGGCACCGAGGGTCTCTACGCTGCCACCTACAGTCCGGACACCGGCAACCCCGGCACCGACACCCTGGTCTTCGAGTTCTTCGCGCCGCCCACGGGCACCAACGTCCTCGGCAGCGGCGACAACGCCAACTACGCGACCTGCACCGCCTGCGTCCGCGCCGTCGAAGGCACCGACACCCCCGAGCGCTTCTACTTCGCCGACAGCGGCATCCTCGTCCTCGACGAGGACCCGGCCTCCGGGCGCCTGCTTGGCAGCCTGCAGGGCGTGCGGCTCGTCGAGGTGACCATCAACGAGACGGACTTCACGTCGACGCCGGTGCCGGGCGGCGCCTGCCTCGAGATCGGGACGGCGACCCTCGACTCCGGCGCGGCCCCGCCGCCGGCCCCCTGAGCCCACCGTGGGGCCACCCGCGCGCGGGTGGCCGTCGACGTGGCATGACGGCGACAACGAAGAAGCCCACCCTCGCGGGTGGGCTTTTTCGTTCTCCGTCGTCACGAGGACGGCAGAGGGATCGCGGTGAGCGTCAGCTCACTTGACCGCGATGCCGGTGGCCATCGCCGGCGGGATGTTCACGATGCCGCCCGCGAGCTTGAAGAGGAGGCCGCCCTTGGGCATCTCCATCGCGTTGAGCAGCTGGACCTTGTTGCCACCGAGGGCCTTGGCCTCGGCGACCAGCATCTTGTTGATGACAGTGTCGAGGCTGGCCTCGGTGATCGTCACGAAGTGGAAGATGGCGGTGAGGCCGAGGGCGGTGCACTGCACGACGGCGACGGCGTCACCGTTCGACGCGATGGTGGTGGCGTCGACCTTGGTGGTCTCGACCGACTGGCAGGCGGTGGTGGCGAGGGCGAGCGAGGCCACGAGGGCGGTGAGGATCTTCTTCATCGGAAACTCCGTGTGAGATGCCGGGGTGGCCGGCGCCGGCATCCTCTGCGGGGCCCGGATCGTTTGTCAACCTTTGGTCACGACCCGGATGCCGCACGGACCCGCGTTGAAAAGCCCCGGCGCCGCAGTCATGGCCCTGCCATGCCATCCGTCACGTCCCGATCCGGCCGCCTGTCGCACTGCGTCGTCGCCCTTGCCCTCGCCGTCGTCCCCGTCGTCACGGCGGGCTGCCCGAAGCCCGACGCGCCCGCCGCCGACGGCGCCGCCCGCTACGCGCAGGTGCAGGAGGCCCTCAACAAGCGGGTGGCCGCCATCCACGACGTCGCCGTCGAGGGCCAGATCGTGGACCCGACGGGCCAGACCCTGCGCTTCCGCTACGCGATGCAGCAGCCGAGCTTCACCGCCGGCGAGCTGCTCGCCCCCGACGGCAGTCGGGCCCGCGCCTTCATCTTCGACGGCAAGCACCTCGCCATCGTCGACGACGGCACCCGCACGGTGGTGCGGCAGGACCTGTCGGTGAACGAGGAGCAGATGCTGCTCACGCTGCACCAGGTCTTCTCGCCGTTCGTCTGCGAGGGGTGGCGGCCGCCGCTGTTGAAGCCCACCGGGGTGACGGCGACGCCGGACGGCGACAAGGTCGTCCTCACCGTGCCGGTCGGCGAAGGTGGCGTGAAGGAGCAGCGGGTCGTGCTCGAGGGCTCGGGCGTCTTCGTGTCGCGCCAGACCATCGGCGACGACGGCGCCGTGCTGATGGAGACGACGGTCCTCGAGAACGCCACCGACGCCGGCACCGGCCTCGCCTTCCCCGTGAAGTGGAGCATGAAGGAGGGCGGGTCGCGGGGCACCGTCAGCCTGAGCGCATGGAAGGTCAACGCCGGCGTCGACGCCGCCCGCTTCGACACGGCTGCGCCGGCGGGGTACACCGAGCGCCAGCCATGATGCGATCGAACCGTCTGTCCCTCGTGTCCGCCGCCGCCCTCGCCGCCGCCCTCGGCGCCGGGTGCACGAGCTTTGCCTTCAAGCAGAGCAGCAAGGGCACGGCCCCGCAGGACCTGCAGGACCGCGACAAGATGGCCATGATCGAGGGCGGCACCTTCGAGATGGGCTGGAAGAACGGCGAGCCCGACGAGTTCCCGACCCACAAGGTGGCGCTGTCGCCCTTCCTCATGGACAAGGTCGAGGTCACCGTCGGCGACTACGCCCGCTGCGTCGACGCCCGCGTCTGCAAGCCCATCTCGCCGCTCGGCACCCCCGAGGTGCCGGAGAACCACCCGGTCGTCGGGGTGAACTGGTACGAAGCGAAGCGCTACTGCGAGTGGGTCGGCAAGCGCCTGCCCACCGAGGCCGAGTGGGAGTACGCCGCCCGCCGGCCCCACTACACCCTCTACCCGTGGAACGGTCCGGCCGACCCGAAGAAGGCCAACGCCCGGGGCCCCCAGGACGGCCACGAGTTCACCGCCCCCGTCGGCAGCTTCCCGACGGGCAAGAGCAGCAACAACGTCCTCGACCTCGCCGGCAACGCCGCCGAGTGGACGGCCGACTGGTACGAGGCGACGTACTACCAGAAGTCCCCGGACCGGAACCCGACGGGTCCCGAGGCCCCGACGGGCGAGCGGGTGGTCCGGGGTGGGTCCTGGTCCGACCCCGACTATGTGCTGCGGTCGACGACGCGGCTGGGCCTCGACCCCAACGTCTCGAACTCGGCGGTCGGCTTCCGCTGCGTCGCTGGCCGGAGCTGACCCGCGACACAGATCCGGGCTGATCCGGCCCGGGTGTGAGCGGCGTCTCGGTGAATCTGCTTCACTCCGACATGTGTCGGGGTAGATCAGCCGTCCCCCTGTCATGCTCTGCGCGTCACCTGGAGAGACCCATGTCCCTGCGCCACGCCCTGCGCCCCTCGCTGTTTGTCGCCGTTGTCGGGCTGATGCCTGTCGCCGGCTGTGACCTCCTTGCCCTGCTGCAGCCGCCGCCGGAGGAGGACACCCCGACCCGCCCGCGCCGTGACGACGGCGAAGAGGGCGAAGGCGAGGGCGAGGGCGAGGGCGAGGGTGAGGGCGAGCCGAACCTGCCCCCCGACACGCCACCGCATCCCCTCGGGCCCCGCGTGCAGAGCTTCACGGCGTCGCTCTCGACGCTGAGCGACGACGATAGCGCCACCCTGACCGTGGTCGTCTCCGACCCCGACGGCGTCGAGGACATCGTCGGCGCCCTCGTCATCGAGCCGATCTCGGGCGCGACCCTCGGCACCCTGTCGACCTCCGGTGCGCCGGGCACGTTCACCACGAACGTCTCGTGGAGCACGTGGCGCGACGTCGCGCCGATCGAGTTCGTGCGCGGCACCGTGCAGCGCTTCATCCGCGTGCAGTTCTCCGACGTCGATGCCCACGAAGTGACCTCGACGCTGGCCTTCACGATGACCTGCGGCAACGCGCCGGCCTGCAACTCGCAGTGTGGACAGGTGCGCTGCGCTGCCAACGGCAACCAGTGCCTGAGCACCGAGGGCAACCCGATCAGCGACGCCCAGCTCTGCAACTTCTGCAACAGCGGCTGCCAGGCCTGCACCACCGGCTGCGCCTGCTTCGACGAGAGCCCGCGCTGCTCCGGCGGCAGCGACTGCATCGTGTCCGTCAATGGCGAGGGTCAGGCGACGCAGATGCAGTGCACGGCCAACGCCGGCCTGTCGCTGCGCGACGACGGCTTCATCGTCTGGAACGTCGGCGGCCGCGATGTCCCCGTCGCCCTGCAGCGCTTCTTCGGCATGCCCTCGAGCGTCTCGGCCCAGCAGATCTACCAGTCGCTGTGCGAGCCCTTCGGTGGTCTCGACAACAACAGCCAGGTCGCCCTGCCCGCCGAGCTCGCCAACGGCCAGGCCGTGCTCACCGTCGAGAACGGCTGCACCGTGTCGAACCTCGCCGCCTGTGAGCCGGTCCTCGGCTCCGCCTCGGAGGTCAATCGCGAGGGTGACCAGCTCACCTGCGTGAACCCGATCGGCGAGCCCGTCGACCCGAACCTCGGCAAGTTCGGCCAGGCCTGCCGCGCCAACGGCACCTGCGACGGCGACATGGACTGCGACGGCAGCAACATCTGCGTCGAGTCCTGCTTCGACGACTTCGACTGCGGCAGCTGCAACTTCGACAACGGCGGCTCGGGTTGCACCTGCAACACCGGCACGGGCCTGTGCCAGACCGGCGGCGGCGGCGGCGGCGGCAACAACGGCCCCGGCGACGGCCAGATCCGTCTTGCCAACGGTGCCGGCAACCCGCGCCAGGGTCGCGTCGAGATCACCTTCGGCGGCGTCTTCGGCACCGTCTGTGACGACAACTTCAACGACCTGGCTGCCCAGGTCGTCTGCCGCCAGCTCGGCTTCAGCGGCGGCACCGTGTCGGGGTTCGGGGCCGGCACCGGTCCGATCCAGCTCGACGGCTTCACCTGCAACGGCACCGAGAGCCGCCTCGATCAGTGCGCCAACATCAACGTCGGCGTGAACGACTGCAGCCACTCCGAGGACGTCGGCGTCATCTGCAACTGAAGCGCGCATCGTCGTGAGCGCACGAGACGGCCGCCCGCGAGGGCGGCCGTCGTCGTTGGTGGCCGGCGCGCCCGCTCAGATCAAGGACGGGTAGCCGCCGGCCTCGACGACGGCGGCGGCGATGCGCTCGGTGGCCGCAAACGTGTTGAGGGGGCGGGTGACAACGAAGCGGCCGATGTTGGCGTCGATGACCGAGAGTTCGTCGTCGGCGGCGATGCCGGCGGCGAGACGCCGGGCGGACTGGACCACGCGGTCCCAGGCGTCGGCGACGAGCAGCGTCGTCATGTCCCGCTGCACGGCGGTCTTGTCGCGGCCGAAGCCGGCGATGTTCTGCGTCGTGCGCTGGGTGACGCTGTCCATGAGGTAGACGTCGATGAGCATGTCGGCGAGGGCGCCGAGGATGTCCTGCCGCTCCTCGAGCTCATGGGCGTGCTTCTGGATGGCGATGTTGGCGACGTAGGTGACGATGCGCTTGGCGAGCGCCACGCTGCGCTTCTCGCGGCCCAGCGCGCTGCCGTCGACGCCGACGGGGATGAGGTCGGGGTTCTTCAGCTCCTCGTTCACCTGCTCGACGAAGGTCATCAGCGGCAGGCGCCCCATCATGGCCCGCTTCAGCAGCGTGCCGGGCACGAGCAGGCGGTTCACCTCGTTGGTGCCCTCGAAGATGCGGTTGATGCGGGCGTCTCTGGCGAGGCGCTCGATGGGGAAGTGCTCGGTGTAGCCGTAGCCGCCGAAGATCTGCAGGGCCTCGTCGATGGTGTAGGCGAGCTGCTCGGTGCCATAGACCTTCAGGATCGAGCTCTCGATGGCGTACTCCTCGAGGGCCTGCTGCGTGCGCCACTCCTTCTTCTCGAGGTCTTTGCCCTCGGCGATGAAGGCGTCGATGATCCCCGTCGTGCGATAGCCCATGCTCTCGGTGGCGTAGATGCCGCACGCGATGCGGGCGAGCTTCTGCCGGATCATGCCGAAGGTCGCGATCTCACGACCGAACTGCTTGCGCTGCCGCGCGTAGTCGACCGCCAGGCGCAGCGCGTACTTGCTGCCGCCGACGGCGCCGACGCCCAGCTTCAAGCGGCCGATGTTGAGGATGCCAAACGCGATCTTGTGGCCCTTGCCGATGCGCCCGAGCAGCCGGTCCTTCGGGATGCGGACGTTGTCGAGGATGACCTCGCACGTCGAGCTGCCCCGGATGCCCATCTTGTGCTCTTCGGGCCCGATGCTGAGGCCCTTGTCGGTGCGCTCGACGATGAAGGCCGAGAACTTCTGGCCATCCACCTTGGCAAAGACCGTGAAGACGTCGGCGAAGCCGGCGTTCGTGATCCACTGCTTCACGCCGTTGAGGACCCAGTGGTCGCCGTCGTCGGTGGCCGTCGTCTTCGCCGCGAGGGCGTCACTGCCCGAGCCGGCCTCGGTGAGGGCGTAGGCGGCGATCATCTCGCCGGTGGCGAGCTTCGGCAGGTACTTCTCCTTCTGGGCGTCGTTGCCGAAGAAGACGATCGGCAGGCTGCCGATACCGACGTGGGCGCCCATCGTGACGGCCCACGACGCCTGCTTCGCCATGTGCTCGGTGACAAGCATCGACGTCGTCTTGTCGGTGCCGAGACCGCCGAAACGCTCGGGCACATCGAGCATCAAGAGCCCGAGCTCGCCGGCCTTCTTCAACAGCTCGCGCAAGAGCCCGGGTTTCTTCTCGTCGATGTCCTTCTGGTGCGGCAGCACCTCGCCGATCACGAAGGCCGACGCCGTCTCGGCGAACGCCAGCTGCTCCTCGGTGAGCTGCTCGGCGGAGAAGATGCTCTGGGTGCCCAGCGGCTCCACCAGCCACAGCCCACCCGCGCTTGTCACCGATGCCTGCTCGCCGTCGTCGCTCATGAAGACCTCCGTGCCCGCATCGTACGCCCCGCCACCGGCGCTGGCGACCGGCGCTACACTGGAGCGATGCGACGCCTCCCGCTCCTGCTCCTGCCGGGCGCGGCCCTCATGGCCGCCGGTCCCGGGCTGGCCCAGGCCGACGACGACGTCATCGTCATCGAGGGCGACGTCCCTGCCGATGGCCCCGACTTCCTGCTCGTGCCCTTCGAGGTGCCGGCCGGCACCGTCGAGGTCGAGGTCCGCCATGAGAGCCTCGGCGGCGACGACGACGTCCTCGACTTCGGCGTCGAGGACCCGGCAGGCTTTCGCGGCTGGGGCGGCGGCAACGTCGAGCCCGCCGTGGTCGGTGTGCAGGCCGCGAGCCGTTCGTACCTGCCGGGCCCCGTGCCGGGTGGCACCTGGCACGTCGTCGTCGGCCGCGCCCGGGTGGTGTCGGACGCGCCGCGCTACCGCCTCGAGATCGTGCGGCGGGCGACGGCGACGCTGCCGCCGGCGACGGATCGGGCACCGTATGCGCCGGTGACGCTGCCGTCGTCGGGGCCGCGCTTCTTCGCCGGCGACCTCCACGTGCACTCCGAGGACAGCGGCGACGCGCGGCCGGGGCTTGTCGAGATCGCAGCCTTCGCGCGCGGGCGCGGGCTCGACTTCGTCGTCGTCACCGACCACAACACGACGGCGCAGGTGGACAGGATCGGCGCCGCCCAGCCCGGCATCGACGACGTGCTCCTGGTGCCGGGCATGGAGTTCACCACCTACGCCGGCCACATGAACGCCTTCGGCGCGACCCTGCCCGTCGACCACAAGCTCGGCCTGACGACGACAGTCGACGAGGCCGTCGCGGCGCTGTCGGCCCAGGGGGCGCTGTTGTCGATCAACCACCCGAACCTCGACCTCGGCGACGTCTGCATCGGCTGCGCCTGGGGCCACGACGTCTTCGACGACGTCGCCGCTGTCGAGATCGCCACCGGCGGCTACGCGCAGTCGGGCTTCATCTTCGGCCAGGGGGCGCGCGACTTCTGGGAAGACGTCCTCGACGACGGCCACCACGCCGCCCCCGTCGGCGGCTCCGACGACCACCGGGCCGGCGTCGACCCGCCGGCCTTCGGCTCGCCCGTCGGCGACCCGACGACGCTGATCTTCGCCGAGACGCTGTCGGTGGAGGCCCTGCAGCAGGGCCTGCGCGACAACCGCACCGTCGTGAAGCTGCAGGGCCCCGACGACCCCATGATCGTGCTGGAGACGACGCCGGCGCGCAGCGAGGTCGATGGCCGGCGCGACACCGTCACCGCCAGCGTCGGCGACACCCTCACCCTGACGGCCCGGGTGACCGGCGGCGCCGGCCATGTGCTGCGCGTCGTGCGCAACGGCCGCTCCTTCGGCGACCCCATCGTCCTCGACGGCGACGACGTCACCGCCACCATCGACGTCGTCGTGGGCGCCGACGACGACGGCGCCCGCTACCGGACCGAGGTCCACATCGATGGGGCGCCGCGCACCATCACCGGCCATGTGTGGGTGGCGGTGGTCGCGCCGGCGACGGGCGGCTGCAGCTGTGGTCACGGCGAGGCGGGGGCGGCCCTGCCGGCCCTGTGGCTGATCGCCCGACGTCGACGACGCGCGACAGCTGTCCGCCCGATGTGATCCACGTCGCAGACGGCGCACGTCGAAGTCGGACCGCCGCTAGGCTGATCCGGTGAGCGCTCCTGTCGGTCCCCGCACCAGCCACACCGCCCTGCGGGCCGGGGCCGTCGCCCATCGCTGGGCCGGCGTCACCGGCACCGACGTCGACGTCCTCTGCGCCGTCGGCGTCCGCAGCGACGAGGAGGACCGCCGCGTCGGCGAGTCCATCGTCCTCGACCTGGCCCGCGGCCGGGTCACGACGCGCACGCGCCTGCCGTTCGCCGTCATGGCCGTCGGCGGCACCGCCAGCGCGCCTCTCTTCCTCGACGGCCACGGCGGCCTCTGGCGCCTCGACGGCGACACCCCGCAGCAGCGCCTCGATCACGTCGTCCGCGTCGTCGGCGGCCTCGCCCTCACGGACGACGGCCGTGTCGTCGCCGTCGACGGCGCCGCCGATCGGGTGCTCGCCACCGGCGCCCGCGGCCTCGGCGATGGCCTCATCGTCGTCGACGACGGCGTCCTCCTCGTCGACGACGGCGTCGTCGGCCGCCGGATCGCATGGACGCCGCCGGCAACGGTGACGGCCTGCCACCGCGACGGCGACGCCATCGCGGTCTACGGCGACCAGCGCCTCTTCGTCCTCGACGCCACGCGACCGGAGCCGCTGGTGCGGTCCGTGCCCGGGCCGGCGGTCGCCCACTGCGTGGCCCGCGCGCCGGGACGCTGGCTGCTCGGCTGCAGCGTCGGCGGGCTGCTGGCCCTCGACGACGACGATGACGCGCTCCGGGTGCGCCGCCCGTCGCTGCGGGCCCATCAGATCCTGCGGATCGGCAGCGGCTTTGCGGCGGTGTCCGATCTCCTCATCGCCACCAGCGACGACGGCGTCGACTGGCTCGGCCGCGACCTCACGAGCGTCGTCCGGCACTTCAGCAGCGCCAGCTGACCGCCCTCCTCTGCTGACGTCGACACACGGTCGGACGCGGCCCCTGACGGCGGTGGTGTGGGCCGGGTGTGCGGCGCCGCCGGGGATCCGTGGCGCCGTCGGAGTGGCAGGCGGTCGCGGGCGTGGCACGATCGCTGCTCAAGACACGAGACCGTCCGACACCCCGATGAGGTCGCCCATGTCGAAGCCCGCCGTCGCCACCCTGCTCCTGCTGACGAGCGCCGCCGTCGGCTGCGTCGATGAGCGTCAGTACATCGACCCGGACCAGGCCCTCGGCGACGCCTGGGGCAACGGCGCGGCCGCCCTGCGGGGCGACGTCGGCGAGCTGCGCGGCATCGACACCCTCGGCACGAACATCAGCGCCCAGAGCGATCCGCGCTGGGTGAGCTTCTCGGGCGACGTGCCCCACCAGAGCCGCAGCGGCTCGAGCGTGTTCATCGCCGTCGAGATCACCAACGCCCACCGCCTGCCCATCGGCGCCGAGCTCCGCCAGGCGGGGACCAGCGACGACATCGTCATCGAAGACGAACCGGTGCTCTCGGTCTACATCTGCCCCAACGGCGAGGGCGTCTCCGGCAGCGCCGACGACATCGTCGTCAAGCGCATCGGTCGCGAGAGCTTCACCTTCATCGCCACGAGCAGCGTCCCCGAGCAGAACCTCGACGTCGACCTCGGCGTCGGCAGCGCAGAGGAGGCCGGCATCCTGCAGGCCGAGCTCATGCGCCCGGCCCCCACCGCCAGCGAGTGACGACGACGGCTACATCGGCAGGAAGCCCTTGAGGGCGAACGAGAGCAGGCGCTCGTCGAGCTTGTCGGGAACGACGCCCTGCTGGTAGGCGACGTCGAGGCCGAAGTAGGGGACGATGACGCCGAGACCCACCGAGACGCGGTGGTCGTCGGTGGCTTCGTTCCAGACGTAGCCGAGGCGCACCGGCACGATCTCGGCGACGAGCCACTCGAGGCCACCGCTGAGGCGCGACTTCGTGCCCTGCAGCGTCTCGAAGTTGAGGAGCCAGTCGAACGACAGCGTGAGCCCGTCGAGGGGCCCGCGCAGGTTGCCCCAGCCGCCCTGCACGGGCACGCCGGCGGCCGTCTGCACCGGGCCGAAGCCGGGCTGTCCACCAAAGAGCAGCGCCGAGAGGGGCCCGAGGTCGAGGGCGGCGGCGAAGCCCGCCGACACCGGCACGAACGACGACGTGTTGGTGCGGATGGGCACGAGGTTGTAGCCGACGGCGGCCAGCGAGATGCCGCCCGGGATCTGGCTGATGGCGCCAACGTCGGCGGTGACGGCGTTGAGGTAGTTGCCGGCGACGGCGTCGGAGACGTTCTTGTATTTGAGGCCGACGCCCAGCGAGAAGAGCCGGTCGAAGATCGGGTAGGCCATGCCGAGCGTCGCCGTGTGGCCGATGGTCTGGCGCCGCGTGAGCTCAGCGCCGAGGAAGGTGTAGGCGAGGCCCACCGCCAGGGCGTTGGTCTTGCTGTCGACGACGCTGACGTCGGCGACGTGGCGCTCGTCCTCGAGGGAGAGCAGGTAGGAGCCCTCGACGCTGTAGCGCTTCAGGAGCGGCAGGCCGGCGGGGTTGAAGTAGATGGCGTCGTTGCCGGTGGCGATGGCGCGGTAGCTCTCGCCAAGGCCCATCGCGCGGGCGCCGACGAAGTCCTGCGCCGACGCCGCCGTCGACGACAGCGCCGCCCACAGCACACCCATCAAGAAGAGCCAGAGTCGCACCCGGCGAGCCTATCCCTCTCCCACATCGGCGCCAGTTTTCGGCCGCCGGCACCCACCGGTGCCCGTTGCGGACCGCGTCGTCGCCTGCTTTGACCGCTGCATGTCCATCCGAACCGCCCGCGTCGCCGAGGAAATCCAGAAGGTCCTCGGTGAGCGCCTGATCCGCGGCCTGCGCGATCCCCTCCCCGGCTTCGTCACCATCCGCGGCGTCGAGGTCACCTCCGACTTCACCCAGGCGAAGGTGTTCGTCTCCGTCTTTGGCAGCGATGCCCAGAAGCAGGGCGCCATCGCCGGCCTCCAGCAGCAGCGCGGCGCGCTGCGCCACGAGGTGGGCCAGAAGATCCGCCTGCGCAACACGCCCAACCTCACCTTCGTCCTCGACGAGAGCTCCGAGCGCGCCGCCCGCGTCCACGCCCTCCTCGACGAGGTGAAGGCCCACGACGCCCAGCTCGCGAAACAGCAGGCGGCCCCGCCGGCGCCCCGGCCCGTCGAGCCGCCCGCCGAGGCGAAGAAGCCCGTCGAGGCCCCCAGGCCCGTCGAGGCCCCGAAGCCCGTCGAGGCGAAGAAGCCCGTCGAGGCGCCGAAGCCGATCGAGGCCGCCGACCTCACCCCCGCGCTGCCGCGCGCCCCCCTCTCCAGCTCCGTGGAGAGGGGAGCTGTGGTGGCGACGACGTCGGCGCCAGCGCCGTCCGAGCCGAAGGCCGCAGCGAAGAAGTCGCCCGCGAAGAAGGCCCCCGCGAAGAAGGCCGCGAAGAAGGCTCCCGCGAAGAAGGCTCCCGCAAAGAAGGCCACGACGAAGGCCCCCGCGAAGAAGGCCCCCGCGAAGAAGGCCGCGACGAAGGCCCCCGCGAAGAAGGCCACGAAGAAGGTCGCGGCGAAGAAGGCCACGACGAAGAAGGCGACGAAGAAGGTCGCGAAGAAGAAGGGGTGAGGCGATGGCGCGGCAGCTCTTTGGCACCGATGGCATTCGTGGCGAGGCCAACCGTCACCCGATGACGGCGGAGATCGCGTACCGCACCGGGCGGGCGCTGGCCTTCATGCTGGGCACGGGCCGCCTCGGCCGCGGGCCGCAGCTCGGCACGTCGACGACGACGACGCTGGTGCCGACGGCGACGGCGCACCGGGCGCGGGTCGTGATCGGCAAGGACACGCGGCTGTCGGGCTACATGATCGAGCAGGCCATCTGCGCCGGCATCACCTCGATGGGTGTCGATGTCATGCTCACGGGCCCGCTGCCGACGCCGGGGGTCGCGTTCATCACCTCGTCGATGCGGGCGGACGCCGGCGTCGTCGTGAGCGCGAGCCACAACCCGTTCCAGGACAACGGCATCAAGATCTTCGGCCACGACGGCTTCAAGCTCGACGACGCCATCGAGGAGGAGATCGAGCGCCTCATCCTCGAGCCGCAGCGCCTCGACAAGTACCAGCCCACCGGCCGCGACATCGGCCGCGCCGTCCGTATCGACGACGCGAAGGGCCGCTTCATCGTCCACCTCAAGGCGACGTTCCCGGCGAGCCTCACCCTCGAGGGGCTGAAGCTCGTCGTCGACTCCGCCCACGGCGCCGCCTACGCCGTCGCCCCGCACGTCTTTCGCGAGCTGGGCGCCGACGTCGTCGAACTCGGCTCGGATCCAAACGGCACCAACATCAACGACGGCTGCGGCTCGACGCACCCGGAGCTGCTCGCAAAGACCGTCGTCGAGCAGGGCGCGCACCTCGGCGTGGCCCTCGACGGCGACGCCGACCGCGTCATCATCGTCGACGAGCAGGGCCGCATCGTCGACGGCGACGCGGTGATGGCCATCTGCGCCCGCGAGCTGAAGAGCCAGGGCCAGCTGCAGGGCGACCGCATCGTGGCCACGGTGATGAGCAACGTCGGCCTCGAGCGGGCCCTCGCCCCCGTCGGCATCGCCGTCGACCGCGTGCAGGTGGGCGACCGCTACGTCGTCGAGCGCATGCGCGCGGGCAACCTGAACCTCGGCGGCGAGCAGAGTGGCCATGTGGTCTTCCTCGACCACGCCACCACCGGCGACGGCATCGTCGCCGCCCTCGCCGTGGTCGCCGCGATGCTGCGGGCGCAGCAGCCGCTGTCGAAGGTGGCGTCGATCTTCTCGCCGTCGCCGCAGGAACTCGTGAACGTGCGGGTGGCGAGGAAGGTGCCCCTCGAGGAGCTGCCGACGGTGCAGGCGGCCATCGCCCGTGTCGAGGGCGTGCTCGGTCAGGGTGGACGCGTGCTCGTGCGCTACTCGGGCACCGAGATGAAGGCCCGGGTCATGATCGAGGGCGACGACGCCGCGGCCATCCGGACGATGGCCCATGAGATCGCTGACGCCCTGGTGGCGGCGCTGGCCTGAGGGCGGTCGGCGCGATCAACGACCTCGAGGCGAGAGGTGCCGTGGCGCTGCGGACGCCGTGGAGGACGACGTTCCAGCGCACACCCTCGGCGGTTCCCGACGGTCAGCGAACCTCGACGCCGACTTCGACGGGCTCGGAGTCGAGCGTGCCGTCATTGACGACGAACACGAAGCCGACGCGGCCGGAGCCACCGCCCCGGGTCTCGAAGCGGAAGGTCCCCTTCCTGTCGTCGACGAGCGTCACCTGGCCGATCGCAGGCTGTTTCACGATGCGGAAGCGGAGGGGGCGCCCTTCGGGATCGTGCCCCTGCAGCATGCCGGTGACGCTGCCGAGGCGCGAGACGGTGAGGGCCATCGGGTAGCCGACAGGGGGATCTTCGACCTCCTTCACAGCGATCGACACCCCGGCCCGCGCGCTCTTGCCACTCGGGTCGGTCACGACGTAGTCGAAGATGTCGGTGCCGGAGAAGTTCTTTCGCGGCGTGTAGGTGAAGGCGCCGGTCGCCGGATCGTCGATGGTGAGCTGCCCGATGGGCGCCTTCACGACCTTGATCTGCAGGGCTTCGCCGTCGACGTCGCCCACGCGGAGCGTCGCCTTGAGCGGCACATCCTCGGTGGTCGTGAGCGTGGAGGACTGCGCCGTCGGGGCGTCGTTGACGGGTGTGATGGTGACCGTGACCGTGGCCGGGCTGGAGCGTGCCTGGCCATCGTGGGCAACGATGTCGAAAGAGACCTCGCCGTGGGCATCCCTGTCGGGCTCGAAGCGGAGCCGTGACCCGGAAACGGCCACCCGACCACGCGACGGAGGCCGTACCACCTCGAACGACAGGCGGTCGCCATCGACGTCGCTGCCTTCCACGACGAGGTCGACCGGTGTGTCTTCCAGCGTCGTGAGGGCGCGCGGTGAGGTTGATGGCGGATCGTTGATGGACTGGACGGCGATCTTGACGATGCCACGGACGGTGAAACGTCCATCGCCCACCTCGATCTCCACCTCATCATCGCCGTGCACATCGGGTCGTGGCACGTATCGCACCCGTCCGGTGGCGGCGTCCTCGAGCACGATGGTGCCGAGCCTCGTGCTCGTGAGCAGCTTCATCGTCATGGGATCGCCGTCTGCATCCACGACGGGCAGGCGGGCGCTGAGCGCCGTGTCTTCGTTCGTCTGCAGCGGCTCGCGACGGATCACGGGCGCGTCGGGTACCGACGCCACCTTCACCGTCACGTCGGCCTGCGCCGTCACCGTGCCGTCCGACACCGCGATGGAGAACACGTCGTCGCCGTGCACGTCGGCCGTCGGTGCATAGGTGAAGGACCCGGTCTTTTCGTCGAGGTCGACGCGACCCTTCGTCGGCGCCTTCGCCACCGTATGCGTGAGCCGGTCGCCGTCGACGTCGCGGCTCGTCACGGCACCCTTCACCGCC
>Ga0172373_10003424_pt1 | contig 23240 bp, 22 predicted proteins | sample Lak10m_2_FD_114546 | JGI IMG/M metagenome (GOLD analysis project Ga0172373, IMG submission 114546) | Freshwater microbial communities from Kabuno Bay, South-Kivu, Congo - kab_092012_10m | ecosystem: Environmental > Aquatic > Freshwater > Lake | place: Democratic Republic of the Congo...
GTAAATTGCGTCACCCATCTCGCTCAGAGCGTCTGCGTAGCTTCTTGGAATCTGGCCAAGACTAAGCTGGGTCAAAGGTTACGGCCCCTTAGCTCATGCTTGGTTAGAGCAGCGGACTCATAAAGGACCTGCTCAAGCTAACTTTTTAAGGAAAACCTATATAGATCAACAGGTTGCAAGCGTCGTAAGTGGTGAAAAAATGCTTCTACGGCGCTTCTACGGTAGTGCGATTTCTAGCTAGCAACTTGACAGCAAAATCGCGCAACTAAAATCAGTTTTACGGGCCTCTAGCTCATGCTTGGTTAGAGCAGCGGACTTAAAGGCAAGTGACCTAAAGCGAAAGCTACGGTTGGTTGCAGTTGGGTTGCATGTGAGTAAGTTAACTCTGCTTGCATGTAGAACTACTCAAATTCGGGGAAGCCTCTGTTGCTTGCAACGTGGTAATCCCGAGCGAAGCCAGACAGCAATGTTTGGAACGTGTAGAGACTGTACGGGTAGGTCGTAAAGACAAGAGACAGTCCAGACCACAAACTGGAAACAGGCAGTGAAAACTGTAGTGGTAAGCATAATCCGTTGGTGCCGTGTTCGACTCACGGGAGGCCCACCAAATGCGAAACCCTCGTCAGCAATGGCGAGGGTTTTTTGCTTTCAACTTATGACGTGATGGAATAAACTGACAGGCAAAAGAGACCACTTCAAATGAACAAAGTACAGGTAACAGCAAAACCAGATCACATAAAGTCGCTGAGCTCAGCAAAGCCAGTTGACGCATTGGCTGAGTTGATTTGGAATGGCTTTGATTCTGGTTCAAATAAGGTTGTTGTTACCACGAGTCAAAACGAAATGGGCGGCCTTGCCAGTATCAAGGTCAGAGATGCGGGTAGTGGAATTGATTTTTCCAAAATAGACTCATTGTTTGGTGGGCTAGGAGACTCTTGGAAAAAATTACAGGGAAAAGTTAATGGACGTGCTTTACACGGAAAAAATGGTAAAGGGCGATTCAAGGCTTTCAGCCTAGGTCAGCACGTTGAATGGATATCAACGTTTAGTAAAGAAAATAAAAAATATAGATTTAAGTTGAGAGGTAACTCAGCTTTATTAGACGGTTTTGAGGTAACTGAAGCACCTGTACTAGTTGATAGCAAAACAGAAACAGGTACAGAGGTTTTAATTGAAAACCTAGAGCGTGATTTCAGATCAATTAAAAACGTTGAAGATGCAGCTATCGCTCTGACGAAAATATTTGCGGCTTACTTAACTGAGTACCCTGACCTCTCCCTTGTATTTCAAGGCGAAACAATCAATCCGTCAAATGTTCAAGAGTCAAAAACGGATATTGATTTAGGAGGAGTTGATCTATCAGATGGTCGGGTAGTGCCTGTAAAACTCACGGTTATTGAGTGGAAAATTAAAACAGATAGGACTCTTCATTTGTGTGATGCAAATGGAATTTCATTGCATGAAATTTCACCAGGCACGAAGATCCGTGCGCCAGGGTTTGACTTTACCGCATACATAAAGACAGAAGGCTTTAGGAATCTAGATCAAGAAGGTGTCTTGGCGCTTGCTGAAATGCATGAAGATGTCACAGCAATATTGAAGGTGGTGTACAAGAAGCTAAGCGATCATTTCAGAGAAAAGGCAGCACAAAAACAAAGTCAAGTTGTTGAAGAATGGATTAGGGAAAAGATATACCCATACGCTGATAAAGAGCGATTAGATCCTGTTGAAGCAGTAGAGCGTCAAGTATTTGACATCGTTGCTGTGAATGTCCAGAGTTACCTGCCTGCATTTGAAGACTCAAATCAGCAGTCTAAGAAATTCACTTTTAAGCTGCTGGCGCAGGCAATTAAAGACAATCCTGAATCATTGCAGTCAATCATTAGCGAAGTTCTTGGGCTGAAAAAAGAGGCTCAAGATGACCTTGCTGATTTGTTGCAGAAAACTAGTCTTGCTTCAATTATTAGCACCGCTAAGATTGTTGCGAACCGATTGGATTTTCTTGATGGATTGGAAAAATTAGTTTTTGACAAAGAGCATAAGAAAGCTCTGCTTGAAAGAGACCAGCTGCACAAAATATTAGAAAACGAAGCGTGGATTTTTCATGAAGAGTTCGCGCTGGCTGCAAGTGAGCAACGACTAGAAGATGTGTTGAAAAAGCATATTAACTATCTTGGCGAACGATCAGATGATCCTGTATTGTTAGCTGATGGGAAGCAGGGGCGCATTGACTTGATGCTCTCAAAGGTGGTTCAGCCTAGAGTCGGAGAGCATGACTATTTGGTAGTGGAGCTAAAGCGACCTAGCAAAAAAGTAGATTCAGAAGTTCTGACGCAAGTTGAAAAATATGCGATAGCTGTCGCAGGTGATGAGAGGTTTACATCAGTTCCTGCAAAATGGACATTCATTGCAATTTCTAATGAAATGGACGATTTTGCAAAACGAAGGGCTAGTCAAAAAGATCGCCCTGTAGGTCTTGTGCATGATGATCCAGATCAGAAGGTGCAAGTGTGGGTCAAGACTTGGTCAGAAGTAATAAATTCTGCGCGAGCAAAATTGCATTTCATCAATCAACATTTGCAATATGAAGCAGATCAAGAAAGTGCAAAGTCTTACTTAAACAAGGCGCACGAAAAATTTATACCTGTCATAGAAAAATCTGAATAATAATTTTCCACGATCAATCTTGCCAAAATCTTTGCTCTATAAATGCGTTGAATTTAATATTTACTTAAGCCTGCAAGCGTAACTTTTTAGGGAAAAATTTACCCGTGCAGCGCATAGTAAGTTGGAAAGTTCATGCCTGCAAAGATAGAAAGCACACATCAATTAATAAAGAAAAAACTTGTAGTCTACAAACGGCCTGATAGTGATGCATGGCAATGCCGCTATACAGTTGACGGAAAGAAATGGCATTGCAAAAGCACGGGACTGATAGAGTTAGAAGAAGCAATACCAAAAGCCCATGAGATTCTCATTGCAGCTAGATTGCTCAAGGAACGTAACCTTCCAGTAGTCAGTAAAAAAGTAAGTGATATTGCAAAGCTGGCAATCCAGAAAATGGATGACAACGTTGGTTACGAAGCTGGATCAGATTCATTTCCGCAATACAAGCGCATCATCAATGACTTCATAGTGCCGTTTTTTGGAAAGAAACACATTGATTCCATCACACCCAAGATGATGGGTGAGTTTGATAAATGGCGCACAAAAAAGCTGGGCAAACCACTTGCCTACAGCAGCGTCCGTAAACACAACGTCACGCTCAATCGCATCTTCCAAGAAGCACTAGAGCGTGGCTACGTACACAAGACCCAAATACCGTACCTTGAAACAAAGGGTGTGAAGTCCAAGAACTACCCAACCTTTGAAGTTGTTGAGATCAACGCAATCTTGGCGCATATGCCAGAGTGGATTGTGAATACAAAGCACAAGAAGAGTTTCTGGCGTCGCCATGTTGTGCATGACTACGTGCGAGTACTGATTGAAACTGGTGCAAGACCTGGCAAAGAGCTGCTGAACTTGAAATGGAAAAACATTCGCATCAAAAAAGTACAGACTGGTGGCATCGTTACCGCGCCTGACGTAGATGCAATGCGAGAAAGCAAGATTGGTGATCCAGAGTTTGTTGATCTAGAGCCAATTGATAGCAAGTACGACGCAGAAGGCAATTGTTTAAGCGAGCCTGAATGGGATGTAACCGTGTACATGGACGTTTACGGCAAGACCAAAGACCGTACCGTGAATGGCTTTGCTGTCACGTACAAAGTGCTAAATGAAATTGTGAAGCGCAACTACACAGGTAATAACGCTACGACACTTGAAACACTCACACAAAACAAGAGCGATGACTTTGTGTTCAGGTCGCACTGGAATATGCACGATGACTACAGGGAGGCGTGTGAGTGCTTCAATCACATGTTTGACGGCTTCCTAGAAGATCACAACTTGCTAATTGACCCTAAGACTGGTCGCAAGCGTGTGTTCTACAGTATCCGCAGCGCATTCACTACGGCAGCCTTGAACTTGGATGCTGTGCCGATTCGTGACTTGTCAAAGCAGCTTGGTAATAGCGTTGTGATGATTCAAAAGCACTACGACAGGGCAACAGGTGAAGCAATAACCAAGAACGTGAAAGCATCAAACACCCACAACGCATTCTTTGGCGATGCCAAGATTCCAGAAATCTACCAGTCCAAGAAAGCAAAGCAGCCCGCTTAAACCAACTCAACTGCATTGCGTAGCATGTCATCGCTAGCGTAAATGTAGATACTGGTCGTTTGGATATTCTTGTGCCCAAGAAGTTTTTGCAGCACACGCATACTGATGCCCTTGGAGCTGGCACGGGTTGCGAAACTGCGTCGCCCTGAATGGCTGGAGCATTGATCAAAGCCAGCTTTCTTGTAGATACCGTTTACAACTTGCGTAAGCGAGTTGGCTGTGAATCCTGCGCTACGCTGCGATGCAAACAAGGGCAGCTTGGTGTCGCGCACACGGATGCTTTGCAAGTAAACAGCCAGTTCAGCTTGTATACGTTGATTTAGCAGGACTGTGCGACTGCTATTACCTTTTGTTTGATCTGCGCTCAGCGTAAATTGACTACGTACCGTTCCGTCGCTAGCAAGTACATCGCAAATTCGCAGGGCGGCGCATTCCCCGATTCGCATTCCTGCTAGGTGCGTGAGCATCAAAATGGCGCGATTGCGTTTTGGGCTTTTAGTTGTAGCAACAAAATCCAGCAAACGTTGCAGCTCGCGATCGCTCAAAGTTTTGGCCTGTTTGGTCATTTGCACTTCCTTGACTGGTATGAAAAAAGTGCATTTAGTATGTTTTCGTATGTTCAGAATTCCTACCCCTAAATTTCTCCAGCAGAGTCAACGACTTAGCGGCACTGATGTGATTTTGTGTATAAACACATCAGTTGTATTTAGCGGGTTTTCGTGGCACATCTGCCACATCATCTATCAACTTGCTAGATTGCGCTGTAAGCGTTTTGGGCTCGTTAAGCTGGCTTGGGTAGCTGAGCTGGGCTTTGCGCCGCTTGTAGGGCTTGTATGCAAGCTGCTGCACTTGAGTGAAATGGGTTTTGTGTCCAAAATTTCCTGCGCTGCTAGAAATTTTGCGTAGCTACTATTTTGCTTCAGGGTGGTGATTTTTAGTCTATACCCCCCAGTAGCCTCCATCCAACATACAAACCATTTCCTATAAAAACTATATACATATGGCGTCCCGTGTTAGAGTGGTGGATACACATTGTGACAACATGCGGGTGATGCTATGAAAGATGCTGGACTGCGGATACGGATTGAGCCTGAGTTAAGGGATGCATTCATCCAAACATGCCATGAGTCACACACTCCAGCCGCTCAAGTTCTCAGGGCGTTCATGCGCGACTACGTGCAGCAGCACAAGAAGAAATTAAGCGAGCAAGCACCAACAAGTAGTGCTCGCAAGAAAGCAACAGCGTAAGGCAAACGGATATGGCAAAAGCAAACGAAAAGAATGGTGGCGATCTTGGCTTTGAAGCTGAGTTGTTCAAAGCGGCAGACAAGCTGCGCGGCAATATGGAACCAAGTGACTACAAGCATGTGGTGCTTGGGCTAATCTTCCTCAAATACATCTCTGACGCCTTTGATAGCAAGTATCAAGAATTGCTAGCTGACGATGCTGATGCAGCGGAAGATAGGGACGAGTACGCTGCAGACAACGTGTTCTGGGTGCCTAAGGAAGCTCGCTGGTCAAACCTGCAAGCCAATGCCAAGCAGCCGACCATCGGCATGCTGATCGACGACGCCATGCGTGAGATCGAAAAGGATAACGAGAGCTTGAAGGGTGTGCTGCCTAAGGACTACGCACGTCCTGCGCTCAACAAGATCATGTTGGGCGAGTTGATCGACTTGATTTCCAAGATCGACCTGATTGCAGGTGGCGAACATAGAAGTAAAGACGTGCTTGGCCGTGTCTACGAATATTTCCTCGGTCGCTTTGCGGGTGCAGAAGGCAAAGGCGGCGGCGAGTTCTACACTCCGCGTTCTGTTGTTCGCACTCTGGTCGAAATGTTGGAGCCGTATTCAGGCCGAATCTATGACCCTTGCTGCGGCTCAGGTGGCATGTTTGTACAGAGCGAAAACTTTGTACGTGAGCACGGTGGACGTATTGGCGACATTGCGGTGTATGGGCAAGAGTCGAACTATGTGACATGGCGACTGGCCAAGATGAACTTGGCAGTGCGTGGCATCGACAGCGACATTCGTTGGAACAACGAGGGTAGCTTTCACAAAGATGAACTGCGTGACCTGAAAGCAGACTTCATCCTTGCTAATCCCCCATTCAACATCAGCGACTGGGGTGGCGAACGACTGCGTGATGATGTGCGTTGGAAGTTCGGCGTGCCTCCCGTCGGCAATGCGAACTTCGCATGGCTACAGCACATCGTGCATCACCTTGGCCCGAACGGTACTGCAGGCGTGGTGCTCGCCAACGGTTCGATGACTTCCACGCAGTCCGGTGAAGACGTGATTCGCCGTAAGATGGTCGAACAGGACGTGGTGGACTGCATGGTCGCACTACCGGGTCAGCTTTTCTATTCCACCCAAATCCCAGCCTGTCTGTGGTTCTTAGCACGCAACAAGAATCCCGGAAAAGGACTACGTGACCGCCGTGGTAGCGTCCTGTTTATTGACGCACGCAAGATGGGTGTGCTGGTTGATCGTGTACGTCGTGAGCTTACCGACGAGGATGTTGAACGCATCACAAACACCTATCACGCTTGGAGGGGTGAAGCGGACTGTGGCGAATACAGCGACGTTGCTGGCTTCTGTCGCAGTGTGCCGCTGGCAGAGATTGCAAAGCATGGTCATGTTCTGACACCGGGTCGCTACGTGGGCACGGAAGAAGTTGAAGACGACGATGAAGCGTATGAAGAAAAGATGCAGTCATTGACTGAAAAGCTGGCGGAGCAGGTGGCGCAGGGTAACGAGCTTGATGCATTGATCCGTAAGAAGCTTGCGGGGGTGGGCTATGACTTCTGATCTGGCTTTTGTTCGGATTGACCAGATAGCGCAAATCAATCCACGAAGAACTGTAAAAAAAGGAAGTGATATTTCATTTGTCGATATGGCGGCGATTTCAGAAAATCAGCGTCATATTGATGTTGCAAATATTAGTAAGCGATTAGCCAAAGCTGCAGGTTCGCATTTCTCGAATGGCGATACATTGCTCGCTCGCATTACCCCATGCCTTGAGAACGGTAAAACAGCACAAGTGTATTGTTTGGAAGCAGAAGAAGTTGCTGAAGGCTCTACTGAATTTATCGTGCTTTGTGGCATTGATCGTCAGGATAATGATTTTGTTTATTACCTCTGCCGTGATCCGATATTTCGTGAGTACGCAATAGGCCGGATGGAAGGAACTTCTGGTAGGCAAAGAGTTTCCTGGCAATCAATAGCAGGCTATAAATTTTTAGCACCTCCAAAAAATGAGCGAAAAGAGATAGCAGAGACACTTTCTTCTCTAGATAACCGCATCAGACTGCTGCATGAAAGCAACAAGACATTAGAAGCCATCGCGCAGGCCATCTTCAAGTCATGGTTCATCGACTTTGATCCAGTTCGCGCCAAGTTGGAAGGTCGTGTACCCGCTGGGATAGGCGACGAAACTGCGGCACTATTTCCTGATGAGCTTGTGGAGAGTGAAATTGGGTTGGTGCCGAAGGGTTGGGACGTCAAGACAATAGGTGATGTGGTTGCTACAGTTGGTGGAGCAACACCTGATACAAAAAATATTGATTACTGGGAGCCAGCAAAACACCATTGGACCTCGCCGAAAGATCTTTCTGGCATAAATGATCCCGTACTGTTGAGTACCGAACGTCGTATCAGCTCGACTGGATTGTCGAAAATAGGTTCGGGACTTTTGCCTTCTGGAACCTTGCTGATGTCTTCACGTGCGCCGATTGGCTACTTGGCAATTACTGATGTGCCTGTGGCAATAAATCAAGGATACATAGCTATGCCGCCGGGTGGTCAAGTGTCGCCCCTATACATGCTGCGTTGGTGTCAGGCGAATATGGAAGGGATCAAAGGGCGTGCAAACGGATCAACGTTCATGGAGATCAGCAAGAAGGCATTTAGACCTATCCCTATCTTGCTGCCAAACAGAAAGTTGCTTGATCTGTTCGAAGAAACTTGCGGCACTCTATTTAACAAGCTTGTGCTGAATTCCAAAGAAGCTCAAACGCTTTGCGAAATACGCGACTTACTTCTTCCTCGTCTAATCTCTGGAAGGCTGAGGCTTGTTGACGAAAAAGCCGGGGGAGCAATTTAATGCTTGACTGGTGCCCTGCTATGCGAGAGGTTTGTAGCTACTGGCAAAACACGCCAATGTTATTGCAAACATTTGAAGCTGTAGAGCATTCGTTGCAACAAGATAACGATACCTGCATTGATAGTTCAAAAGCAATGGTTGAGTCTGTGTGTCGACTTGTTATTTCTAGCTTTCATACAGACGATGTTCCGCTATTGCCGCAAAAAGACAACCCTAGCTTATCTGACTGGTTGTCTTCAGCCATAAGGGCATTGAAGCTGGGTGATGTACGAGACGATAAATTTCAAAAGCTAGTATCAAGCCATCACAAGTTGGCGAATTCATTGAATGAGCTTAGGAATGATGCAGGACCCGCAAGTCATGGCAAAGACCCTTATTTAAGAAGACTTGCTGAGCATCATAGGCGTACTGCGGTGTTGGCGGCAGATGCTGTAGTAGCGTTCTTGCACCAGGCCTATTTGGATAGCAAGTTGAACCCAGTGGTTTCAAAAGAGCCTTGGGAGCGCTTCAATGAGCAGAATGATTTGATTGACAAGTATGTAGATCTTCGGATTGATGACGAAGAGCCTCGTCAATTAATTTTTGTTTTGCCAAATGGAGATGAGTTACCTATTCAAGCGGAAGCCAGCCGCCTACTATATTTACTTGACCGTGGCGCATACATAGAAGCTCTAAATGCGGCGAATAATGCAGTGGCTGCACAGATAAGTTTTGGAGAAGACAATGGCATTTCTGAGTGAAGCAGCAGTTGAAGAAGCATTGATTGAGCAGTTATCCAGCCTTGGCTACACGATTGCAAGCGAGGATGTTATCGGGCCAGATGGTGTTGCTGCTGAGCGAGAAAGCCACGATCAAGTCATATTGCTGCAGAGATTACTGGATGCGGTTGAACGTATTAACCCAAGCGTCCCCCAATCTGCACGTGAAGATGCTGTTCACCAAATCACACAATCAGTATTCCCAACACTGATGGAGGAAAACCGCCGTATACACAAGCTGTTGACTGAAGGGGTGGACGTTGAATACTACGCTGAAGATGGCGTAATCACAGCTGGCAAAGTTAACCTGATTGATTTTGCAAACCCAGCGAACAATGATTGGTTGGCAGTGAATCAATTTGTTGTGATTAGCGGGCAATACAACCGCCGCCCTGATGTTGTTGTGTTCTTAAACGGCTTGCCCGTTGGTGTGATTGAGTTAAAAGCACCCGGCAGTGACAGCGCAACAATGCAAAGCGCATTCAACCAGTTGCAAACATACAAGTCACAAATCACAGCCTTATTCAATACTAATGCTGTGTTGATTACAGGTGATGGAATTACTGCACGTATCGGTTCACTGAGTGCAGACATTGAACGTTTCATGCCGTGGCGCACAACCGATGGTAAGGATGTTGCAGCAAAGGGATTGCCAGAGCTTGCCACATTAGTTGAAGGTGTTTTTGAGCACAATCGTTTGTTGCAGTTGATGCGTGACTTTACGGTGTTTGGCGATACCAAAGGTGGCGTTGCAAAAATCATTGCTGGCTATCACCAGTTCCATGCTGTCAATCATGCTGTAGCTTGCACTATCAAAGCATCAACAGGTGATGGCGACAAAAAGGCTGGCGTGATTTGGCATACACAGGGTTCTGGCAAGAGCTTGCTGATGGCTTTTTATGCTGGGCAGCTTGTACGACAACCTGAGATGGCAAACCCAACATTGGTTGTGCTGACAGATAGAAACGACTTGGACGACCAGTTATTTGGCACGTTCTCAATGTGCCAAGACTTAATACGTCAACGCCCTGAGCAAGCTAACAGCCGTGAAGACTTGCAGCGCATTCTTAGTCGTGCATCTGGTGGCGTAGTCTTCACCACAATTCAAAAATTTAGCCCTGAGTCTGGTAGCAGCACATACCCAGTTCTGACAGATCGTCGCAACGTGGTTGTGATTGCTGATGAAGCGCATCGCAGTCAATATGGTTTCAAAGCTAAGGTTGATAGCAAGACTGGTGAGGTTGGGTATGGCTATGCCAAGTACCTGCGTGATGCTTTGCCAAACGCATCGTTCATCGGATTCACTGGAACACCAATTGAGGCTGATGATGTAAACACCCCAGCTGTATTTGGCAACTACATTGATGTGTACGACATTAGTCGTGCTGTGGAGGATGGAGCAACAGTTCCTATCTATTACGAATCTCGTCTTGCCCGTATTGAGCTAGATGCAGACGAAAAGCCTAAGATTGATGCTGAGATTGAAGAGCTGACAGAAGATGACGACTTAGCAGAGCAAGAGCGTTTCAAGCGCAAGTGGGCAAATGTCGAGGCGCTGGTTGGCAGTGACAAGCGCATTGACATGATTGCAGCTGACTTGGTGCAGCACTTTGAGGCTCGTACGGTATCCATGCCCGGCAAAGCGATGATCGTCTGCATGAGTAGGCGCATATGCGTGAAGTTGCACGATGCCATTGCCAAGCTGCGCCCAGATTGGTACAGCAAGGATGATACGCAAGGTGCGATGAAGATTGTGATGACTGGTGCTGCAACTGATCCGTTGGAATGGCAGGAGCACATTGGTAATAAGCAACGCCGTGACACGTTAGCCAATCGCGCACGTGATCCAAAAGACCAGTTGAAGCTCGTCATTGTTCGCGACATGTGGCTGACTGGCTTTGATGCCCCTTGTATGCACACTATGTATGTGGATAAGCCCATGCAGGGGCACGGATTGATGCAAGCGATTGCCCGTGTGAATCGGGTATTCAAAGACAAAGAGGGTGGTTTGATTGTTGACTACATTGGCATTGCTCAAAGCCTTAAGTCAGCCCTACAAATCTATAGCCCGGGTGACAGGGACAAGACTGGCATTGATGAAAGCCAAGCTATCGCTGTGATGTTAGAGAAGTATGAAGTGGTACGAGATATGTACCACGGCTTCGACTATGCATCCGCATTGAATGGTACGGCCCAAGAACGCATGATGATGATGGCAGGTGCGATTGAGTGGGTATTGGATATGCAGCAAAAGCTAGCTGCACAAGAAAAGACTGAGGAAAAGAAAAAGCAAGCCCACCGTCGTTACCAAGATGCTGTATTGGCATTATCAAAAGCATATAGCCTTGCAGGTGCAAGTGATGCTGCACGTGAAATACGTGAGGAGGTTGGGTTTTTTCAAGCTATCCGTGCAGCTCTAGTAAAGAGTGCTGCTGGTACAGGCTCGCAGCAACAGGATAAAGATTTGGCAATGCAGCAGCTAGTTAGCCGTGCTGTGATTTCAACGGAAATCGTGGACATACTTGCTGCAACTGGACTCAAAAGCCCAGACATTTCTATTTTGAGTGAGGGCTTTTTAGCTGAGTTGCAGCAGATGGAGCGCAAGAACTTGGCGCTTGAAGCACTCAAAAAGTTGCTGAACGATGGCATCCGTTCCCGTAGCAAATCAAATGTGGTGGAGACAAAGGCATTTACTAAGCGCCTTGAGGATGCCGTTGCTAGGTATCACGCGAATGCAATCACTACAGCAGAGGTTTTACAGGAGCTTATCCAACTAGCTAAAGACATACGTGCTGCACGTGAGCGTGGTGAGGCAAGTGGCTTAAGTGATGACGAAATCGCTTTCTATGATGCGCTTGCTGAAAACAACAGCGCAGTTGAGTTGATGGGCAATGACAAACTCAAATTGATAGCGCATGAGGTGCTTGAGAGCTTGAAAGCCAACGTGTCAGTTGATTGGGCACACAGACAAAATGCTCGTGCTCGTCTGCGTGTGTTGGTCAAGCGTATTTTGAAGAAATACGGTTACCCCCCAGACATGCAAGATGAAGCAGTTCAAACTGTCTTGCAGCAAGCAGAGGCGTTGAGTGCGAGCTGGACAACTTAAAGGAACGATATGCCTATACCTCTAACTCGCGACTGGGATGATATTCCTGACACCCATCGGAACGCTGCGCCTACAAGTTTGAGGTATGTGCTTGATTCGCCATGCGTTCGTATTGTTAACGGTAGATTGCGTGGATCTGTAGTCTCAGGCGTCTTTGAGTTGGCTAATGTGCCGAGTCCTTTTGATGAGCACAGCGGCAATCAGCGTGTGCAAGTAAAAGTTGGCTGGTTTGGTGCGAGGCCAAGAACTACATGGGCGCACATAACGCTTGGTGAAGATTGGGAATTGCTACCTAACTTCACAGGTGATGTTGTTCACAACATTTCAATCTAGCAAGTTGATAGCCTCGACATTAGGCCTGAACGTTTTTACTGGGGCTACAGCTGCAACAAAATTTTAGGATCAAAAAATGCTCAAAGAACTTTTGCTCCGTGACTTTGGTAAAGACTTGAAAATTTCAGGTGGTGCGGGGAATTCTGTTGATGACCCAGTCATCATTGACGTTCAGTCCCCCCATGATGCAAGCTGGACCGAGATGGAAGTGACAAGCTGCATTTATGGCCGCTTAGGTTGGCATTGGAGAGCAGTTGGGCGCACTAAGTTAGAAGAAGGCGGCAAGCGCATTGAAAAGCTTTCATGCGAGGTGAAGTACTTAGAGGGGGATAAGCTTGTAACCGAAACTCGCAACTTCTACTTTGACTTGTCAAGCGTAGATATGAGCGAGCAAGAAACAACCCCTGCCTGTGGCGTTAATCTTGGCGCGAACACGGGCATGGGCTTGCCTTATCAGTTGGGGTGGCTTCACTTTACTGGCAAAACGAATAACGAAGAGGCTCAAGTTGGCATGGGTGTTTCAGCCGCATACAGCGCACCTACAACGCAAGCTACTGTGTACGTCTACAACAAAGGTATGACTGATATTCGTAGTGCAAATGATGGACAGCTAGAAGCTGAATTTGCATCTGCACGAAATGAAATTCTTGCAATACATACTGGCGCAAAACAAGTTGCAGAGAAGTTTGATGACAACTTGCTTTTCACAGCCTTTGAGATGGGTACTGCGTACTCGATCATCACGTTATCAGCAGTCGGAAATCACTTCTTCAAAATCAGGGCTACAGTTGATCCATCAAACGAGAAATATACGTTTGATTGCTTGTGGGACTCAGTGAACACAGTGCTGGCTATGACCAAGCCAAGAACTGTGCATTGAGGCTACAGCGGGGCCAGATTAGCCCCACGGGTAATTGATGGATTCTTTGGAATAAGGACTATGGCTTTAAATCAGGCCAAATTTTTCCTACTCGCTCTAGCGTTTTTTCAGTGTCGTATTTTGGTATGCGTATTTTTCGAGTCACTGGAAAGTCACCGAGCGCAGCGTTCTCGGCAAGTGTCTTAGCTTGGAGCAACATGCGGCTTGTGATGATGTTGAGTCTTGACTTATCAATCGCGTCTAGTTCACCCTGATCAAGTTTTCTGTCTGTGTACTCTTGGCTGAGATTAAGATCCAGCGCGATTTCCCATAGTGTCTTATTGGGATACATGTACCTGCAAATCAGAAGCTTCAGTTTTTTTAGTATTACTTCACTATGTATGCGTTTGCCTTTCAGTTGCAACTTCTCAGGGTATTTTGGATTTGTGCGTGGATCACGAAACTCATCAAGGTACTGCGCAACACTTTTCTTTACATAGCTCTTTGGTGCTCGCAATGGCACTAGCAGAACGAGTGCTGGCTCAAAGCCGTTCTCATCCTGTGCCCACTTGTTGAAAACTTCTAGGTCGCGCAAAAACTTTTTGTGTGATTGCCCGCGTTCATTCCAAACACCAATCAGGCCAATGTACGGGTAGTTGGTATACGGACTAGTTATATAAGTCTCGTCTGATCTTTTTAATTTGCGTTTGTTTTCATCGTTTAGATCACCGTACTTCTTTGCTGTGTCCATTACAGCTTGAAAACCCTCTAGTAGTTTTCGTCGCTGATCTGCGTTGAACTTCTCTTGATTTCCTTTATAGAACCCACGCTTTTTAAGCTGGTGAGAGGGAAGTTCATACAGCGCGATTACTTCATCAGCAACCTTTGGGTTGTCGAGCTTCTTTCTCTGCGATAGCAACTTGACCGCTAAGTTGTAGGACGGACTCAGTCGCAAAAATGAAAGCCTCAGTGAAGGCGCATACGAGTCAGTGATGTCATCAATGCATTTGATGGCAGGCTTCTTACCAAAAATGACATCAAAAACATCTTCATTTTGCGCAGTCATCATTACTCAACATTAACCATTTAGAAATATTTATTTTACAGGAATGGCTAATGTTTTGCGGGTCTGGCCCAATACAAAAACGCGACTGATTCGTCGTGTTTTTTGAGGAGATGGACATGAACTACACATAGCTGATCTAGGCCTTGAGTTGGCCTAAAGAGCGGTTTGGGTGCCTGGTAAAGCCTATGAAACGCCTAGCCAAACCGCTCAAATGAATCAAAAGAGCGGTTTGATCTGCTGCCTTGCAAAAAGCTAAGTCCTGACTGACAGTTAATGCGAAGCGCAATGCAAATGGTCAAACAGCAACAAATGACACGCACTAATCTATCAAGTTGAGAGGTGCAAATTTTTAAAAGAGGTAATTTATGTTTGGGAACGTAATGTCATCGCAAGCTGACAAAAAACGCTTGTTGGGCATCTTCGATCATTTGAAGGTCAAGTGTGCCAAGGTGCTCAAAACGATCGCTAATGCTCGTTATGAGTTGTATGTTAACTACGCTGAAATTTATGTGTGGTGGCGTGAAGCTGCGAAGGTTGATGGTCTTGTCGATGGTCTGACAGGACACTTGACCTCGCTCAAGCTTTACAACGTCAACCACGGAATCAATTTCTCACCATTGCTCGTCGTTTTGTTTAACAACACGCTGAGTGATCAGGAGCGCAATCGTGGTAGTCGTCTGCTCAATGCATTGCACAACGAAGTGACCAAAAATCCTGAGTTGTATCGCAACGATACGGTCAACAAACTTGCTGGCTATATCAAGAGCGTAGGTGGAATCATTGCTGCCACTCGTCTTGTAAAAAAAGACGGTAAAGGTAATGGCGACAGCCGCACTGAGCAACAAGAGCGTGAAATGCTCAACAAGGCAGCTGAAGATAGTGCTCTGGTTGCAGGTCTGGGTATTAAGTATCGTGTTGTTTACAACTCGGATGAGCTCAAGCCCAAAAATGTCAAAGAGCAAGACAAAGTTCAGGCGCTGTCTAAGGCAGCTGAAGAGTTCTGGAATGATGCAAAGATTGACGCGAAAGTGTCATTCAGTGCCCCCATTTCAGTTGACAAGGATGGTTTTGCCAATGTGCTGATTAAGCACGTTGAAGGCGAAGGTTATCAACTCGTTGACATTAATGATGACCCGAAGCAAACCACTGCTAGCCGTGTAACTGCTTTCCGTAAGCAGTTTGAGGCAGTTGCAAAAAGTTTGCGTGTGCTCTGTGAAGCTCTGCGCACTCAAATTGAGCCGTGGAACATGGGTGGCACGAAGGACATTGTCGAGGTCAATCCTGACGCTTCGCTCAAAGGCGACGATGCTATTGCACGTACACGCTTGCTGCATTTGCATGAATCTAATCAATTCTTGTTGAGTCAGCCTCGCATGAAGTCTGGGGTTGTGACGAAAGTCCGTCCTTTTGCCACTGTGATTGATGCAGTCGAGTATGACGTAATGATGGCGCCATTTAGCAAGCGCATTGCAGAAGCACGTCTGATCGCAGAATCTGGGTTCAATCTGTATCAACCTAAAGATGCAGAGAAGATTCCTGTCGCTAAGGGCAACAGCTTCTTGTTTTCACACAAGCTCAACGTTGTGAGCAAGGTGAAAGGACTCAAGCAATTTGATCTGCTGTTTAAGTCGTTTGATCGCGCTTCAGCCAAGAAGTCACCGCAAGTGACCTACTTGGATGCGTATGACGAGAAGCTCAATTTCAAACTTGAGGTGCCAGCACGTTTTGTGCAATCAGTTACACGTGAATTTGCAACACCTTGGACTAACGACCTTGGTTTGAATATTTCACGTACTGCGTACAACCACCTTGGTTTGACTTTCACGGATTCTCATCTTGTTGTTGACCACACAGTTGAGGATGACGAGTACACGCTCAATAAGTCTATTCGCTATGCAGATGGCATGTCACATGCAGAGCTCTATTCACAAACATTCTTGGCAAAAGACATTCTGCCTGTGCTGGTCGCATTGGGCAATTTGCCAATCCAAGGAAATGTGGAAATCAAGGGCGGTGTTGATGTTCTCATTTTTGAGTTCTCAACGACAGCAGCGGCTTACTTGATTGCTGTGCCGACATTTAACGTAACAAAGGCGCAGCGTTCTGAGGCGGCATTCACTCAATACGTTCCGCAATCTCGCAAATTGTCAGCTGAAGAGGAGGAGGAGCAGTACATCCAGTCTCTAGCTGACTCTGATGGTGATGACTATAGCGAACAAGGCGGTCTTGTTCACGAAGATGACACTGAAATTTTGGAGGTAACTGTATATGCGTAAATTCAACACAACTAGCTTTGCGAAGTACCTACCCGCAGTCAATGACTACGCAAAAGGTGTTTTGCAAGAAATGAAACCAAGTCGTCCGTTTCCATCGGGCATTTCTCAAGAAGATTTGATCTTCTGGGAAAAGGAAAACCGCTTGTTCCACTACCCCTGCATCTTGCATTCAGCAGGCTTGCACCAAGTTGGGAAATGGCCTAACAACGCTGTTTATAGCTCTAACAAAGAGGAGGTGCTGATTTTTGGTGATAGCGGTGGCTATCAAATCGGTACTGGTGCAATGAAGGGCATTACTGCGTTTGTCGACACAATGAACAGCGCTGAAGCACTCGAGCGTTGGGATACGGTCGCAGATAAGGTGCGTAACTGGGTTGTTGCAATCAGTGAGTCACACACTACACATTCGATGACCTTGGATATTCCTGCGTGGCTCATCCATGACAAGGATACTAAGTCTGCTTTCAAGCATTGCACATTTGAGCAATTGGCTAAGGTCAACCTTGAAAACTTGCATTACATTGAGGCAAACCGTCTTGGGAAAACCAAGTGGTTCAACGTGGTGCACGGTATCACTATCGAAGAAATTGAATACTGGTGGGAAACTGTCAAGTCATTCAAATTTGGTGGCTGGGCACTTGCAGGTGGAACTGGTGCAGATGGTGGTATTTACCAAATGCTCTACACAATCTTGCGCATGCGCGAAGATGCTGCGTTTGAGGAAGGGCGAACCAATCTGCACGTTCTGGGTGTATCAACACTCAAGTGGGCGGTATTTTTCACTGCTATTCAAAACGCATTGCGTGATCAGTATGGTGACTTTAATGTGACTTTTGATTCAAGCAGTCCGTTTGTGATGGCGTGTGAACGTAATAAAGCATATATTTCGCCTGAACTTACTGATGCATTGTCATCGTGGCGCCTTTCAGCTGCAAAAGTTGATCAAGGCTATGCACATCGTGGCAGCACTGAAAACTTCCCTTACAACACCTCGCCTATTGGCAAATTGTTGACTATGGGTGATTTGAACGTGCAGGGCAACGAAACAGCCAAAGTTCACTTTGACAGCATGAGTCGCTATTTGATCGCTAATCACAATGTCTGGGTGATGCTTGATGCCTTTGAACGTGCTAACAAAGCAGCGTTTGATGACAGTTCGCAAAAACGTGTGCCTGAAAAAATCAGCAAATGTATTCGTCTGATTGAAGAGGCGTTCAAAGTTGATGATTGGCGTGGTTTCTTGGCGAGCAATAAAGAGTTCTTCGACTCCATTGCGGCTAATGCTTATCTGTCAAAAGAGGAGGTGCAAGATGCTGAGTGAAAGCTACCTTGACGCTGGGTACGATCTGGCTGATGAGATGGTATATCTGTTTCTCAATCCGTTTGACACTAATGTGGCTAGTAAATTGGTCACGGCGATGTTCAATCTGAAAGAGATTGAGGGAGCACTTCACTTTGCTATGACGGATGAGAACGAAGTGGAGGCGTTCGCAAATAAAAGCGTGATTCACATTCTGCTTTCGCCCGTGTACAACGAGGAGTTGTGTAACTCAGATGAGTTTGAGCACTACATTGACTCAGTTGTTGAGGTTTGTAAAGTTAATTGTCGCCTGAAGTACGCGATTCTCCTTTACAAGCAGATCAATAACCTCGTATTGCTTGAGCATGAGCATGGTAAGCGTTCAGTTGATGTTCTGCAGAAAATCAGCTCAAAGATCGCTAGCTTGTATTGATGTGTTTTGACGCCACTTATCAGTTCGCGCTGGTAAGTGGCTTTTTAAAAGGAAGTGCAATGTTGCTTACTAAAGTTTGTGAACGTGCAACAGAGTCAATTTTGGATGAATTGGCGTTGTGTGCAGTGAAAGAGGAATATCCAGAGCGTCTTTCAATATTGATAGATGGATTGATTGACGTGACAGATTTTCGTTGGGAGCAAGATCATGTTGATCGAGGACGTGACATCCCTGAAAACCATACTCGCGGTGGATCTGTTGTTTATGCGATGCTCTTCACCACTTTTATCCTTAAACACTATGATCAGCCAAAACAGCTTGAAAAATATGCTAAGTTGATTATCCACATGTGCAAAGTGAATGATCGGTTCAAGCGGGCATTTATTACGGAAATGGAAGATCCTGAAGGTGGCATCGAGGCATATCGTTTTGAGCTTGGTGATTCAGCAGCTGAAGTTTCTTTGAAAGTATTGCAAGCCATCAAATAACTTTTTCGATTGAGAGCGAACTTGAAGTCCGCTCGTGCTACATCAATGCTCATTCGCTTTCGCTCATATCGCATTGCTTTGCACATTTCTATATCTCATCGCAAAGGTGATCAGGCCATGCCCTGTTATGGGCATGGATCTGTGTTTTTCGTCGCCGAGGTTTTTACACAGCTGGTGTCACACAACTTACTAATATAAGAAGAGGCAGGTTTTGCGATCATCCTCTTTACGTGCGAGCCTTTTACGCTGGAATCCCTGAGCCACACCAATAGCTTCAGGGGACATGTGGGGTTATTTCAATGGCAATCCCACTCACTTTCAGCCTATACATTTTTTAGTACGAGCCTACGTTCGCGTATTACTACGCTACAAACCTATACAACTTCGCAAACGCCAACATCAGTTGTGGCATTTAAGGCATCCAACAACGTTACATCATTGGGTAGTGCGATGAGGCCGGATAGCAAGAGATCCGATCTGTCTACCGCCACACATCAGAGCGGATTCAACAGCACAATTATGAACGGCGTGCCAACCTTGACCTTGCTTGTAATTTTCATTTGCCTATTAAGAAATTTTTGGAGACTGAGTTGAGAGTTTTTTGACGGTAAATTGAATCTTGAAGACCCGCTCTGCGAGCTTAGGATTAATGGCTTTCCAAGACCTTCTATTTTTAATCTGGCTATGAGCCTTTTTGAGTGCAGATAACTGGAACTCATTTAGCAAGTGTTTGCTGTTTGCCATGAGATCGAGTGCTACACGCTGGGCCTTCAGTAGCTTTTCACGGTTGTAGTTTTTCTTTCTTACCTCATGGTCATGCTCTGCAAGCCATGCTTTGGCTTGATCTGTGTGCTTCTTAGATCGCACATTGATATCAAGCTGTTTTTGAGTGAGTTTCTTATCTTTTTTCATGCAAATATTTATCTGCACTGATATGAAAACCATGAGAAATAGAGCGATTTCTATTCAGTAAGCAGAGATTAGGTTGCCCATTTGTGACGCTGAAAATAAATTTGTGTTGCCCTGTTAAACATGAAAGGAAACACAAATGGCAACTCTTAGCTCACTCAAGCTCGTAGCAGCTAAAAAACCTGCGCACAAAGACCCTGTCCTGCATCGCCGTAACAAGCTGAGCACCAAAGTAGTCGAGCAGCTGAACTACGCCCGTGCTTTAAACGCTGGTGAGGTCTACGCACCTACACGCATCAAAACTGTGACCAACGCTGAAGGTGAGCGTGTCCAAGTTACCCGTACTAAAAACATTCGTCCTTGGTGGTTTACTGAAGGCAATAAAGTCTTCTTGCAAGTTCGTTACGGTGCAAAGGTGCTCATGCTCAACGGCAAAAGCAATGCTATTGAGTGCGCCAATGCAGACGCTTTGATTGGAGCATTGGAAACGGTCAATTCCATCGTGCTTGAAGGATCGCTAGATGAGCAAATTACTGCTGCATCAGGCCAGATCCGTGGCGGTTTCAATCGTTAAACATGGAAGCTGAACTGAATGGTGCTCATGCCCTGAAATACGGAGTGGGCATGGCACCTTTTGTTGACGACTTGATGCGTATTACAAGCCCACATGTTCGTCGTGCTGCTAAACGCTATCGCAAGCCGTTTGAGCGCAAGGACGAGTTTTATTGGCTTGTTCGCTCAGCAATCAACTACATGCTGGATGTTGGGCGTGACTGTGACGTTGTTATTGGTGTTGCAGTTGTGTTTCAAAACGGCACCCAGCTTCATGTGTTTACGGACAACTTCAAGCAAGCTGAGCAAGTCAATCGCAAGGGCGCAATCGTTAGCTACCTGCTTACTGCTTGCGCTAACGACAAACAAACTTGGCTGCTTAAAGTAGCACAGGAGAAATTGAGTGGCAGTAAACGCAGAACAGCTTGAGCAGGAGCTTGGGCACTTTACGGGTACGGAGTATCACTACCGCATCCGCCCAAACTTGCTTGGCACTGATGGTGTTAAGTATTTGGCAGAGCAAGCAGGGTGCTTTTGGCTTTTGGACTTGTACTGGTCGCACTTACTTGGTATCGACCATATTGCTAATTCGTTCACTGTGCTCAAAATGACTGTGCAGAAAAGTGCAGCCTACGTTGTGATTGAAGACGGCAATGGCAATGTGCTTGCCCAGCAGTTTGTTGAGTACACGGACTTTCCACTTGCCAGCATTACGCTTTATGGCTGTTGTAGTGAGCGTGATTGGGTGTTGATGCTGACTAGCGAGTACTGAAATGAATGTCTCAATCCTGATCTTGATTTTCTTGTTTCTTCCCTGTGTTGTGCAAGCTGGTGACTGGCGGGATGCTTATGCCAAGTTCAGTACCAAACCCAATCGCAAGGAGACGTTGGTTGTCAGTTGGATGGTTGTACCGACAGCCAAAGTCCAAGCTACTTGTGAAGCAATTAGCAAGGACAGTGGACTAGGCGGGTTTGGCTTTGCTGTGGATGCTTGTAGCTTTTGGCGTAAGGACACTTGCTTGATTGTGACTGGCTCACAAACCACCCATTCAGAGCTAGGTCACGAGTTAAGGCATTGTTACCAAGGATCGTTCCACTAGCAAGTTGATAGATTGTTACAGGAGATCACAATGGAAACATATGAAGCAATGGTGCGTATTCAATCAAATAATATGGTTGTTCGTACCCGTGTCCAAGCTAATTCAAGTCAAGATGCTCTTTGGCTCTTAGAGGGGCAGTATGGTGCTGGCAATGTTGTAACGCTGCCTACGCTGGTTAGCTAGTAATGCAAACCCGTTATTTTTATACTGAACTTCCCAACAATAGGGAAGGGAGTTCAGTATGTCTGTTGATATAACTAGGCAGGAGCTATACGACCTTGTATGGTCAACGCCCATGATGCACGCCGCTAAGCAGTTTGGTATTTCTGGTGTGATGCTTGGCAGGATTTGTATGGAACGCAATGTTCCACGCCCACCTAGAGGGTATTGGGCAAATCTCCAAGCTACATCAGCTAAGAAGCAAGGCCGTTTTGTTAAGCCTCTGTTACCCAATTTGCCTGAGCCAGAGTAGAGCTTTAATAGCTTGATCCGTAATGAGTACAGGGAACGTGATGCAGCCCGTACAGATGAATTTGACCCATACGATCTAAACGATCCAATTAAGCCCCCACCTCCGCCACCTTCTGAATCTTTGGATAATTTCAGGGAGCGTATGGATGCTATTTTTCCTGATCTTCCAGAGCCTAAGTTAATTACTACACGTCATCCAATCGTACAAAAGCTGATGGACTTTGACGCGACCTTGGTCGCCTTGAGACGGCGTGGTGGTTTAGATAGTCCAAACTATCAAGGTGAGACAGGCAAGCTGGCGTTAGAGTGGCTGAATGTCTTGCTACACAGCTTTGAATTCTTGGGCTTTGAAGTTCTTGTGCGAGGTAAGAAATACTTTACCTTTCAGTTAAATTTTCTTGGACATCACAAAGCGTTCGTGTTCTTCATTAGCGAGCGGCATCTACCTCCAGTGCAGCGCAAAGCACTTAAGAAAACGCTTTCGAAAACATATTGCTTCCGATGGGATCAGGAAACGAATAAATACAGCAAGGGTGACAACTACTACGAGTTTGAAGCCATCACACCTGAATGTATCAAGCAGATTGTTATGGATGTTGTGATGTATGACGAGAAGGAGTACAGAGATCGCATTGTTAGTTGCTACCAATGGAATGTTGAAAGACGTCAACATGAGATTGAGCAACGTGCATACGAGATCGAGCTTGCAGCAGAAAGAATGCGAAAGGCTCAAGAACGTCTTTTGAAAAGCCGTGAAGACATGATGAGTAACGCAGTTGCCAGCATGAACCACGCAGATCAAATTAGAGACCTGATTGAGATCATGCAAACCAAATCGCAATCATCCAAGCGACCAGTCAAAAACTTGAGTCGTTGGGTGAGATGGGCAACACATCATGCCAATACTATTGACCCGCGACACATGAGCGTACAAGGCTTTGAGGCTTGGATTGGCAAGTTCAAGCTGAAGCACTGAGAGATGAAATTTTGTGTTTGGGCTTCTACATTTTGGCGAAAGACTTAACCAAAAAACTTCAATAAAAACATAAGGTTACGTGCATATTTCTTTCCACGAAATTTTCCACGAAGCGAATCAGGCCGCTGCAACCTGCCATGTTTGCTATGGTGCTAGCGGCTTGGCCTACTCATAATCCGTTGGTGCTGTGTTCGACTCACAGAGGGGCCACCACAAAACAAACCTCAGCTAGGAATGGCTGAGGTTTGTTACTTTAAAGACTTAGATTTTGAATTCCGCCCCAAATGA